>ENA-UOOM01002508-UOOM01002508.1-fermentation-metagenome-genome-assembly--contig:-NODE-2508-length-14997-cov-5.047718_pt1 | contig 14997 bp, 14 predicted proteins | sample MGYA00245781_ERZ724031 | MGnify/ENA primary metagenome ERZ724031 (study PRJEB28704, sample SAMN03018317) | fermentation metagenome | biome: anthropogenic terrestrial biome; feature: soil; material... | reverse complement strand
CATGGGATCCTTAAAGGTATCGATTTCGGCAACCAGCTGATTTTTTTTGGAAAGCTCCTTTTCCGTAAAATCCAATGTAGGAAGCGGCGCTTCCACCATGCCGGGTTCCCTATAGGTTTTCCATGTCTCCACCGTCCCTGGATCTGCATCGGCATGCGCCTGAAATTCACTGTCCCAGCTTATATGATAAGGAAGTGCAGTTGCATTCAGGCCATCGTTTATCCTTGCGGCTTCCGGATCCAATCCATCCGGATTATGAGTAACATACTCCGTATAAACCGGTTTCCCATCTATCATATTATAATGCTTTCCCTCTATCCCATACGAGATTAACCGTGTGCCGTCTTCCGTAAAGCAATAGTTAAACAGCTTCATGGTTTCTTCCGGATACTTGTTGGTGATGCTGATTGCCATCCTGGGCTGAATCATTCTTCCCGCTGTATTGGTGTCCTTAAACTGCGCTCCGCTTTTGCTCTTCAGCGGTGCCATGGGCATGAATTTATAGCTGGAATCCAATTTCTGCAATCCGTTATTTGCTGCTCCGATGCCACTGGCAGGCCATACAAACATCAAACCCGCCTGGTTGCCGGTGGCTCTTGCCAGCCACTGATCGTTCGTGGAAGTCAGATAATCCTCTTCCAGCAGTTTTTCACGATAAAGCTTGTTCAGATACGAAAGTCCTTCCTGATAGTTGTTTTCCACAGGGCCGTATTTGATGGTGTCATCTTTGGGATCCACATGCAAATTCATGTGCGCATCAAAAGCATTGATGAGCGGAATAATCCTGGCTGTTTTGCCACCCTGGCCTGCAACCAGCGGAATCTCATCCTGTTTCTGATTGCCGTTGGGGTCCTGTTCGCGAAAAGCCTTCAACACATCATACAGCTCGTCTGCGGTTTCCGGCATCTTTTTGTCCAGTTTTTCCAGCCAATCCACCCGAATTGCATAAACAGCTCCAATGGCATTGGAAGAGGAAAACAATGGTATGGTGTAGACGTTTCCGTCCCCCGCTGTTGCCTCTCCCCATCCGCTTTGCTTATACGGCAGTATTTCACCGGGCAGCGGATCGTCCAGCTGTTTTTTGATATCGGGAGCGTACTTTTCAATCAGATCCTGCAGCGGAATAAAGGCTCCTTCCATCCCATACTTGTTGATCGCCTCCCCATTGGAAAATCCTAAGATATCCGGGAGCTTATCCGATCCCATGATCAGATTGAACTTTTCCAGCGGATCCGTTAAGGGGAGCAACTGAAAATCCAGATGAATGTTGGTTCTCTTTTCCATCTCCTGATATACCGGCATGTCATTCCCGACCTGTCCACCAGTCCATTCCGGAGTCAGGATGGATAATGTAATCTTCTTATCCGTTATATAGCTTGATGATTTCCCCTTTTCCTTTGTATTGTCTTTTTCATCAGAAGCAGGTGTTCTCCCTGCAGTGGAATCGCCCCCCTTGCCTGAATTTGTCTTGCTGCACCCGACGACAGATATCACCATCCATAACGAAAGGATAATGCAGCTGAGTTGAATAATCCTCGTTCTTTTCATGCGTCCTCACTCCTCCTTGTTTTTTATACAACAATCCTGCCGGAACAGGATCTGTTGGCAAACAGCGGCGGCTTCCAAAGCGCTAGCCTTTGATTGCTCCCACCATAACCCCTTTTACAAAATATTTCTGCAGGAAAGGGTAAATAAGCAAAATAGGTACCGTTGAAACGATAATGGTGGCATAACGCACCGATTGCCCCACGACATCCCGACCCTGGGTCAGCTCCTGCAACATTTCATTCTGATTGTATTGGATCAGAATTTTACGTAAATGCATTTGCAGGGGATACAGCTTCTGATCATTCAAATAAACCAAAGCGCTGAAGTAGCTGTTCCAATGAGCAACTGCGTAGAAGAGCACCATAACGGAAAGAACAGGAAGGGACAGGGGCAAAAAGATTCTTGTCATAATCCGGAGCTCGGAACATCCGTCGATGGTGGCTGCTTCATGCAGGCTCTGCGGGATGCTTTCAAAAAAAGTACGCATAATAATCAGATTCCAGGTGCTGATCCCCGCGGGAATCACAATTGCCCATCTGGTATCGATCAATCCCAGTTTTTTTACCAGCAGATAGGATGGTACTAGGCCGCCGCTGAAAAACATGGTAAATGCAATAAACATCATAACCTTGTTTCTGCCGCTGAAGTTTTTACGGGAAAGGGGATATGCGGTGAACGTTGTCAGGACCATATTCATTGTCGTCCCCACCACCACATACCATATGGTGTTTCCGTAACTGCTCCATACTGCCTTTTCCTCCAGGACAATTTCATAGGCGTCGGTATTGAAGCCTTTGGGAAAGAGCCATATTTCTCCACGGCCAAGAGCAGCCGAATTGCTGACGGAAGCGCTGAAAATGAAAATGAACGGGTACAGAGCAACAATTGCAACCAATGCAACGAAGATATAGTCAATAATATAAAATATCCTGTCGCCAATCGATAATCTATTTTTCACCATTTCGATTCCTCCTACCATAAGCTTACTTCTGTAACTCTTTTACTGATGCGATTTGCAGCGATGACAAATACAAAATTGATGGCGGACTGAAACAGACCCACTGCTGTACCAAAGCTGTATTCGCCGCTCAGGATCCCTCTTCGGTATACATAGGTATTGATCACATCTGCTGTCTCATAAGTGGATGTATTATACATCAGGATAATTTTTTCGTATCCAATGGACAGAATATGACCCAGATTCATGATGAGCATGATAATGATGGTAGGTAAAATGCCAGGAATGGAGATATGCCACAGTTGCTTCCATTTATTCGCACCATCTACAATGGATGCCTCATATAACTGGGTATCGATTCCACTTAATGCTGCAAGATATATTATGGATCCCCAGCCAGCTTCCTGCCATATCCCGGAAATAATGTACAAGGGCCGGAACCACTCCGGTTTGATCATAAAATTGATGCTCTTCCCTCCCAGCTTTCCAATCATCAGATTCACAATTCCACCGACAGGAGAAAGAAAATTGGTCAGCATACCAACCACCACAACGGTCGATACAAAGTGCGGCAGGTAGCTGATGGTCTGCACTGTTTTCTTGTACCGGGAATGCTGGATCTCATTCAATAAGAGCGCCAAAATAATTGGCACCGGAAAGCTGAACAAAATATTATAGATGTTCAGCAACAAGGTGTTTCGGATCAGTCTCCCGAAAAACTGTGAATGGAAAAATTGTTGAAACCACGTGAGTCCCACCCATGAGCTCCCTGTAAATCCTTTAAAAGGAGAAAAGTCCTGGAATGCAATGACTAGCCCGAACATAGGCGCATAGGCAAAAATCAGGTACCATAGGATTCCTGGTAAAACGAGAAGCCATAAGGCTTTTTCCTTCTTTAAGGTATCCATCCATTTTTTGGTTCGCTGATGTTTCTCGACTGGTATGATCTGTGATCGATCGATCATTTGGAGCTCCCCCCCATTATTATTTAATTTTACGTTCCATCCTCTTATTATCCATTATATTGAATGCTGAAATGAATTCCCATCTGCTTTTCTTTACTTTTTTGAACATTACATGATATTCACGGCAGTAAATATACTTTTTTATTTCATTTAAACCACTATATACCATATAAAACATTGCACAGGTATCCCCAACCAGGATGTTTACAAGAAATGCTCCGGAGAATGACAGAATGAATCAACTCATTAAATTTCTTTCACAGCCCTGGCGTATGGTATCTGCAACAGATCCTTATCACTGTCCCTGCTCCGGATTCAGGAAACAGGATGCATTGCGATATTGGTTTGGCGTGCTGCCTTCCCTTCTTTTAAAGGCACGGATAAAACTGTTTATGCTTGTATACCCCACCTCTTCCGCTATTGCGCCAACGGACATGAGATCCGATGAAAGAAGCCTTTTTGCATGATTCAGCCGGATTTGATTGAGAAGTTCTCCAAAACCCATGCCGAATTCCTGCTTGATAAACCGGCTCAAATAGGAAGAGGAATATCCAAGTGTACCTGCGGTCTGTTCCAGAGAGATTCCCGGATCAGTATAATTGTTTTCAAGATAAGATTGAAAATGCTCTTTCAGTGCCCGATTACGGGAAGTCTTATTACTTTGTACATATTCACAGGTGGTGAGATAAGCGCGATAGACATCGTCCATCATCTGCTTTGCATTGCGGTATCTGCCCAGATCAAGGACCTGTTCCGCGGTTTGGTGGAATATGACTTCAAAATCGATACGCATATCGCTGCAGGCCTTAATGATCACACCGATAAAATTATAGAACAGGCAATACATATATTGAGCGGAAACCACGCAGTTGCTGTCCTTAATATCATTGAAATACTCATCCAGCAGTCTGGTACAGTTCCTGATATCCCCGGTCTTTACCGAATTCAGCAGGGGATTGTCGGAATAAACCGGAATGTTCAGCGAGCGGAAGATATAATTCCGGATATCCGCATAGTACACGACAGAGTCTCTTCCCTTCAAGAAGCAATATTCCAGGGATTCCTCCGCTTCCTGACAGGAAGAATATATATCATCCACGCCTTCATAAATACTTCCTATGCCAGTATAAAGCAAGATGTCGAAATGTCTGCCCAGGCTGCCTGCCAAACTTCTGATCTGTTCCACAATGCGCGCTTCCCCGGACAGCCCGGTGTTCAGTACAATGCATAAACGTCCCTTTTCATCCTCAAAGGTATCAATCCGGCACTCACGGAGATAAACAGAGACCAGTTTGTTCAATGTACGGTCAACTTTCCTTATCCATTGGGCTTCCTCCTCCACATCCACCAGAATCACACAGAAATGCGGATAGGGAAAGACCGGCTCCCAATCCTTTTCAGAATAAGAAGATGCCTTTCCGGAACAAAAATTCTGAAGGGTGACTTTTTGAAGGCAGGCATCCCTTTCGTCCCTGTCCCGCAGCATTTGTTCCCGTTCTGCCCGTATACCCTGAATGGTATGCATGGCGATATCGTATTCATTTTCAGAGCTCCCACTGTCCTCTGCAGATTTACTGAACAGTTGTTTCATTTCCGCTATCAGCAAAGCCCATGGCCTATAACTGGAATCTGCCATGAGAAGGGACAGGAAAATTCCGATGGAAAGGCCAATCATTGCAACGGCAATGGCATTGTTTCGTATTTTTCCGATGCGCAGCAAAATCTCTTTCATGCTGAAAGATGTGATGAAGGTCCATTGATTTACCCTGGATCTGGAATAACAGAAGACCATATTGGGCTGATCGGGAAGATCCATGACAAAGGAGCCGCTGTTCCCCTTCCCGATATTCTGAAAAATCATCTGACTCAGTTTCTTGCCCTCCGGTTCAGAGAATAGGATATTCCCCTCCCTGGATAAAATCATGGTCTGATGGTTGAAAGATTCATCCGTCTCCCCGGTCAATGCCTGAATATCCTTGCCATCAATCAGCATAATGACATTTGCCAGCACGTTGGGATCTCCAATGGGAACGGTCTGAAGATAAGTCACATATTCTCCGTTCCAGGAACCATGCCCTTTTATTTTCTGTATAGGAAGGCATCTGTTATAAGCATATCCGGACATCATTTTCTTTGCTTCAGACGGCTGCATTCCCTCATACTGCAACACATTTTCAAAAAAATAATCGGAAGGGTATACCCCATCCCGTGTTACCACAGAAGAACTCTGGATCAGGTAAACGGCTATCAGACTGACAAAATTGTTTCCTGCACTGCAGCTTTTGATATAATCCGATAAATCCCTGATATAGTAGCGGGATGTATTATCCAGCGGAGCCTCTTTATAGAGAAACTCTGTAACTTTCTTATTGGAACTGATTTGTACGGACAGATTATGCATCTCCTGCATCCTTTCCTCTACGGCTACCTGAATGGTGTTGGTCCGCAGGGAATCCGTCTGAATGGCTTCCTCCCGGAACAGATTGATCACGGGGATATATAATGTCAGTACAACGAGAGCAGGAATGAGGGCAACAAGCATAAAGGACAGAAGATATCTTTTCCGTAGTCCGGCGTTGGCAGCAAAGTTTCGCATATCATACACTCCTCTCTGTCCGTTTTGGAATGGCCTCAGGGATCAGGAACATATTCTGCTTATATTATAATATAATCCCGAATAAACGGACAGATTGAATTTTTCATGTATCCATTGACTCTCCAATGCAATGCCATAAAGGCAGCTCAAAGCAGGAATGAAAAAAGAGGCTGCAGCAATCTCATTATATCCTACAGCCTCTTTGCAAGACTCATCACTTTCGTTCTGTATGTCCCTGATTTCATGTCCCTGATTTCGCCTTTCCCGGAACGCAGGACAAGGCAATTACAGGCTTTCATGGAAGGAAGACCGGCTTTCCTGTCCGGGACGATTCATAAATAGCCGTAATGATCTCGATCGCCTTTCTGCCTTCATAAGCATCCACCGAAGGCTTTCTGTCCTCCCGGATGGCATGAACCATATCGCTGATCTGCTTTCTGTGCCCTTCGATGCCAAAATCGGTGGGGTTCCGCTCCGATTGATACTTTTTGCCTTTCGGACCGGCAAGAATCCCTTCCGGCGCTTCCTGTCCCTCGATCTCCCATTTGACAATGCTGTCTTCCTGCAGGGCAATGGTTCCATGGGTTCCGTTGACCTCCAGCACCCGCGGGAATCCCGGATAGATCGACGTGGTTCCCTGTATGGTGCCCACAGCACCATTTTCAAATTCCAACACAGCCGCCGCGGAATCCTCCACTTCGATGTCCCTTGCCAGTGTTTTGCATAGGCAAAAACCGACTTCACATCGCCCATAATATACTGAAGCAGGTCAATCCCATGGATTCCCTGGTTCATCAGCGCTCCGCCCCCGTCCATGGCCCAGGTCCCTCTCCAGCTGCTGCTGTCGTAATATTCCTGGGAACGATAATATTTCATATACAGGTTTCCCATCACCAATTTCCCGGGCAATCCCTGATCCACGGCATCCTTCATCCTGGATACCGCCTCGGTGAACCGCAGCTGGGAGATCACCGTAAGCTTGACATAATTCCTGTCACAGGCACGGATGATCTGATCCGCCTGTTCAAGATTCAGGGCCATGGGCTTTTCCACGATAATATGTTTGCCGGCATCGGCTGCCTGTACTGCCATGGAAGAATGCAAACCGCTGGGAGTACAGATGCAGACGACATCGATGTCCCTGCACGCGAGCATCTGCTCATAGGTATCAAAGGCAACAATCCCGAACTTCCCTGCAAACTTTTCCCTGGAATCCTGATTTCGATCCGTGGCTCCCACCAGGACAATCCCTTCGATCCCGGAAATAGCCCTGGCATGCCATTCCGATATGACGCCGCATCCCACAATACCGAATCCGAGCTTTTTCATTGGATTGGCCTCCCTCCTTTCCTCACTTCAATCTTTTTTAATCTTTGCTTCCGCCCTCTGCCCTTTGATCCAGAATGCGCTGCATATTCCCGCCGAAAATATCCTTTTTCTCCTCTTCCCCGATCTCTGCCATGCCTACCCTTCCAAAAGTCGGCCGGGGGTCCAGGAAAGGCATATCTGTCCCAAACAACACTTTTTTGGAGCCGATTTCCCTTACAAACCACTCCACATTGCCTTCATAGGCAGTGGAAACCGCGACATCCACATAAACATTGGCATGACGGCCGGCCACCTCCAGGGCATATCCCATGGAGAGTACATCCCCGCCGGCATGTGCCATAATGAACTGTGCATCCGGGTACCGATCGGACAGCCGATCAACATCCGCAACATTTTCTCTTCCCCATATGTGGATAAGAATCGGCAGTTTCCCCTTTTGCGCCGCCTCAAATGCGGCCGTGTAATTCGTGTTATCCACTGCCGAACCGTGGCAGGAAGGATGAAGCTTGATGCCGATAAATCCTTTCACCGGCAGGCACCTTCGAATCTCCTGCTCCATATCTTCCGGATAATTGGGATTCACGGTCACATAGCCCAGAAACCGATCCGGATAACGGGCTACGGCATCCATTACCATATCGTTTCCAAAATGATAATCCGGTCCGATGGAGGAGTGGGCGGTTACACAGACCTTGTCAATGCCAAGCCGGTTCATCCCGGAAAGCATCCCTTCTGCGGAAGGATCCGGGATATGAAAGGCTTTCCACAGCCCGATATGATTATGGCAATCGATAACAGGAATTTCATGAAGGGGCAGCCCTTTTTTCACATAATCCGCAATGCTCATGCCTGCCTCACTCCCTTCAGCAGATTCTCCAGATTTTTATAGGCGATTTCCCGTTTCTCCTCTTCGCTGATTTGCGCGTAGTTTATCATGCTCACTGCCCCGGAGCCGGAGAATACCGGCATTCCGCTTCCGAATATCAGCCGTCGGGCGCCGAACCGCCTGCAGATTGCTTCGATTCCCCCGTATACTTTGTATCCGTATGTCTCCAGAAACAAATGATCGTGCTTTTCCAGCATGGCATACAGATTCCGGTCAATCCGATAATTCACATTTGTCAGAATGACATTCAGCTGCGGATGCCGGCTGAGCAGTTCCTGCAGATCATTCCAGGCAGTCTGCTCCATACCAAGAAGCAAAGGAACTCTTTGCTCCTCCAGCATGCCATATAACCCGCCGCAGTTCCACTCCGCCATACTGTATGTCTGATCCGCAGCGCCGGGAAACATAGTAACCGCCTGAATCGCATTTTCCTTCATCCGTCTTGCCAGCTCATCCGGTTCAGGAAACTCCCCGGTATGATGAGGCATGACAGCCCACACCGGAATCAGGGAAGGAATCCCCTGAACCGCTTCCATCAGCATCTGATTCCCTGCCTCCGGATTGTATTCCTGCGCCATGCTATGATACACCAGTGCCTTTTCAATCCCGCAGGACTTCATCTTCCTTATCAGGTCTTCCTTCTGATAAAAGGAACCGGGATATCGGATACTCCGCATCCCAAAGGAACAATGGCAGTCAAAAAATTTCAATGAATCCATTCCCCTTTCTCTTCTTCCTCTGGTCCATAGCCCTTTTTATACCAGGTGCCTCATAACCTTACGGACTGCCGTCACCACATCCTCCACGTCCCGGTCGGTAAACGCCGGGCTCAGGCTGATCGAGGCAGATCTCGGCATGATGTTCCATGCATTCGGACACATATCCCTGGTATATTCAATTTCCTCATCGAATTGGTTGAACGGGAACCCGTTTTTGTCCGCTGTCTTCCTGTCAAAGATCTGAGGCATCATATAGATCGGCTCACCATTATACAGGAGGCCGGTGGAGATTCCTTCCCCGTTCATTGCCTCCCGGAACTTTGCAGCAATTTTCGCATCCGGCAGGAGCAGAATCAGCGCATTGCCCGCATCTCCCTTTTCATCATTGATCCTTCGGAACCCCACGCCGTCAATATCTCTGATTTGCTCCTTTATTTGATATTTGATCCGATGCATGGAGCTCACAATATAATCCATCTTCTTCACTTGTTCGAGAGCCACCGCACCGGTAATCTCGCTCATCCTGTAATTTTGCCCGATGAACACTTCATCCGCTGCGCTTTTGGACAGAAAGCCTTCTTTCTCCCGGAACATTCCCTGGTCATGATATCGGACTGCCCTTTCATACAGCTTTGCATCCTTTGTGGTAACCGCTCCCCCGTCTCCGGTGGTCAGAATCTTGTTGATCTGCAGGCTGAAACAATTGATTTCCCCAAAAGTACCGGAGTATTGATCCCGATATCTGGAACCGCAGGACTGCGCCACATCTTCGATCACCATCAGGTGATACTTCTTTGCAGCCTCCATGATCCGGTCCATCTGACACGGATTGCCAAGGATCGGTACGGGCATAATGGCCTTTGTGTATTTGTCCACCACTTTGCCGATGGAATCCGGATCGATGTTCATGCTTTCATCAATATCCGCAAATACCGGAACGGCTCCCGCGCATACGACAGCTCCCGCTGACGCAATAAAGGTACAGGCCGGAACGATCACCTTGTCTCCGGGGCCGATACCCGCCGCTTTCATGGCTACAATAAGGGATGCGGTTCCTGATGTTACGCCCAATGTATATGGATTGCCTATTTTTTCAGAGAATGCTTTCTCAAATGCCCTGGCTTTCCCCAGTACATGAGGGCCGTAATAACGATAAGGCGATTTGCTGTCGATCACTTCCGTCACCGACCGCTTCTCTTCCTCCCCGTAAACACTGGCTCCGGGATAGGGCATCGGCACAGGCGTCTTGCGGACTGGCTCCCCTCCATCAATGGCTAATTTATTCGGATCCGACATATGGACAATCCCCTTTCTATATACTTTGTATACTTCCATACTTCTGATTATCTTCCTTTATTATACCTCCGGATTTCCCGGATTCCTTTGCATATTTTTCATTTGTATTGACCATTTCTATAAATATTCCGGCGATCTTTCTTCCATTTAACGGATAGTTGTACTTCTCTTACAGAATCTACCTTTTTTCGGTTGCAATTTGCAAAGAAAACATATATGATATAGATAGCAGGATAAATAGAAGAAAACCATAAAGTAAGTGAGACATCCATCCAAAATAAGTTTTCATCAGAATTATGGCCATCGCTGCTGTTTTAAGCAAGATCGTCCTGGAAGACACCTGATTTATTTCCATCAGTATCTGTATGCCATGGCAGAGCCTGGCGCTCTGCAGACTGCAGGACATTACGATATAATCCATTTATTTTTGATTCCGGTGGAATGGAAACTAGGGAATCTTTCTATATTTTTGTTTCCTTTCCCGGACCGCATACGGCAGCCCGGAATACGAAAAGCATTAAGATAATTACAGAGGAAGTGTGTGGTGACAAATGTGAAGGCAAGGATCCGCATTTCCGCATTATCGGTTGGGATTTTTCCGTTGATGAGTTGGGAGATCCTGTGCTGATCGAATACAACGGTGCCCCCGGAATGAACCAGATCAGCCGCGGCCCGCTTTTCGGGGACCTGACCGAACCGGCTTTAAATACGATATTTTTACATGCAGATGAGTTACGGAATATTTGAGTTGCAGGGCAACTTCAAATAAATACAAAACCAGAAAGGATGGTACCATGAATATTTCTGTTTTAGGTGCAGGCAACTGCGGGACATCGGTCGCTGCGGACTTGAGCCGTCGGGGCCATGAGGTGACATTGATCAAAACATCCCATGCCATGCACGATCAAAATTTCAATGCCCTTCTGAAAAATGGCGGTATGGTAAAAATTTGCGAAAAGGAAAAAACGACAACGGTCAAAATAAGCCACGTTACCAGGGACCTCTCCCGCATCAGCGAAAGCGATCTGATACTCATTCTGATCCAGACCAATTACCATGAAGATCTGATCCGGCACATCAAGCCATATCTTCATGATGGCCAGATCCTCCTGATCAATCCGGGCTACCTTTCCACGGCTTATGTCCTGAAGCATTGCCCGAACATCGATCTGACCATCTGTGAGGCGCAGAGCGCTTTTATTGATTGCCGGATCAGCGAACCGGGCGAGATCAGGGTTGGCTTTCGAAATGTCCGCAATCCCATCGGAATCTACCCGGCAAAGCATGCCAGGAAAGCAAAGGATACGCTGAATACACTGGGATTTCCTTTTGTCTATCTCCCCTCTGTCCTCGAAGCCGCCCTTCATAATCCCAATCTCATTGTCCATACAGTGGGAGCTGTTATGAGTATCCCCCGTATTGAAAAAACCAATGGGGAGTACTGCATGTATCATGAGGTTTTCACCCCCGGTGTCTGGCGCATTCTTGAGTCATTGGACGGGGAAAAAATGGATGTGATGGAGAGACTGGGGTGTGAACGTCTTTCCTATGTGGAAGCCTGCAAGTACCGGAACACCCTGGATGACACCAGAGACGCCAAGGAGGTTTTCTTTTGGTACGCCGCCATGCCTACACGGGCAAAGGGACCGGTTACAGTGGACTCCCGATATATTTCAGAGGATGTGCCACAGGGACTTGTGCTGCTTGAAACTCTGGGGGAAAAGTTCCGGATCGGGACCCCCATCTGCAGCTCCCTGATCAATATGGCCTCCGCAGCGCTGGGACGCGATCTGAGGCTGGAAGGCAGAACATTGGACCGTCTGGGGGAGGATATCGTAAAGCGCATTATCAGGGATAAAAAAGGCGGTTCCAGGCTGCGTCTGCCAGAGCAGGCTCCTTATGGAACTGCAAGCGAATCCACACTGTGATGCCCACACGATAACGCGTACCCGCCGGAAACGCAGCGGAATTTTCTCCATGGCAAAAGCCATTTTATAGCAGGACTGTCATAAAAAATATCAAGGAAAAAGCATACCATGCAAACAATCCGGGTGATTTCTGATATATAATGATAGCAACAGAGCAGAAAGGAGTTTTGCCATGCTGATTGACGTACATGCTCATATCTGGAAGGGAAAATATGAGCAGGATAAACGGAATATTGTAAAAGCCTGCAGGTTATATGGTATTTCACGGATATATATCTCCGGACTGGGCTCTCAACAACCGGATGAACAGGAAGTAAAAGAAGTGAATGCCGAAGTGCATCAATTTAAGAAGGAAGAAAAGGACCTGGTAAGAGGGTACTGTTCCATAAACCCGGCAAATAAAAATTGCCTGGATACCCTGAAACAGGGTATTGAGGAATATGGAATGTCCGGAATGAAACTTTGGGTTGCCACATTTTGCGATGACCCAAGGGTATACCCATTGATTGAACAATGCATCCAATATGATGTTCCCATTCTGATTCATGCTTTTCATAAAGCCGTAGGCCAGCTCCCTTTCGAATCCCATAGCTGGAATGTGGCGAATCTGGCCCGAAGATACCCGGAAGCCCGGATTATCATGGCCCATATGGCCGCGAACTGCTACACCGGGCTGAAACCGATCCGGGATCTTGACAATGTCTGGACCGACTTCTCGGGGACCATCATCCGTGGGGAAGATATCAACTACGCAAAGGAAACCATCGGGGCAAAGCGGATCCTGTATGGCACAGATATGCCGGGGGCCTCTCCGCTGGTCTGCATGGGCCAGGTGGAGGAGGCAGATCTGACTCCGGAGGAAAAGGAACAGATTTTCTATAAAAATGCCATGGATCTATTCCAATAAGGGCAAAGCATTGGAGGAGTGTTTTTTGAAAGCCATAGATATGAACTGCTATATCGGAAACTGGCCTTTTCGGAGGCTGCGTCGGAACAGCATGGAGGATCTGAAACGCATTCATGCGGAAAATGGTATCGAATCCGGCTATGTCTCTTCCCTGAACAGCATCTTTTACAACGATCCCTATGAAGGGGAAAAAGAGCTTCAGGAAGCCCTGACGGGGACATCCTATCAGCATGTCATGACGCTGAATCCCCTTCTGCCGGTATGGGAGCAGGATATACACAGGGCAGAAAAGGAAATGAATATCAGGGGAATCAAAATATTCCCGGGATACCATGGATACTCTTTACAGGAGAAATCGGCTGACAGGCTGTACCGGGCCCTGGAAAGCTCCGGACTGCCCCTGTTTGTTGTTGTCCGGATGGAAGACGAACGGTTGAACTACCTCATGACGCCAAGACAGCTTTCTGCAGAGGAAATCTGCAGTTTTATCCAGAAACACGACGGAGATGTCCCCATCGTCCTGATCGGCATGCTTGCCGCAGAGCTCATGACATGCGGGGATGCCATCCGGAAAGCCCGGAATGTCTATTTCGATACTTCCGGACTTCGCAACTTTTTCGATACGGAAAACCTGGTGGAAACCTTTGGAGCAGACAAAATTCTTTACGGCTCCCAATTTCCGCTGTATTGTTTGAAAAGCTCTTTCCTTATGACAGATAAGGCGCGAATCGATGAAAAGGACAGGGAAAAAATATTTTGTGGGAATGCCCGGCGCCTGATGCCGGAGTAAGGAATACCTGTGCAGGTAAATCAATACAGACGCGTGCTGCCAACGGATATCTGAAATAAAACAGACATCAGATCATATATGACAGCGCTGCGACCCTGTCTGGGTCACGGCGCTGCTTTTCATTTGATGCATACCCGTATGCCAATACTCCTATTCATTACTGTTTGGATATTATCTTTTCCGGTATTCCTCCGATACTCTTCCTTCTACCATTTCAGCTGCTTCAGGAACTCTGTATTTATGGAACTGTCGTACCGGATCCCGGCAGAACCGGAAAGCCCTAAAAAAACGGGTCGCTTCCCCGCCGGAAACAACCCACTTTTCGGTCTATCTCTTTTGCCATCTGTCATAGGCATCCTGGTAGATCCCAATCACCTCATCCATTCCCATGTGGTTCACTTCCTGTACGTAACTGTCCCACTCCGTCATTGGCTTGTTGCCGATGATGAAATTCACCAGGGATTCATCCACATAAGTTTCAATGTCGTTCAGCTTCTGACTGATGACATCGTTTTCCTTCTCGGTAAAGGACAATCCGGGAACCATGGGCTGAACAAACTGATCCTGGTCACGATATTGCTTTCTGCCTTCCTCCACATAGTCTTCCACGGTTGACGAAGTCAGGCTCCAGGGCTGAAATATCGCAGGCCATGTGCTTCTTCCAAAAGTCACTGCTCCCCGGGCTTCATTCATCGTCAGTCCGTCCGGATTCTTCAGCACAAAGTCCGTCCACTGCGGTTCTCCCTTGTCGTCAATGGTATAAGTTACGTTTTCCACACCGTAGACATAGGTCTGACCGACTTTACCATACCAATAATCTGCCCACATGGCAGTTTCCTCCGGGTGTTTGTTGGAAGCGGATATGGCCATGGCGTTGGGAACGACCTCATTATCCGGCCACATATGGAATTGATCTCCATAAGGTCCCTTTATAATGGGGGCTTCCCGTACTTTGGATCCGCAAGGAAATGAATCGGCTTTCCCCCGAACATTTCAATCAGATGGTTGATCATGCCTGTGCTGGGAGACAGGAAGGAGATCAGCATGCCGCAAATTACCACTACGGAAATGAAGT
>ENA-UOOM01002507-UOOM01002507.1-fermentation-metagenome-genome-assembly--contig:-NODE-2507-length-15002-cov-25.061818_pt1 | contig 15002 bp, 10 predicted proteins | sample MGYA00245781_ERZ724031 | MGnify/ENA primary metagenome ERZ724031 (study PRJEB28704, sample SAMN03018317) | fermentation metagenome | biome: anthropogenic terrestrial biome; feature: soil... | reverse complement strand
ATTCTATTATTGAAAGATTACCGGAACTTAAAAACAATAAAAATGAAACACTGAATTTAAATAGCTATGAGCTAACAGACTACGGGTATAAGATAAAATTTTATTTGCCGGTAGGAATAACTACCGAAACTATTCAAAGCAACTTTCTAAAGCTAAAGCAAGCCTTTAAACTGAATTCTATGCACTTTGTAGAGGATGAACGATTAATTACACTGTATGCAATAAAAGAATACGATTTTAAGGGATTTAAGCCTTTAAAATTAGAGCCACATGAAATATATTTGGGTGAATTTATTAACAAGAAAATTGTGGTAGATATGAATAAATTCCCGCATTGCTTAATCGGCGGAGATAGCGGAACGGGTAAGAGCCGCTTATTATTTACGATATTAACTAATCTAATTAGCAATTCAAACAGGATAGAGCTACATCTGCTACAAGTTAGAAAAAATGATTTAATAGTATTCCAAAAATGCAAGCAAGTTAAAACATGCAGCCGGAGCCTTGAACAAGTGCTTGAATCGTTACGGTTGATAGATATGGAGTTGCAACGGAGGGAGAGTTTACTTGACATAGAAAAAGGTTACTTGAATATAGCGGATTATAATAGGCTATCCGGAAAGACTTTAAAATACATTTATGTTGTGATTGAAGAATTTAGCTTTCTGAACATATCAAGAGCAGACAGCAAAGAAGAAAAGCTAATGAAAGCAGAATGTTTGAAACTAATAAAATCAATTGTTAATATTGGAAGATCCTCTGGAGTTTTTCTTATAACAAGTCTACAAAAGCCTACAAACGACAGCATACCAAGTGATATTAAAGCACAGCTTACAACAAGAATATCAATGCTAATAAAAGATAAACCAACATCAATAGTTGTATTGGGTGATGATAGTGCAACTAACTTAGGCGAGAGAGAATTTGTTTGTCGGACTAAAGAAACGATAAAAGGTTATAGTTTAACGATTGATTTCCCTGAAATAACTGAATATACTAAGAACTCAATTGTTGTGAAAGAACAAAAAGCGAATCCCCCATATAAAGATAAAATACAAAATACAGCTAATGATATACTGAATGCTTTGGGATTATGAAGTTACAACACAGAGATATTGATATAATAAATTATGCGGAAAATAATGGGGGAACAATTCAGCAATATGCAGATTTATTTTATAATGGAAATTATTTTGGAGCTGATAGAAGACTTTTAATTCTTGAAAAAAACAAACTTGTTAAAGGGGCGTTGCATCCAATAGTAAACAAAAAGGTTTATTATAGAGGTAAAATGCCAAGTTACCATAAAATCATATCACAGGACATTTATATTAGTAACAGAGAAAATATTCAGGAGTTTAAACGTGAGGCTAAGCTTGATAAACATATTGTTGATATATTTATACTTACTAAAAAACTTAACGTTTATATTATTGAGATTGACATATTCAATAAGACAACTAACAAAAAAATAGAAGCAGTTACAAAGTATATTAAGGCTAAGTTAGGAAAGGAAGCGCATATAATAGTGTATAGTAAAAAGGATATTGATAACAAAAAGCATTTAAAGCAAATTAGTTGAGGCAGCGTCTTACCAAACTATATATGAGGAAAGAGAGAATAACCAAAGGTTATTTAATAAGATTTTCTAAAATTACAAATACTTAAATTTAAATGATATTTTAATATTCATGTGATAAACATATTATACAAGTATTTTATCAGGTAATTTATCAGCTTGACAGCCATAAAATGGTTGTCTTTTTTTTAATGATATATTATTCTAAATATATGGCAAGTTATTATTAAATAAGGGAGGAGATATGCATGGAATATATAACAAAAGGTAATAACCTTTATCCTGTTTTGACAGAAGAAGAAAAGGAGGAACGACATCAAAACTTTTTAAGAATAGCAGACAGGATTATTGAAAAATACAAAAATAAAGATAAGGAGGAATCATGGAAAAAACAAGGATAACAGTAGCAGAAGCGAGCAAGTTATTAGGAATAACCCAAATGGCATTGAGAATAGCACTTAGACAGGGAAGGTTTAGTCAGTTTGGGGAAGCATGGAAAAATGACGAAAAATGGAGTTACTACGTAAACCGAGCAAGGTTAGAACAATATCTTAACGCAGGTGACGTAAATGACGAATTAAAAGTTAAGGCAGAACAATCTAAAATACAAGATTAAAAAACAGTCAGGATTATTATCTTGACTGTTTTATTATATTAATTTTAAATTTAAAGAAATGGCAACATATTCAAAATAATTATTGACAACGTATGAATACATATGATATTATATTGATACAAATGATAAAGGAGGTGATTGAATATGGGATTGGATAATTTACCAGACATAATTACAGTAAAAGAGTTAGCAGAATTTTTAAAAATAAGCGTATCCACAATTAGAAGGGCTATTAGTAGCGGAGAATTAAAATCATTTAAAGCCGGAAAGAATGTTAGAATTGAAAAGGAAAGTGTTATGGAATGGCTTGAACAGAAAAATAAATAGGAGGGATACAAGTGAAAACAGCAACTAAAGAAGAAATATTTAGCGAGAAAGAATTTGAAAAAAGAATAACGGAGGAAATGAAATAAGATTTGATTAAAATGATTGAATCCATTGATGACTTTACACCAATAAACAGATTAAGAATTTTGGTAAAAGATTATTTAGAGATAAGAAATACAATAAATGCAGCTAACACCGACCAAAGCATGAGCTGCATTTAAGAATCAACCATATAAAATAGGTTAATACTATTATGTATAATATCCTATTTTATAAAGAAATTCAACTAAAAAATAAAAAAATAGGAGAAGAAAAATGAATAACGAACTTAAAGAAAAAAGAGAACAAATATTAGACCAAGCAGCTTATGAATTATCAGATGAGCTATTAGAAGTTAATGACAAATTGGAAAAAGCTTATTCAATCATTACTGAAATGTCAAATTATTTTGAAAGCTATGATGTTAAGGATAAAGAAGATGTTTCAGCAATTATCTGTGAATTTCCGAAAAATGAAAGATTTGCAAATATAGCTTTTGATTATGTATATGAAGCAAAAAACATTATAGATGAATTATATGAAAGAGCTTCAAAGGCACTAAAAAGCAAGAAAAATATTGCTTGAAATGTAGAACAGTCGCACAAGCATTTAAATAGGGCTTTAACGCAAGTTAATACTTAAAGGCATAAAGTATCAATGAACGCATAAAAGTTACTGTATCATCGTCATATTGACTGTACATAAAAAATAAGCAGGGTTTAAAGATACCTTGCTTATTTTAATAATTTGAATTGTTTGTAAGCACTGAAATCATATATAAAAATTCGCCAAAAGTTCGCCAATACGATTAAAATATTGTTAGTAATGCTTAGTAAGTGTAAGTAAACATAATATTGGAATATCAACGTTTTTAGTAATGAGTAGTAAGAGTTAGAATGCAAAAACTAAAATCGAAAGGCCGTGGGTTCGAATCCCCCACGGTGCATTGACTGCAACGGTTGCAGCGATTTATTACAATCGAACAAGACCGAATTAACATAATATTAATATAATTAAAAAAAGACTCTTAATCGAGTCTTTTTTCATTTTAGCCACTTTAATTAACTTTCACTCAGATGAATAGCACACTGCCGTTTTAAATAAGCAGGGGAAATATCATTTCTGATACTTCCCCCATCTTTTAGATTTTACTTTACAATAGTTGTTGCATATCGTTGCATCATTGTCGCAAACTGAGCGCGAGTCGCTCCTGTTTCAGGAGAAATGAGGTCATTACTCATGCCTGTCACGATTCCATTGCCAACTGCCCATTTCATTGCCTCCAGTGCCCACTCGGAAAGCGTGTCAGTATCAACGAAAGTATCCAGAACATTCAGCTTACTTATGTCATATTTCATAAACACAGAATAACGGTATAAGATTGATACCATCTGTTCACGGGTCAAAATATCATCAGGACCGAATTTTCCGTTACCGTAGCCTTCCACGATTTTATTATGTGCAGCCCAGCCGATAGCATCCGAATACCATTTGCCACTTTCTACATCATCAAAAATGTTCTCAAGATCATCCGTGCTATTCGATAAGCGATAAAGAACGGTAACGAGCATCGCTCTGTTGGTGCCCATGTGACCGCCAAATTGCCTGTTTCCGGTTCCCTGCATTAAGCCATGTGCTGCACAGTACCAGGATGCCTCATCAAACCAATCATCCTCTTTTACATCATCAAAGTAATTAATTTTAGTAAATTCCGTTTCAACAGAAACTCCAGCGGCAGGCATTTTAAAGCTAAAGGTTCCATCACTATTATCCGTAACTGCAAGCGGATTTTTGTTGCTATCAAGAACGACAGGGTTGCCGCTTTCATAACCTTTGTCCGGAGTGACAGTGATAAAAATTTTGTCGCCTGCTTCTGCGCGATCTTTGCTAAGTTTCGTTTGACCGCCAACCTGCGTATCCTGATTCGAATCTGTTACAGGGTATTTTGGTGGAGTGTATGAGCTGCCACCGGTAGACGGGGATTTAGGAGTTGCACTGACGGTTCCTGACAGGTCACTGAAGTAAATATTGTGGCCTGCCTTAATGGCAAAGTAATAGGTGGTACCGTTTTTAAGACCGGTCATGGTATAGTTTTCGCCTTCATAGACTGAAATACTGGCAACTTCTGTAAAATCTCCATCCACTGTTGAATAGTATAATTTATAATAAGCATCTTGAACCGGATCCCAGTTCAGGGATACTTGCCCGTTACCGGCTATGGCCTTGAACCCTGTCGGCACTGGGGGTGGATCATTATCGCTGATCTGAATATTCAGCGGGTTTTGCTCGCCTAAAATCGCTCCACCGGTGGGATTTGATAGGACACAGGTCAAATCCAAATAGCCGTTATAAATGCTGTCATCATTAGCGGTAAACATAATTACCTTTCTTGATGAATCCCCGTCCGCCCAGGTCAGTGTTCCGCTGTAGGCTTGGTAATGGGTTCCCGCTTTGGCAGTCCCGTCGACCATAATATAAGAGACGGAAACCTCGCTGTCCGAGCCGTCGGTCCGGGTCACACCTATCATCCAGCCGTTATAGCCCTCATAAGTGCCATGACTGCTAGCCTCAAACTGAATGATACCGGGTTCCGGCGGGATATAAGCCGGTATTTCTATCAGTAGTTCATCACTGACATTATCATTGGCATCTTTAACCACGATATAAATATCTTTAGCCCCGGCTGTAAGTGAATCCAGAGAAATGGTTTGTTCGTTGGCATCACATACTGTTCCCGGAGTGCTGGTATCAATACCAGGAGCTCCTGCTCCGGCTTCTGTAACTGCGTAGTAGTATTCGCCTGCCTCATCAGAGGTAAAGGTGACGGTTGCTTCAGTATTAGAAATGCGGCTGACCGTGCCTGCTGTGAGTGCAGGTGCAATATCATCAATTGGCTCAACACTATTTGTTACTTCATATTCAGTAATAGCAACCAATACCCCGCCATCCGCGGCAGTTACCGTGCCCGGTATATAACTTACCGTGACAGTCTGACCGTATGTAATCGGTGTCGTAAGCATAAGTTCTATCGTTTTCGTGTCGGTGCCAAGAGCCGCCGCTGTGACCGTATTGCTGCTGCCGGAGATCACACTAAACTGTTCATGCTTGCCTGTTGGGGTTGCCATGACCTTGTTAAAAGCCAGGATGACCTTGCTCCCGTCTATGCTTGTTGCGGAATTTTGCAGCAACGGAGGTAATGACAGCAGCTTGACACTGTAATAGGAAAAGGTGGTATCAGGGGCATCATTGACACCTAGGAAATCAACGCCTTCATCCGATGTCATTACGATTTTTCTGGAATCGTCCGTCATTCCTGCGTTATAATTGTTTGTTGTTTCCACAGTTGCTGCAAAGTTTTTGTATTTTGCAGGCAATGTCATCTCAAATGCTTCTGCACTGTCATCAATCTGTGTTATGGTGATATCTGTATCCTGTGACACAGCTGCATCAAGCATAAAATTCAGCAAAAATGCACTATGCCCACTGGTGTTTGCTGTGCCATAAATGGCAGGATAATCGCCTGATGAATATGCCTCTACATTTGCAGTATCGTTGATTGCAATGGATGAGCAAAAACCAATTCCAGTACCGCTTGTGCCCGTCTGCCCGGAATACGCTCTTACAGTACCACCGTTTATTGTAATTTTTCCTCCATACGTCGATGGATCTGAGCTGCCGCCGCCGATACCTGCTCCTTCTGGGTTGACATCGCCTCCGATAGCGGTTACGGTTCCTCCGTTTATTGTGATATCACCACAGGCTCTGGTGGAAGCTCCTCCAATGCCTGCTCCACCTGGTCCTGTCCAAGCTCCTGCAGGCCTTCCGTTTCCCCCTTTTGCAAATACCGTCCCACCGTCAATCACGATTGTGCCGCTTGGTTCGAGTTCACTCCCTCCAATCCCGGCAGATGCCCAATGAGAGGATGAATCAGCATCGCCATATGCGGATAATGACCCATTGCCCAGACTCTGACCGGCTGTAGTAATTGTAAGAGTCGCTGTAGGAACAACTCTCAAGCCGGCATGCCCGCCATAGCTGTTAAATGTATTTTCACTATTATCCGCAAGAACTAATGTGACATTTGAATTAGCTCCGCATTCAAAGGGTAAATTAATCTCTAAGTTAATGTCTTTAATTGTTACTGTTGCCGTTACATCTGCACTAACTCTGATTCGATTACCTACCTTGTTTCCGTTGCCATATACTAAATAAGTGCCGTCCTCATCGAGCCATAGCTCCCCGGATGCGTATCTGAACCCACTGCCTGTGCCTTCGCCAATCTCGATATTAAACTCTCCGTCATAAGTTAGCTCATCCGCACTTGCCGTCAACGTCATTGTCGCAAATAAGGACAGCACCGTCGCTACCGTGAGAAACAATGATAACATTTTTTTTCGCATTTTAGTTGCCTCCTTCATATTCAAATGAGATTTTTTTGTTGATGTTTTCTTTCATTATGATTAATGCATTTTTCATTGTCCATTTTATTGTCTAATAGGCCATGATAAATCTTCTCATCTGTTTGTATTTTGTTTGTATTTCCATTTCAAAAGATTTCTGACTTTTCAACAAATAATTATAAACAGTATACAATTTCGTTTTGTAAAGTACTACACCCATAACGGGTAGTTTGCTTAAAAATCCCCCTACCTTTTTCGGGTAGGGGGATTGTCATTTATAATATAATTTAGTATAATATATATTATTACATGGGTGTAGAAATACAGTTAATAAATTTGTATATAATCAGCATCTGTAAATGATTAGGGGGCAGGAAAAATGACAATTAAAGATAAACAACAAAATATTCCCTTTATTAATTTGAATGAACGAAATATGGCTGTATTGGTTCATTCATTATTTTCTTCATGGATGCTGTCATTTATTTTTGAAGGACAAATATTTCAATACCTTGCAAAAGAGTATAATTTCCCGGCAGATTCGTTAATCATAGGCAGCTCTGCCGCTATGTTTTCAGGATTGCTTCTTGGCGGATTTTTTATAAAAACAAAAATGCACACAAAACTGCTTTTCCTTTATTCCTATCCATTTTTTATTGCATTGTCGCTTATATTTTTCTTTCCACCGTCAGTACTGTGGAATATGGGAATAATTTCAGGTTCTTTTATTTCCGGATGCTGCGTTGCTTCATGGGGGTTTTATTTTAAAACTGTTTCAGAGAAAAATGAACGTATAAAAATAGCAGCAGACGTGCTTATTATTTCTAATATATTAATGATAATACTAAATGCAGCTGCAATAAATGTATCGCCTCGCATAGGGCTGTCATTGTCCATTATTATGCTGGTATTTGCATTTATACTTGTTCTAAAACTCCCTTCCGATTATAATGAAGATTATGTGAATAAAAAGAATAACAGCTTAAGCATTACAAACCTTTTGTTGTTCTTTTACATTTTCATAGTGATATTGACAATAAATTCCGGTTTGATGTACCATGTTATAAATCCCGCCTTTGAACACCTTGAGTCATTGACAAGCTGGTATTGGGCAGTTCCTTATGTGGCGGCAATATTTATACTGAGAAATTTTTCTCGGAAAATCAAGTCATCATACATACTCCATCTTGCAATTGCAATGATTGGTCTTTCGTTTATCGCTTTTATAGCCCTTGACCGGTCTGCAGCAAGTTATTTTGTAATAAATACACTTATGCTTGGCTCTTACGGAGTGTACGATTTATTTTTCTGGAGCATATTAGGCATGATGCTTGATTACCATGAAAACCCTGCTAAAATTTTGGGCATAGGCCTATCAGCCAATGTATTGGGTATAGTATTGGGGGGACTGGTCGGCAGCAATTTAATTGCGGATAATCTACATGGCATAAATACGTCACTGCTTGCTTTTGCAGTAGTTTGTGTTACTTTAGCTCTTTTGCCTCCTCTTAATAAACGTCTGTCCTCAATGTTGAAAGGACATACATATTTTACTGCATTTACTGAAATGCCTGAATTTAAACAAAACAGTCAAATAGATAAAATTTCAACATTCGGCAATTTGTCGGAAAGAGAAAAACAAGTGGCATCCCTTCTTCTGCAAGGAAAAACATACAAGACAATTGCAGGGGAGCTTTTCATAAGCGAAAATACAGTAAAGTACTATGTAAAAAACATTTATTCAAAATTTAACATTCAGAGCCGGGCAGAACTCATTGATATAGTAATGGAAAAAGAAACCCGTTAGTATTATAAAATAATATATTAGCCTAAAAATATAATAGTTTGAATGATAAAAGGTTTAAGTCCAATAAAAAGGATGGTTTTCCTAGTAAGAAGTATACTTAAGAAAACCATCCTTTTTTCTAATAAGTAAAGGCTATGGAGTCTTTGGGTGTATCCCTGTCTTTTTTATTTAATCCCAGCCTACGCATACAGGCATTTTGAGCCTTTGATAATAAATATTTTTGGACGCCTCCGGATAGAAATATTGAGTATCGTCTACAACCCACATATTATCCTCTGATGCCAGATACTCATTAGGTGACGGAAAATGTCCGCGTATTTCAAAGTGAGTAAAATCATTGCCCAGATATCCGTTTTTAAAATACATATTATCGAATTCCAGGTATCCGATGCCGGAACCGTCAGGGTATCGGGATGGTGCTGCTCCATCATTCCCGTTAGGCCAGCTGGCATATGGTGTCAGATAAACCCTTAATTCCCTTTTTTCTCCCGGTTGAAGCTCCGGTATCTTCACTCCTTTAACGGGTTTAAAAATATCGTATATTGCTTTTTCATTTTCATTATATTTTACGGTTTTTCCGTTTAGATCGTAGACAAAGTATTCATAATATTGGCTGGCATTTTTTATTGCCGTGCTTGAACCGGCTGTAGTTTTAGCCCAATTTACATGAGCTAAAATCAGCCCATTACTATTTGCTGAAGCAATCATATTGCTCCTATTAAACTCAAAGGTAACATCCAAATTAAAGCTGCCGGCAATTGAAGGTACGCTTGCATCATTATAGACCTCTATATCCACATAGGCGGGACGATACAGGCAGTTTGGATCTATCTTTAAAAACGGTGCTTCCACAGGATTATAATCAGAAGTATAAGCCGCTTCCTTCATTGCGTTTTCTACTTCATTTTCGATTTTCTTCACTATATCCTTGTTTGCCTCTGTTACCGGAATTCCTGCCTCTGTGAGGGCAACGGATACCAGATAATCTATACCCGATTCAAAGAGTTGATCAAAATTAGGCAGAGTCGGTGGTATGCCCAGACACATTAATCCGTAGTTCAGCAAACCTTCCATGGCTTTTTTGAACTCATCTTTTAATGATTCTATAGGACAAAGCTTGACTGCCAGTTCCACAAGCTTAACTTTTAACTTTTCATAGGTTGCACTGACCCAGTTCACATAAATTTTCACTACATTCACCAAATCCTCGAAAAATCCGCTGACCATATCCCATAGCTGCTCATACCATGCTTTTTGTTTTTCCTCCGGCGGCGGGAAATATACTGCTGTTCCTACAGAAAGTACCTTTGGTATAATTTCCTTCTCGTATTGCTCCTTGGTATGATTCGGGTAATTCTTGCCAAGGGCAGTGCTATTATATTTATAATAGGATTTTAGCACTTCTCCGGTGGCACTCTTATATTTACCCACTATTTCATCAGCTTTAGGCTCTTGGAATACATAATAGTTATGCAGATAATCATTCTTCTGCCACTGTGCCGGTGTATAGCTTTTTATCCGCACTCCGGGAGTTGTAACATTTAATTTAACTGTAGGAGGGGCTTGCGGAAAATATACCTGTATAGTGGATTCACTCAGTCCATACTTGACATTAACCGTATCCGTATATATGGCATCAAATTGTCCCGGATTTATTGAAGGCTTCAATGCCACCCCTCTTACATAGTAGTCTGCATAATCTCCCTCTTTTAACTCTGAAGCTTTCTTCCCGAATTCTTTAAAGTCTATAGCTACCGTTGCCGGATAGGTTTCATCGTAATATACATATCCTCCTCTTCTGCTATAGATTTCAGTAGGCAAATCATGGCTTTCCTCAAAAACTAAATCCGGAGTATCAGGCCAAGAGCCGCCTTTTGCAGGAAATTTTTTTGTTGAAACCTGTATTATCAAATGCTTATATTCATCTTTTAAATTATGAAAGTGAAAGAAATTAAAGCCGCTATTTGTAACAAGGGAATAGGCAATATTTCTTTTCGCCGGAGTTCCCGGAACATGGAACTCACCGCTTATACGTAGCTTTTGATTATCAGGGCTGGACCAAAGTTCCAATTCAGCCTTGACAGCCCCATTGGGATTACCTGACATAACCCTTTGTCCGTACACAACTTCTATACCCTCACCAGGGTCACCTATTGCCTGGCCTAAAGTAGTGACAGGCACAGCCCGCACATAAAAAATAGTTTGTTTTTGAGGTATTGGCTTATAATTCTTTGCCACAGCAGTGATATCAGGTATTTTTGTACTTGAAACAAGACCTGTAGATACACCCAACTTTAGGTTTGCAAAATCTATTTGAAATTCAGTTGAAGTCGCGGACACTTCACCGGAGCCTACCAAACCTATGGGGTTTTTCCAATTACCGTCAAATCCGTTAAAAGGTGCTGTAGAAACTTGCCAGATAACCTTTTTTGCCCCTGCTGCATTATCCAGTTTAAAAGCAAACCACCGCTTCTGATTGCCTTCCACATCAATAAATGCGGAGCGTGACGCCCTTGTATATATAGCACCTTCTGCTCTTATTGGAAGATTAGGCTTAAGTCTCTCAATCAAAGAAGGAAATTTCAAGGATGTATCCTCTTCAAAAGGCAGATTAGGGATTGTGATTTCCTTTATAGGCAGCTTCGGTATAGTTGTATCAATCTCAGATGGCAGGTTTATTTCCTTGACTTCCCGTATTTCAGGTAATTTGAATGCCCCATAGTCCATGGTCAAGGATGCATAGTCTTTTGAAACAATATTTGCTTGAGGTTTTACATTAGGTTTTTCATCTGTTGTGGAAACAAAAAGCTGAAGCCTGGTATCATAGTTTAGGAAAGCTAAATTTTCCTCAGGTACGACTTCATGGAACTTTTTCTCCTCCGTAGTAAAATCCTTTACTTTGTCTCCCGATGGAAATACAAATTTCACACCGCCGCTTGGTGATACGGTAAGATTGTTGATTAAGCCGACGGAAACAGGGATTCCATCCTTACTCAAGTCCTCGCTGTCTTTATCCATATATTGTTCATAGGTTCTTTTTAAAAGAACAATAGCCTGCTCCCTTGTAGTATTCAGCAAAGGGGATATTTCGTTGTTTCCTGTTCCTTTCATGATATTGTTTTTATACGCAAATTTTACCGCATCTATAGCCCAATCAGCTATTTTTCCTTTATCTGCAAAATCAAAGTCCTTAGGCATGCTTTTGTCTAATTCTGAAATGCTTATATCTAAGGCACGATATATCATGACGCATATTTCCTGTCTTGTGATGTTATTATCAGGTGTAAATTTATCCGCAGATGTACCGTATACAATTTTCAGATTATAGGCCTTTATTATTTCAGGATTTGTTGTATCGGTAAAGGGGTTATCACCTGCTTTTACAATCTCCCCTGTCAGCCTTTCATATAGCCGTACTGCCAAAACACAAAATTCTTCTCTTGTTATGGCATTGCCAAAATTATTGAGTACTCCCGGGTAGGTCAATCCATAATCATAGGCACTATCCAGTTCCGGCTTTGCCCAGCTGCTTTGGGTGCCGTCATATACAATTCCCATGGGCAAAATCGGATTAACGGCCTCTGTTTTTGCAAGGGCGAAGATTGGAGTTGAAAACAGCATAGACATTGCCAAAACAATACTAATTAGTCGTTTAAATTGTCCTTTCATTATCATACCTTCCTTTCTTTTTATTTAATCCTCTTTTAAATAAATGAAATAGCCGAACCTCTTCCTGTTAACACTTGCGGCAAAATTAACCGCATCTTAGAACGGATAACCGCTTACTTTCCCGCGGGCTTGCAGAAATCATAGTACCTAATCACCAGCTCTGTCTTGCTGTTGACCTTCAACTTACGATATATCTGCTTGATAAAGTAGTTTGCTCCCCAAACAGTTATGGAAAATTCCGTCGCAATTTCTTTGGCTTTCATGCCATTAAGAAGCATATAGAAAACTTCTTTTTCCCGCGACGTCAATGTCATGACGGCATAAGCCTCCGAGTTGTGTTCTTTTTCTTCTTTCATGACAATCCCTCCCATTCTACCTTCTATTATAGAAAGGAAAACTTGTTTTTAATAGCTACTAATCCTGGTAGGTTTGCATAAATATAGCCCTGACCGGAGTCAAGGCTGTGTATTATGACAAGTTATAAGTAAAAAAGTATAGTTAGATGGTTATAATCTGCATGGTGTATTATATTTTTTCAGAAAGACCGATAGTGCTAAGACGGGCGAACAATTCCGAACGACTGTTGATACCAAGTTTTTTATAAAGATTTTTGATATGGAAGTTGGCTGTGTGTATACTTATTTTTAGCTCTCCTGCAATTTGCTTGGCATCCTTACCATTCAAAAGCAATGCGGCTACTTCTTTCTCTCTGGGCGTGAGCTTAAGATTTTCCAGGATATTCGACTCTTCCACCTGCCTCACAGCCTCAGTCATATCAATAGAGAGAAAATCATCCGACCATTCCGCATAGAAAAGGTACTTTGAGTAGGCGGGGGACAAGAGTATAAATACAATAAATACAACGACGGAGGTCAAGGTGGCTGCAAGAGGCAGGAGTTCGGGTCGGTGAGCGGAAATAGCGCCCGGAATCACATAGGAAACCATGCTCACCGGCAGTATTGTCACAAGGCAGAACTTGAAGATACGAAAATCTCCGTGCTTCTTAAAAACGCAGCCTAAAAGATAATATGCTGCGATATATCCAATTTGTTCAAAACCGTGGATATAGCGGGCAAGGCTTCGCAAGGCTGTGCCTTCCGGCATGAAATACAAGCCATAGGTGCAGATCATGGCGATAAAAAACAGATTACACATGTTCCAGATACTGTGATTAGTGATAAGCTGCAAGGTTAGGGCAAGGCAGACAACGAGAATGCCTACTGCCCCATTTGCAACCATGGCTGCCGGTGACGAGGCACCCGGTAAATAAGTATAAAATATCTCTACAAAATAGTGGGCTATAAAGAAATACAGCGTCAGCTTAAGGGCCGGATTCAGTCTTGATTTAGGTTTGTCCTCCACAGATGAAAGCTCCTCTGCTTTATAAAGAGACAGACAAACACAGGTTCCAAGAATAAGGACCACTAGATAGGTCTTGTCAAAAATCCCTGATAATAGACCTAGCCCAGAGACCAACTGATTCAATGCAAAAAATAATGAGATAGCCGCGGCACCTAAGAGGCGTTCCGTGTTATTGAGTGTGAACGTATAGGCAAAGGCCGCACAGGCAGCACAGCCCCCCAAGCCGAACATAAAAAATATGGCCGTCAGCAGGCTTAGTAAACTTTCAGGCATAAAAAGCCATGCGGTAAAAACGGCGGCGGTGGCAAAAGCAATTACCCTTGACACCATCGCCATATTTTTTGTGTTTGTAAATGCGAACAAAGACCCTGCTCCAAGGCAGTAAGCACTTCCCATAAGCGTCATTGCATCCAAATTAAACATTTGCAATGAATCACTAAATAAAGCCCCCTGCATATTTGCAAAAACCGGTGCCAAAGGAAAGATAAGCATATATTTAAAATGGTTTACTCGAACATTGCGAATATTTATATTGTCCTTAGATGAAAACAATGTGATAAAACTATTAATTGTATCTCTTTTATTATCTTGCTCTGATTTCTCCATGCATTTACCCCTATCCCCACATTACATGATAAAGTCAGATTTAACTTGGCAAACATCCCCATTGTTTTCATAATATCATATAGGATTAAACTTGTCAAAAATGTTAATATAAGCAAAAAAATAATCCCCTACCCGAAAAAGGTAGGGTTGTTTTTTAAAAAACTACCCTTTTCGGGTGTTTTTTTTTGGGGTTTTAATTACTATAATTTACTAAGATTTAAAGACTATAATCTCATAATTAAAAGATGGGATTTCGTTATACTCAGGATGACAGGTTCAATGACCGCTTAATGAGGTTTAAATAATACAACTATACGGTGGAGACTATGAATACGATTATAAGAAGAATAATTATTTACATTTTAATAATATGTTTTTTAACGGCAGCATGGACTCAGCTCCTTGCTTTTCAAGGTGTAAACTTTGATGTTCAAACTGTTGTTGTAACAATATTCACAATAGCTGCAGGGATTATACTGATACGCCTTTTGTTTAAAGATATAAATAATTTGAAAAAAGCAAGGTTAATAAGGGAAAATTTCATATTGAAAGTCAAAACTGCAGTTATAAGCGAAATATCAGGCGAGAAAATTCATC
>ENA-UOOM01002506-UOOM01002506.1-fermentation-metagenome-genome-assembly--contig:-NODE-2506-length-15006-cov-11.005150_pt1 | contig 15006 bp, 7 predicted proteins | sample MGYA00245781_ERZ724031 | MGnify/ENA primary metagenome ERZ724031 (study PRJEB28704, sample SAMN03018317) | fermentation metagenome | biome: anthropogenic terrestrial biome; feature: soil; material... | reverse complement strand
ATTTTATCGAAAAAAATCCACATTTGCATGAAGAGATTAAGCAAGCAATTGATTACCTTAAAACAACAGGATTAAACAACAATACGTTTAATGAAATTGAACGCTGGGAATTACTCAAGAAAATTCAGTCAACAATTGAGCGAAACTCGAAGAAAATAAAAATCCGTAAGATTATACAATACTCTGTTGCTTCTTGCGCTGCTGCAATTCTAGTTGCCGGTTTAACGTTATTCGTATCTCAAGAAAAAAAATCTACTCTTGCTCGTGGACAAGAGTTAATTGTCGGAGAATTATTAAACAGCGAAGATATTCAGCTCATTACAAGCGAAGAATCACTTTCGTTTCAAAGTGACGTACAAGTGGAGTTTGACGAAAGCGGTAAAGCAAAAATTACTCAAAGCAATAATACAGAAGAAAGGACGCTGGAACTCACTAAAAGCAAACAGAATACGCTAATTGTCCCGTATGGCAAGCGCTCAACCCTAACCCTCTCTGACGGAAGCAAAGTATGGCTAAATTCAGGTTCAGTTATCGAATTTCCAACGCAATTTATTGGCGAGAATCGAGAAATTAAGTTGGCATCAGGCGAAATGTATATTGAAGTAGCACCCAATAAAAATAAATCGTTTTATGTTCACACTTCCAGTTTTAATGTAAAAGTGTATGGTACAAAATTTAACATATCTACCTATTCCGGTTCATCACAATCGGTGGTCTTAGTAGAAGGTCGCGTAAGCCTTGAATCATCAAGCAATAAAGAAACCTTCCTATCGCCCAACGAGCAAGCCATTTATTCCAAAAACGGAACATTTAGTACACAAAAGGTGGATGCCAATCAATTTATAAGTTGGAAAGACGGTTATCTGGCGTTTGACAAAACACCTATGACGGAAGTACTGCAACAAATAGGAAGATATTATAATCTCTCATTTAACTACGAGCAGGATATAAATTTACAGAAGCGAACTTGCACCGGAAAAATATATTTATCAGAAAACTTAGATAATGTAATGACCACAGTTGGATTGCTTTCATCAACAAAGTACACAAAGAACAACAATCAAATATTTATAATTAATGAACACGAATAAAACTAATGTGCCTATGAATGGATAAATCAGAATCAATAAAAAAGTCGAACGATACCGCAAATACCGTCCGACCTAATTTGAGTTTAATTACCTGGATTATTAATAATTAAAATCGTACAAATATATGAATAAACAATATATTGAGGAAAAAGATTACCTCAATAATTTAAAACGTGTTGTGAAAATCATGAGAATAACTTTATTCTTTTTATTCTTCGTCGTACTGTTTTCCTCTGCAAGAAACAGTTACGCACAAGAGTTTAATCTCAACTTAAAATCAACCTCTATAAAAGAAGTATGTAAGGAAATTGAGGAAAACAGTGATTTCATCTTCGTCTTTTCGGACAACAGCGAGAAAATGGTTAACAAAAAAGTGAACATTGAAGCTAATTCAAAAAATGTAGTTGAAATTCTGGATGCACTCTTTATCAATTCAGGGCTAACATATCGAATATTGGACAAACAGATTGTCGTTTATGAGTCTAAAGAAACCACACCAATTAAAACTGTTGAAACAGAGGCAAACACTACTATTATTCAACAACCTGAAAAAAAACAAATTACCGGAAAAATAGTAGACGCGCAAGGTGAACCCGTAATTGGAGCAAATATTCTTGAAGAAGGCACTACTAACGGTACTGTCACGGATATTGATGGAAACTTCTCATTGAGTGTCGATAATAATGCATTAATCAATATATCATATATCGGATATCTTAACCAGACTATAAATACAGACGGAAACGCAAATTTCAATATTATCTTACAAGAAGATACGCAAGCTTTGGAAGAGTTGGTGGTTATTGGTTATGGAAGTATGACACGCAAGGATGTAACCAGTTCCATCACCACCGTGAATGCAGAGAAACTGAACGTAGGCGTCTTTTCGGATCCCGCTCAGTTGCTTCAGGGAAAAGTACCTGGACTCATCATTACCCAGAGCAGCAATCCCAATGGATCTCCCTCCATCACCCTGCGTGGCGCATCCACTTTTCGTAGTGGTGCAGCTCAGGAGCCTTACTACGTGATTGACGGAATACCCGGTATGTCGCTTGCATTGGTGTCTCCCGATGACATCGAAAGTATCGATGTGTTGCGTGATGCCACAGCTACAGCCATCTACGGTTCCAAAGCCGCCAATGGAGTGATAATCATCAACACTAAAAAAGGTCGTGCAGGACAGGCTAACATTAATTACAGCGGCTATATAGCTACCGACGAGATACTGAAAAACTGGGATGTAATGGATGGAGAACAACTACGCAACTATGCCAGTCAGAACAATATAAACCTGATTAACGACCTTGGAGCCAACACCGACTGGCAGAAGCAGGTGCAACGCACAGGATTAAGCCACAATCACAATATTTCCATTAGTGGAGGATCTGAAAAGATATCCTACAACTCCAGCATTAACTACATGGAACGTCAGGGTGTAATTAAGGGAACCGAAATGGATCGGTTAATTGGCCGTGCGTTTCTAGAAGCCAAGGCAATGAATGACCGACTTACTCTCTCATTTAATGTCAACACCAGCGTTACCAATCGTCAGAGTGTACCATTCAGCGGTCAGGGCCAAAGTGTGCTGGACGCCATGAGCTACTACTCGCCGCTTGTCCCCATTCGGAATGAAGACGGCACCTGGTATGAAAACAGTGGTATCTCTCAGAACTACAACCCCGTATCGCTGATCAATGAGAATATGTACGATACGGAAAACAAACAGATGCAGGGAAATGCCAAAGCGACGCTTGATATCACTGATGCACTCAAGTTCAACATGAGCCTTGCCTATCAAAATGAACAATACATTTTTAGCAATTACAACACAACACAGTCGCTGGTGGCTTTGGGCATGAGCGGAAGGGCTGACAGATCGACAGTAAGTAACAAGAAAAAAGTGTTGGAAAGCTATTTCAACTACGACCGGACATTCAATAACAGCCACAAACTGGGTCTAATGGCTGGTTACTCATGGGAAGAGGGTAACGACAACGACGGATTTAAGCTTACCACCTACAACTTTTACGACGATGCGCTTACCTACTACAATCTTGGTATGGGAAACAATGTTGATATCAATGGTCTGGGTTTGGGAGACGGACGATACATGCTCTCCACACTGAGAATGATCTCCCTCTACGGCCGTGCCAACTACTCTTTCAACAGTAAATATATGTTGCAGGCAACACTCCGCCGTGATGGTTCTTCGGCTTTCGGTAAAAACAATCGTTGGGCTACATTCCCTTCCGCCTCTATGGCATGGCGTCTTTCTGAGGAGTCAGTCGTAAGAGATCTCAATATGTTTGATGACTTGAAACTACGGGTTGGTTACGGTGTCAGCGGAAACTCACTCGGATTTGATGTATTCACCGCCACGCAAGTATACGGAGCTACGGGTTGGTTTGAACATGTAACCCCATCCGGTGAAACTGTGTTGGTACACACACTCGGACCTACGCGCAATGCCAATCCCGATTTGAAATGGGAACGTACCGGCATGTTTAACGTTGGACTCGATTTCTCCTTTTTCAAGAATCGACTAAATGGTACAGTGGAGTATTACGACAAGAGGACTAAAGACCTGATTGCCGACTACCAGGTTTCCACCACTCGCTATCCCTATAACTGGCTCACAGCCAATGTAGGAGAAGTAAGCAACAAAGGAATTGAATTAAGCCTGAATGCTATCCCTCTACAAACCGATAACTTCAACTGGGAGACATCATTGAATCTCTCACACAATAAGAATCGGGTGGAGAGGCTCTCGAACGACACCTATTCTGTTGACTATTTCGACCGGGCTAACCTCGACGCAGCAGGTTTTTCAACCGCCACGCAACAACGGGTAATGGAAGGATATCCGATAGGCCAGTTTTATACTTGGCAATGGGCCGGTTACAATGAAGGAGTATCGCATTTTTACGTATATGGAGAAGGGAGTCTAAAAGATATCTATGGTGATGATTTTGCTTCAAAAGTAAGCAAACAGGCCGACGGTCGCTATACCGACAATCAGACGGGTCAACCTGTCACTACAGCAAAGCCGTTATATGACGACCGTACTGCAACAGGGTCGGCTCAGCCAAAACTAACTCTGGGCTGGAGCAACACACTGAACTACGGAAAATGGAATATGACCGCCTTTTTTCAGGGAGTCTTCGGAAATAAGATCATGAACGGAACCCGGGCCTTTTTAAGCAACTATGCCAGTGTAGGTAATGGCAAGAATGTGCTGGCTTCGATGGGAAAGGATAATCTGGCTACAGACTATAACTCACATGCACCCTCTGACCGTTATTTGGAAAGAGGTGACTATCTGAGACTCTCTGCATTAACAGTGGGATATAATTTCGGCACGATCAACGAGTATATCAGAGGACTACGTGTCTTTGCAACCGCTAATAACCTACTGACCATTACTAGTTACAAGGGAATCGATCCGGAAATGAGCCTTGGAGGAATGGAACCAGGTATTGACAACCGTCAGACTTATCCTCGTACTCGTACTATCATGCTCGGCATAAATGTTAATTTTTAAAACCATATCAATATGAAGTTCAAAAATATCAAATATATCTTTCCCATTTTGATGCTTGCCTTATCTTCAGGCTGCACTGATCTGGAAGTTGACATCAAGTCGCAGTACACCTCATTTCCTAACTCCGAGATTGCTGCAGAGGCAAGGACAGCAGATGTCTATTTTGCAATGCGAGGCCCTCTATCTCGTAGTTATCATCATGCACAGACACTCTCCTCAGATGAGGCAATGGGCGTCTCCCTGAGTGGTGACTACTACGACAACGGCGCTTATGCTCATATCACACTCCACTCCTGGACACCCGACGATGGTGTCATCGGCTATTTTGGTGATCTGACTGGTGGCATTACAAAATGTAACAAGGCAATCATTGAGCTGGGTGGTGAGGAAGTACCCGTAACAGCTCCGGTACGAGCTGCACGCGCCTACTATTTATGGGTACTGATGGACAGCTATGGAGATGTTCCCATCCTGAACCGGCTTCTGGAAGAGAATGAATCGATAGAACGTTCACCGCGTGCTGAAGTAGCCAAATATATTGAATCGGAATTACTTGCGGTACTCGAATATTTACCTGTCAATGTCGATGCCTCCACCTACGGTAAACCAACTCGATATATGGCAGAGGCACTTCTAGCAAAGTTATACCTCAACTGGGCATTATATACATCTGTGGACGTAGCATCGTATACACCTAATATGAACAATGAGAAGCTCAACGATGTAGTAGCCATGTGTGACAACATTATTGCATCAGGTAAGTTTGACCTGAGTGACTCCTATCTCTCTAAATTCTATCCTGAGAATGGGCCTCACATTAAGGATTTTATCTATGTGATGCCATTCGACAGGGTATCACAGCAAGGAATGACATATGCACGCTTCTGGACACACCGTGGAGGCAACAAAGTTTTTTACGGCGTAGATCTACCCAACAGTGTGGGAGGGAACTTTGCCTACAATCCTGAGTTTGCAGATAAGTTTTCACTTGAAGGTGACGAACGTAATGAAACTATCCTCAGAGGCCCTCTTTACGTGCGTGATCCAGCCACGTACAAAGCCACTTCCACGCCGTGGATGGTGAGTGATCAACAAGTAACGCTTACTCGAGAAATTCATCTGAATGATCCGGCAACCTTAGATGTAGGGAACGATTTAAATGGTCGCTCACAAGGGTATCGATCCATTAAGTTCTACATGGATTTAAAGACTACAAAAGATCAAAATCGCAGTCAGAGTAACGACGTTCCTATTTTTCGGTATGCTGACGTGTTGCTAATGAAGGCTGAAGCCATCTTACGGGGAGCTGCTGCAACTCGGGGTGACACACCAGCGTCACTCATGAATCAGATACGCACATACGTACATGCGCCACTGATTACAGGCGTACCTACACTCGATAATCTGTTGGATGAACGCGCACGTGAGTTTGTAGATGAGAGTTGGCGCCGCAACGACCTAATCCGTTTCGGTAAATTTGAGGATGACTGGGGTTTCAAGCATGTGGTGAATCCAAATGCCAAGACACAAAAATTCCGTCGTATCTTCCCAGTACCAACCTACGTGCTGAACACAAACACCAACTGGAAACAAAATAGCGGTTATTGATGGTAAATAGATAGACTGACAGCAGTTGGGAGTTGGATTGTTGTCCACTTTCAACTGCTATTTTTCTATAAAATACATTTTAAACAGATTTCACTATATACAGGCTGCAAAAAAATAAGATGAAAATACGATCAAAACCATTACTTTATATACTGTTTCTTCTTAACCTATCACTTACTTCCTGTTTCAATATTGTAACCGAGTCCAGAACTCAATATATCGATACACGCGTAGGTACGGCAGCCTCCATCACAAAACAAGCCGGTCGCTTTGGAAAAGGAAGCGAAGAATATGCCCAAACGATTCCATCCGTGCTTGAGCCCAATGGAATGAATTTCTGGACACCTCAAACACGTGACTCAGAAGCTAAATGTATAGCTCCCTACTATTATCAAGATTCTCTCCTGCAGGGATTCCGCAATTCCCACTGGATTAGCGGAGGTTGCACACAGGACTATGGTTCAATGACTCTGATGCCTCTTTTCGGCACTCTGAGAACTGATCCCGAGAAACGAGGCAGTGTCTTTTTTCACGACCATGAAATAGCAACCCCATCCTATTATTCCACCTTTCTTGAAAGTTATGGCATTAAGGCGGAAATGACTGGAAGATCCCGCTCCGCCATTTTTCGGTTCACATACAATGATCAGGGAGAAGCCTTCTTGGTGGTAAATCCAAATAGTGACGAGGGTGAAGGATTCATTGAAATAGATACCGTCCGGCAGGAAATAAGAGGATATAATCCCGTTCACAGGATTTATCAGGGATGGGGAGAATACGCTGGATACAATGGTTATTTCATTGTTTCCTACAGAAACAAGGTGAAGTCTTTCGGTACATTTATAGGAGACACTATTTTCCCTGAGAAACACCTCCTCTCCGATAGAAAAAAAATGGGAGCATATATTAGTTTCGATGTAGAAGAAGATGATGAGATTATAGTAAAAGCATCCTCGTCTTTTACCGATATGGAAGGTGCTCGCCGCAATATGGAAGTAGAGATCCCCTCATGGAATTTTAATCAAACAAGAGAGGAACTGACCCGTATATGGGAAAAACATCTGGCTTTGATTGAGGTGGAAACTGATTCAAAGGAAGAAAAGAGCAAATTTTATGGTGCTTTATACAGGGCATCGTTTCTTCCGCGCACTTTTAATGATGTAGACGGACGTTATCCCTCGTTTGCCAGAGGTAAACCCTTTTTAACGATAGAGAAGGCTCGCAATTATTATGATGATTTTAGCACTTGGGATACATATCGTGCCTTGCATCCTTTTCTCAACATCATTTCACACAAAAAATCGGGAGATATGATAAACTCCTTGGTACTTAAATACGAACAGGGTGGATGGCTGCCAATATTTCCATGCTGGAACAGCTATACAGCTGCGATGATTGGTGACCATTCTATCTCTGTTATTGGGGATGCATATATGAAAGGAATAAGAAGCTTCGATATTAACAAGGCTTACGAAGGGATGCGAAAAAATGCTTTCCAAACACCAGCATCTGTTGAAGAATACAAAAATGGAATGGGCAGACGTGCCCTTGACTCCTATCTCCGTTATGGATTCATTCCACTTGAAGACAGTGTCCCTGATGCTTTTCACACAAATGAACAGGTATCCCGTACACTAGAATATGCATACGATGACTTTGTATTGGCACAGGTTGCCAAAGAGTTGGGCAAAGTAGATGATTACCGTATTCTTTCATCGAGAGCCTTAAATTATAAGAATGTAATCGATCCATCAACAGGCTACGCAAGAGGACGTCATACCGATGGAAACTTTATCCGGGAAAATCAACCATTTAACTTCGTCAGTTTCATTACCGAGGGAACCCCTGCTCATTATACCTGGTATGTTCCACACGATGTTGCTGGATTAATTCAACTAATGGGAGGAAAAGAGAAGTACCTTGCAAAGCTCGACTCTATGTTCTCAGAAGGACTTTACTGGCATGGCAATGAACCGTGTCATCAAATTCCGTTTATGTTCAATTTTGCCAACAAACCCTGGCGAACACAGGAAGAAGTTCGCCATATTCTGGAAACTGAATATTTAAACCATCCGGGTGGCCTTTCCGGAAATGATGATGCTGGACAAATGTCTGCTTGGTATCTCTTTGCTGCTATGGGTTTTTATCCGGTTTGTCCAGGTACACCCTATTATATGATTGCCAGCCCCATTTTTCCAAAGGTAACCATCAGATTGGAAAACGGAAATAAATTTACTATTTACGCTAAGAATGCCTCATCAAAAAACATCTATATTCAATCAGCTAAACTGAATGGGAAACCATACAACTACAACTATATTCATCACACAGACATCATGAGTGGCGGCACGCTTCAGTTCGTAATGGGCCCAAATCCTAATCACAATTGGGGTAGTAAGTTTTCTGATTAAATGTAAGAGTTTGAAACTGTTTTATATTTTATGGATTCTTTTTTATCTTTCTATCTCTTATCCAACGTTTTTTATTCTTTTAATATCAATACGAACTCTTCAGATTACATAAGTTGTCTACTGATGAATTCTACGAAATTAAATAGATTTTTGGCCATTTCCATCTCTAAATCCAATTGATATAATAGCCTTCCAAAAAGCGTAACATTTTCGTAACATTTTCGTAACATTTGACAATTTTTATTATTTTTGTAGAAAACTAATATCAGACATACAATTTGTTTTTATTCCTGGATTTAATATTCTTAATCTTTAATTGTCAATTTTAAATCAAACAAAAAATGAAAGTGAAATTTAAAAAAAGTTCATTATTCTTTGGTTTGTTATTTATGTTAATCAGCTTTTCAGCACTTGCTCAAAACAAATTTGTTAGAGGAACTGTGAAGGACATAAACAACGAGCCTTTAATTGGTGTAAATGTGGTTGAAAAAGGGACAACCAATGGTACTGTCACTGATGTTGACGGAAATTTCTCGTTAAGTGTAAACCAAGGTATTACCATTGTATTTTCGTACGTTGGTTTCATTACTCAGGAAATAGTTTGGGACGGAACATCATCTTTAAACATTATATTGCGAGATGATACTGAACTTCTGGAAGAACTTGTTGTAGTTGGATATGGAACTCAGAAAAGGGCAAATCTGACAGGTGCTGTTGACCAAATAACAAGCGAAGTCTTTGAAAACAGGACAATGACAAATGTCACACAAGGCTTGAAAGGAGCTATGCCAAACTTAAACATTACACTTTTGGATGGAAGGCCAACGCAAGCCCCAGCTTACAACATCAGAGGAACAACTTCTATTGGACAAGGCGGAAACGCATTGGTACTTATTGATGGTGTGGAGGGCGATCCAAGCCTTATTAATCCAAACGATATCGAAAGTGTTTCTTTACTTAAAGATGCAGCTTCTGCATCAATTTACGGTGCCAGAGGTGCTTTTGGAGTCGTGCTTATTACAACAAAGAATCCTACAAAAGAAAAATTAAGCATTAATTATTCAGCAAACTTTTCTGTAAAAAATCCGGTAGTGATCCCGGATTATGTTTGGGACGGTTATACATGGGCAAAAATGTTTAATGAAGCGCATTATAACTGGGAAGGATCATATCCGAGTGCTGCAAATAAAACAATTCGTTTCTCACAGGAATATCTCGATGCTTTTAAATACAGAACAGAACATCCGGGGGAGTTTGACAAACAATGGGAAATCAATCCGGCAAACGGAGAATACGTATATTATTATAGCACAAACTGGTACGAAGAATTGTATAAAAAGTTCACAACTGCTAATGATCATAATGTAACAGTTTCCGGTAGTACAAAAGCTTTAAATTATATGATCACCGGAAGATACCTGGGTCAAAAAGGTATTTTCAAATATAATTCGGATGACTATCAGATGTATAATTTCAGAGCCAAAGGGTCTATTCAAGTTTTTCCATGGCTTAATATTGATGCGAATTCTCAGTATTCAGAGATGAAATATCATATGCCACTCAATGTTGGTGAAGGTACCGGAGTTTGGCGAAATATATCGGATGAGGGAAATCCTATGTCACCTATGTTTAATCCAGACGGAACACTTACTCATACATCTGTCTATCAAGTAGGAGATTTGTGGTACGGAAAAAACGGATACGATCAAATAAAAAGGGTATTTAAAAACACAGCCGGTTTTACATCCAACTTTTTTGACGACACTTTCAGGGTAAAAGGTAATTTCACATTTCAAAATGTGGATGATAATGAAAAAAGAAGACGTGTTCAGGTGCCATACAGCAAAGCTCCGGGAAAAATTTCATATGTTGGTACATCAACAAATGATCTGAGAGACATATGGCGCGAAACAAAATACCAGGCTGCAAATCTATATTCTGAATACGAAAATTATTTCAATGAAGATCATTATTTGAAAGCAATGCTTGGTTACAATTACGAAGAATCATTGTATAAAAAGCTGGAAGCAGAAAGAAACGGTTTAATCTTTGAAGATGCAACTGATTTAAGTTTGGCATTAGGTGAAGATATTAACGTGGACGGAAGTTACGAAAAATGGAATCTTTTAGGTGGGTTCTCAAGAATAAATTACTCGTTCAAAGATAGGTACCTTATCGAATTAAATGGCAGATATGACGGTTCATCTAAATTCCCGGCCAGAGAAAGATTTGCTTTTTTCCCATCCTACTCAATTGGGTGGAGAGTATCAAATGAACCTTTTTGGGGTATATCCGAAAAATTCATAACAAATCTAAAACTCAGAGCTTCATATGGATCATTAGGGAACGGGAGCATAGCGTCTTACCTCTATCAGGAATTATTCAACATAAGTCAATCAGGCAGAATTTTAGGTGGTGTAAAGCCTCAATTAACAAGTCGCCCAAGCGTATTACCTGACGGACTTACGTGGGAAACATCAACTACAACAAATTTTGGATTGGATATGTCACTGTTTTCAAACAGACTTCAATTTGTGGGAGATGTTTACCTAAGAAAAACCACTGACATGTTTACTATTGGCATGACACTTCCGGCTGTTTTTGGTGCCACGCCACCAAAAGGGAATTATGCAGATTTGGAAACGAAGGGCTGGGAAATGTTACTATCGTGGAGGGACAATTTCAGTTTGAGTTCCAAACCTTTCAATTATGATATAAAAGTGAGTTTGGCAGATAATAAAGCAGTGATTACCAGATATAATAATCCCGAAAAAATATTAAGTGATTATTACGAAGGAATGACTGTAGGTGAAATATGGGGATATACAAACGATGGCTTTTTTAAAGATCAAGCAGATATTGATAATCATGCTGATCAAAGCAGATTTAAAACTACAAATGCCAGAGTTATTTATCCTGGAGATATTAAATTGAAAGACCTAAACGGTGATGGTAAAATTAATCCCGGAACTAATAGGCTTGACAATCCGGGTGATAGAAAGATCATCGGAAATTCAGCACCTAGATATACATTTAGCATAAATCTAGGAGCGGACTGGAATCAATTTTTCTTCTCTGCATTCTTTCAAGGAGTAGGTAAACAGGATTGGTTTCCTGTAAGTGAGTCAAGCGTCTTCTGGGGACAATACAATAGACCGTACAATTACCTACCTCGTTGGCATCTTACTAACCACTGGACACCTGAAAATCCTGATGCATACTTACCGCGATATGTCGGACGTGTAGCTAACAGAGCTGATGGAATTTTAACAGACAATCCTCAAACAGCTTATCTACAGAATATTGCATACATTAGAATGAAAAATATTCAACTTGGCTATATTCTACCTAAAAATGTCATATCAAAGATTAGTGCACAGGACGCTAAGTTTTATATTTCAGCTGAGAATTTCTGGACATGGTCACCGCTTTATAAAATCACAAAAGATATCGACGTGGAAAACACTGGGCCTTCTGATCAGAAACTGGGAAGCGGAAATGCCGGAGATGGATATAACTATCCGATGCTGAAAAGTTTAAGTTTTGGATTGTCAGTAACTTTTTAAAAAATAATATTATGATAAAATTCAAATATATACTTATAATTATCATCGTAGCTTTTTTAAATAACAGTTGCGATCTGGAGCAAATTCCTCAGGATACAACATCCAAGGTAGCCGTTTTTGGTAGTGAAAAAGGATTACAATTATATTCTTATTCATTTTACGACTTTTTACCGAGTGCCAACAATATTCACACGGCAGACGGCATGTCAGATTATGCTGCACGAAGAGGTGCACCTGCTTTTCTTATGGATGGTGCTTACAGTTCAACATCGAATGATGACACAAGTGCATCGGGAAATGACGTAGTGGCATTAGGCAGTGATAGAAATTGGGGTTGGGGACATTTACGTAATTTTAATTTCTTCATACAAAATTGCACGAATGAGAATATTCCGGAAAATGTAAGGAATCACTATATTGGGTTAGCTCGTTTCTTCAGGGCATTTTTTTATTTTGAAAAGGTTAAAAGATACGGTGATGTTCCATGGATTGATAAAGCTCTTGATGTAGAAGATCCGGATCTTTATAAAGGCAGAGATCCCAGAACACTTGTAATGGATAAAGTTCTCGAAGATTTAAATTTTGCTTGCGAAAACATTACTCTTACATCAGATGCTACAAGAAGTTTGGTTACTAAATGGGCAGCTTATGCTTTAAAAGCACGAGTTTGTTTATTTGAAGGAACTTTCAGAAAATATCATACAGAACTTGGGTTACAAGAAACAGCCAACAAATGGCTTACTGATGCAGCTGATGCCTCCAAATACATAATGGATAAATCAAATTTCAAAGTTTTCACCGGTTCTGGAACTGATATGTCTTACAGGCAATTATTTATCAGCAAAGCTCCTGTTTCTGACGAAATTATTATGGCGGTTATTTACGATGGTACTTTGGCAGTTACGCATGCAGCTAACTGGTATTATACAAGCACAACCACTGGTGTGAGATTTAACTTTATACGGACTTTTATTAATACATACTTAAATTTAGATGGAACTCCGTTTACTGATAATCCCAATTATAAAACCATGCCTTTTTACGACGAAGTAATTGGAAGAGATAAAAGATTAAAACAAACCATAAGGTTGGGAGATTATCAAAGGTTGAACAATAATGTACCATTTAAAGTTGCACCTGACATGCTATACTCCTACACTGGGTATCAGCCTATTAAATGGACATTGGACGACATCAACATTGATACGAGGGATTTAAATTTTAATGCTGCTTCTATCTTCCGTTTCGCCGAAGTTTTACTAAATTATGCTGAAGCTAAAGCCGAACTAGGCACACTAACAGACCAGGATTGGGCTTCAACGGTCGGTGCATTACGCAGTAGAGCGGGTATAACAGGTGGTTTAACTATGAAACCGACAACAATAGATCCATATTTACAAAAAACCTATTTCCCCAATATTACTGATCCGGTAATCCTAGAAATTCGTAGAGAAAGAGGAGTTGAGCTTGCCATGGAAGGCTTAAGATTCTATGACTTGATGCGATGGAAAAGAGGAGAATTATTGGAAATGGTTTGGAATGGAATGTACGTCCCGGCGCTGAATACTCCTTTTGACCTTAATCAAGACGGAAAAATGGACGTTGTTTTTTACAAAGAAGCATTATCAGAAACACCGTCCTATCCTGCAATTCCGGTTAGTGAAGTATATGGCGGTAAACCGAATCCATATCGTTTAGCCAATGATACATATGGTGAAATTACCTGGTTAAATAATATAAAAAGAAAATGGGAAGACAAAAAGTACTATTATCCCATTCCTGAAAACGATAGATTAACCAATCCAAATCTAACACAGAATCCGGGTTGGTAATTGCAAAATAAATAACAAAAGCCTTTTAAATAAAGGCTTTTGTTATTTATTAGGAAGGGATTAATCATTTTTACCCTATCCTCCCCCAATCATATCTATTAGCTCCTAAACGGCTTAGCTCCTGTTTCAATACAAAATGCTCTGGTTGCGAAAGTTTAGGATCTTTCTCAATAACGTCTTCTGCAATTTCGCGTGCGCGAAATAAAATGGAATTGTCGCGCACCAGATCGGCGATTTTAAGGTTGAACGGGATGCCGCTTTGCTGTGTTCCCTCTAAGTCGCCGGGGCCGCGAAGTTTAAGATCAGCTTCGGCAATAACAAATCCGTCGTTACTTTCTGTCATGATCTCCATACGCTTACGCGTATCGATAGAAAGTTCGTAAGGCGTGATAAGCACACAGTACGATTGATCGGCGCCACGCCCTACCCTGCCTCGCAGCTGGTGCAATTGCGACAATCCAAAACGCTGTGCGCTCTCGATAACCATTACCGAAGCGTTTGGAACGTTCACTCCCACTTCTATCACAGTTGTCGAAACCATAATTTGTGCTTTAGCGCTAACAAATTGCTGCATAACTTCTTCTTTCTCGGAGGGTTTCATGCGCCCGTGCATTTTGACTACTGTAAATTCAGGAAAAATCTCTTTGATGTGGATAAATCCATCTTCTAGGTTCTTCAAATCTATTTTCTCACTCTCTTCAATCAAAGGATAAACAATATAAATCTGACGTCCCAAATTTATTTGTTCCCGAATAAATTGATACAGCGCCCCGCGTTTCTTATCGAACCGATGTAATGTTTGAACAGGTTTTCGCCCGGGAGGCAACTCATCGATAACGGAAACATCCAAATCACCGTACACCGTCATGGCAAGAGTTCGCGGAATGGGTGTCGCCGTCATTACCAGCACGTGTGGCGGATGTTCATTTTTTGTCCATAATTTGGCGCGTTGCGCCA
>ENA-UOOM01002505-UOOM01002505.1-fermentation-metagenome-genome-assembly--contig:-NODE-2505-length-15007-cov-11.021469_pt1 | contig 15007 bp, 19 predicted proteins | sample MGYA00245781_ERZ724031 | MGnify/ENA primary metagenome ERZ724031 (study PRJEB28704, sample SAMN03018317) | fermentation metagenome | biome: anthropogenic terrestrial biome; feature: soil... | reverse complement strand
AGACGTATAGTAATTATAGTGCTTCTGCAATTGTGTAATTAACTAAACTGTGATATAATATTAAAATATTTACATTAATCAATTGAATTTTATAATGAGCATTTAGACTTAAAAATCAGTTATAATAAAGGAGATATTATATGTACTATTCGCCTAATTACCAGTACAGCCAATATAACAATACACCGCCATATGTGCTGGCTCAGTGCGAAAAGCGAAAAATCAGAAAAACGAGCAATGGACTTTGTTGGACTTTGTTTGCGGGAATGGTACTGATGTCGGGTCTTATAATTGTATGTACCTTTTATTTAAAGGCATTTGGGTATAAAGGAGATTATTCAAGTCCAAATATCATGGGATTATCTCCTGTGCTTTTTTACCTTGCAAGCGGCACATCGTATCTTATCGGCCTTGCCGTACCTGTCTTTTTGTATTTTGCAATAAAACATATTAAAGTAAGCAGCGCACTGCCTTTTGAAAAAGTTGGATTTTTAGAGGGCGCGGCGTGTGTGTTTTTTGGTTCTGCCGTATGTATGCTTGCGAACATACCCGCAAATGTGGTTGCGCAAATTCAAAAGGCATTCGGATTCAGCGGAAATATTCCCGAATACCCCATAATAGATGACTGGCGCGTATTAGTTTTATATTTTGTTACAATTGTGATAATACCGCCGCTTACAGAAGAACTCCTTTTCAGAGGAATGATACTTCACAGTCTGCGTAAATTCGGCGACGGGTTTGCAATTGTGGGTTCGGCTCTTTTATTCGGACTTTATCACGGCAATTTCATCCAGTTTGTGTTTGCATTTATAGCAGGTTTGATTATGGCATTTGTTGTTGTGCGTACAAATTCGCTTTGGATTTCTATATTTATTCATTTCATAAATAACGGAATATCTGTGGGAATCGAAATGGCAAAGCGCTTTGGCAGTACGGATTTTTCAAACATAGTAAACACTACAGTCGTTCTAAGTATATTGGCTTTGGGAACTGTATCAATTATATATTTAATTATAAAGGATAAACATTTCTTCAGGACAGCAGGTTCTAACGTATATCTTCCACTTTCGTCCAAATTAGGGGCGCTGTTTTTTAACCCCGGCGGAATTGCAATTATAGTTTTTTCGTTAATTACTTCCGTTAATGTACTTTTAAATTATTAATGGACAGGGATGAAATCTTTATGCGTGAGGCGCTGAGTCTTGCACATAAAGCAGGGGATATGGGAGAAGTTCCTGTTGGGGCAGTTGTTGTAAAAGACGATAAAATAATAGCTAAAGGGATAAATCGGCGAGAAATCGGCAAGAATGCACTTTATCACGCGGAACTTGAGGCAATAAACAATGCTTGTTCAAAATTAGGCGGCTGGCGGCTTTGGCAATGTGAACTTTATGTTACGCTTGAGCCGTGCCCAATGTGTACGGGTGCGATTATAAATGCACGCATACCGCGTGTTATTTTTGGAGCATACGATAAAAAGGCGGGTTCATGCGGCTCTGTGGTCAATTTGTTTAACTTGCCGTATAATCATAAGCCGGAAGTTATAAGCGGCGTACTGGAAGAAGAATGTGCTCAAGTACTGAAAGATTTTTTTAAAAGGTTAAGAGATAAAAGTAAAAGCTGAAATTAAGAAGTTTAATCTTAATTTTCAGCTTTTTATAGTTTTCGATGGTCTTTTAACAATTGCTATGGCAAATTAATATTTAATATCTCCCCCTAAACCCTCACATTTTTATTTCAAAGCGAAAACAGGCATCTTACATTAAATGGGAAGGAGGCAGAGGTGAGAATCCAAACATTTAATATGAAACTTTTTTGATATTTTAAATTTTTGGCTACATAAAGTAATAATAATTATTAAAGCCGCAGAATTAAAAATTTCTGCGGCTTAATCTATTTCTTTCTGTGCTTTTCTTCATATCTTTTGCGGTTGATTTTACCTATACAATGCAAAATAATTATACTTCCAACCATTATTAAAAATGAACTTATGCCCTCCACAAATACCACACTTCCTACGTTATACGGGTAAATACTTCATTATCCAAATACATTTTATTACCCTCAAGTTTTAAGTTATAGGTATCTTTAACTTTTTTTACAAGGATATTATATTCAATAGTTATTTTGCCGTCGTTTATTGAATATGTGCCTTTAAAAGAGCCTATATCGAGTGCCTCAAGCTGCATTTTACCGTCGTTTTCAAATTTATATTCAATTAAGCCATTGGTGCTTTTCCATGTTCCCATTATACTGCCGTTTTTTGTAGCTACATCTACGGAGCTGCAAGCGTTGAGAGTTATCATTAAAACTGCAGACATAATTAAAAAAAGAGATTTGTTTTTCATCCGCAGCCACCCCTTATATAATATTGATAATTATTTTATCATCATAATCCACTTTATACAAGCGTATAGCAGAAAATTGCAAAACCTTGGTTACAGAAAAGAATAATTGCCAAAATTGAGCTACCGCAGTCCCAAATTTGTCCCTGCGAACATAGGTTTGTGAACAAATGTTCAAAAACCTATTGAAAAAATTTTCCAATCCATATAGTATTAAATTATGACGACACCGAATTATAAAAAAGAAGTTTATGTCGGAGAATGGAAAGGAGAACTATGAACTACAACGAATTGGGAAAAGAATATCTAAGTGAAGCAGAAAGGCTGAAAGGCCGCATAAGACCTTTACAAAGGCAGGCAAAAATACTTAACTGCCAAGCGGCGTCAAAATTGTATCGCAGGATTGCGATACTTAACGATATGTATTTGGATTGTCTGCACACAGGAAGATATTTATGTAAAGCGGGGCGAATGAATGAAACGAAAATCGACATTAAGTCTTGACCTTTTCGGTGACAGACTGGATATCAGTAAATATTGTACGGATGACAGAGGTGAACATCAAAAGATGCTGAAAGTTTTGACACGAGCTATAGAGGGTGAGCTGACGCCGCGTCAGCGTGAATGTGTCAGACTACGTTATGTTGACGGGTTAAAAGTAAAAGAGGTCGCAGAAGAATTGGGGGTAACACCGCCGACAGCGTGTAAACATTTAAAAAAAGCACGGTTACGCCTTGAAAAAGTTATGGGGTATTCTTTTCCAAGGCTAAATTAAAGTATAACGTCGGATGAAATATTAGGGTTCTTTAACAACTGTCGGGGTAAGTCAATATTTAATAACTACCAATACCCTTTTCCCCTTCCGCATAAAACAACAGCTCGTTTTTTGCCAAACTCATGACGGGGGGCAGGGGGTGAGAATCCCAACATTTAATATAGAACCAATATTAAAAATATATGGGCATGACTGACTACAAATTTATGGGACATAAAACGAGAGCGACGAGGACGAATAAAAAAGGGCATCATAGGTGATGCCCTTTTTATTTATTCTATCCGTATTGTTCCGCCACCGATAACGATGTCGCCGTCATAAAAAACAACTGCTTGTCCGGGGGTAACGGCACGCTGCGGCTGTTCAAATTCCACACGCACCTTATCATTACCCAACGGTATAAGTTTTGCGTTTGCAGGCTGTGACTGATAGCGTACCTTTGCGGTTATCTGCATTTCTTTATCCAAGGTATCAAACGGGATAAAGTTTAGGTCGGAGGCAATGAGAGAATTTGAATACTGACTGCCTTCTTCGCCGAGCGTTATTTCGTTATGTACCGTGTCAATTTTTGTAACATACATCGGTTTTCCGAACGAAACGCCCAAACCTTTACGCTGACCTATTGTATAATGTGTAATACCGAGGTGACGGCCGAGAATATTTCCGTCTTTGTCAATGAAATTTCCTGTGGGTGAAGTCTTTCCCGTATAATTTTCAATAAATGATGCATAGTCATTGTTTTCGACAAAACAGATTTCCTGGCTGTCGGGTTTATGTGCAACGGGAAGCTCCGCTTCTTCAGCCATTTTACGAGCCTGCGGTTTTGTATATTTCCCAAGAGGCATAAGTGTACGGCTTAATTGTTCCTGAGTAAATGAATAAAGGACATAGCTTTGGTCTTTGCTGGACGGCGCTTTTTTCAAAAGCCACCTGCCGTTTTGGTTTTGCTCAATAATTGCATAGTGACCGGTTGCTATATAATCAAAATCGAGTTCTTTGGCGCGTCTTAACATTGCGTCGAATTTTACATGTCGATTACAGGCAATGCACGGATTGGGGGTTAAGCCCGCGGCGTACTGAGCCGCAAAATAATCGATAACGTCCTTTTCAAAGACATCCGTAAAATTAAGCACTAAATGGTCTATTCCCAATTTATAGGCTACTCTGCGCGCATCGTCGATATCATCAAGAGAACAACATCCGCCCGCTTGACTTTCTGACATATATTTGTCGGGGCGAAGGCGCATGGTAACGCCGGTAACATCATAACCGGCTTTTAAAAGAAGAAGAGCGGCGACAGAACTGTCAACTCCGCCGCTCATACCAAGCATTACTTTTTTCTTTGTCATACAAATGAATTTCCTTTTTCGTCATCCGCCGCTTCTTCGTCTTCATCATCAAAAGAATCGGCTTCTTCCGCCGCCTGTTCTGCGGCTGAACTTCTTTCGTTTGCTTTATCCACGATAGGAAAATGAAGGGGATATTCGTTTGAGTCAACATAATCTTCATTTTCTTGGGCGAAATCCTGTACATTGCTGTAATCGTCCGATGAGCAGTAGTCACAGTCACCGGAGCAGTTTGAATATGAGATATCCTCTGCTTCGTCACATGCGGTAATTTCATCAAGCCTATCAAAAGCTTTTTTTATACGTTGGTCAGAATTTTCAATCGATTTACAAAGCTTTTCGGTTTCTTCGTTAAAAGGGTCGCGCATATTTTGAAAATAATATTTCCCTAAAGCAACATAAGCACGCGCTTCGTTTTCTCTTTCGTTTTTTATTACAATTCTAATACGATTAATGAGAGCGGATTTGCGGTTTTTTTCAACAATATAGTCGACTGCTTTTGTTATTCTGCCGGATACGGTGTTTAAAAAACTCATGACGTACCTCCTGCCGCAAAAGCGGTAAATTTTTTGTTTGGATTCCTATTACATTATTATAACGCAAAAAACTGTAAAAAAACAGTCTTATTTAATTCTATTTCTTTTTTTATTTTGATGTGATATAATTATCAAATACGTAAAGGCTAAGGAGGAAATGATAATGCCCGCTTCAGGAAACAGAGATGTAAGCTGCCCGCACTGCGGAGCTGTAGTTAAAACACAGATGAGTCCACAGATTAACCCGCAGAAAAATCCTGAACTAAGGAAATGCGTGCTTTCAGAAACACTGTTTGAGTGGAAATGTTCTAACTGCGGTTATGAATCAGAAATGATGTATCCGTGCCTTTATCACGATAAAAATAACAAATTCATGGTATATATTTCGCCGAACGGGACGAATAAACTTCAGTTTGTTAACATGGAAGAAACGTATCCTCGGCTAAATGGGGTTACCAAAAGAATAGTTACTTCAGTTAAACAGCTTAAAGAGAAAATTGCAATTTTTGAAAATGGATTAAACGATATTGCGGTTGAATTGGTTAAGTTTGCGCTTAGTGACGTTGCAAAGAAAAAACATAATAAAAATGTGACAAATGGGTATTTCAGCTATATTGACAGTGAGGAAGACAAAATATATTTTTCGTTCTTCTTGAAAAATCAGGACAGTCCTGTGCTTCAGGGAACAAAAATGGATGCCTACAGAAAATCCGTTGAAGTTGCGGAGAGTGTAGGGAAAATTGCGGATAATAATTTTATTTTTGTGGATTCAACTTTTGCGGAAAATATTCTGCAGGAATACCACAACCAGGAGGAATAAAAATTTATGTGCGGATTGTGTGGATTCACAGGAGAAGTAACAAATCGTGAAACCATAATAAAAAACATGGCGGAAAAAATTACACACAGGGGACCGGATTCAAACGGATTTTATAATGATGATTATCTTTCTATGGGATTTAGACGTTTAAGCATTATTGATGTTGAATCTTCAGGAAATCAGCCGATTTACAATGAAAACAAAACTTTAGTTTTGATGTTTAACGGTGAAATTTACAATTACCGCAAGCTCAGAAACGAATTGATAGAAAAGGGACATCGTTTTTCTACACAAACCGACTCCGAGGTTTTAATTCATGGATTTGAAGAATGGCACGAAGATTTGCTGACAAAACTCAGGGGAATGTTTGCATTTGCAATTTATGACACAATAGGGAAAAGCCTGTTTATAGCCCGCGACTATTTTGGCATAAAACCAATGCATTATACGCAGTGGAACGGCCACTTTATTTTTGGTTCGGAAATAAAGAGCATACTTGAATTTCCCGGATTTGAAAGAAAGTTTAATAAAAATGCTTTAAATAACTACATTTCATTTGAATATTCCGTGCCGCCGGAGACATTTTTTGAGGGCGTTTACTGCTTGATGCCGGCTCACTATCTTTGGTATAAGGACGGAAAAGTTGAAACGCACCGCTACTGGGAGCCGCAATTTAACGAAGAATACGGCATGACCGAAGAAGATGCGGTTAAAGAAATTGAAGAAGTATTTGAAAACTCAGTCAATGCACATAAAATCAGTGACGTTGAAGTAGGATGTTTTCTTTCCAGCGGAGTTGACTCAAGCTATGTATCAACTTATTTTAAAGGACAAAAAGCGTTTACGGTCGGATTTGACTACGGTGAAAGATACAATGAAATCGACTGGGCAAAAAATCTTTCCGAAAAAGTAGGGCTGGAACATCATTACAAAGTAATAAGTCCCGAAGAATACTGGGGAAATATAAGAAAAGTACAGTATCAAATGGACCAGCCGCTCGCGGATGCGTCATGTATAGCTTTGTATTTTGTTTCAAAAATGGCGAGTAAATATGTTAAAGTTGTACTTTCGGGGGAAGGTGCGGACGAGCTGTTCGGCGGATATAATATTTACCATGAACCGGACGACATGGAAGCATATAAAAGTTTACCGCTCGGTATAAGAAAGGCATTTGCAGCAATTGCAAAGAAACTGCCGTTTTCGTTTAAAGGAAAAAATTTCTTAATTCGAGGCGCACTTCCAATTGAGGAAAGTTTTATAGGAAACTGCAGTATGTTCACTATGGACGAAAAGAAAAAGCTTCTAAAGAGTGATATTCCGATTACACGTCCGCAGGAACTTACCAAAAAGTATTATGACAGAGTAAAAGATAAAGACGATATTACAAAAATGCAGTACCTCGACATAAATGTTTGGCTTATAGGTGATATACTTTTAAAAGCCGACCGTATGAGTATGGCGAACTCGCTTGAGCTTAGAGTTCCGTTTTTGGATAAAGAGGTATTTAAAGTCGCTTCACGTTTGCCGAAAAAATTAAGGGTGAATAAAGAAAATACAAAGTATGCTATGCGTAAAGCGGCTATGAAACACCTGCCCGATTCCACTGCACAGAAAAAGAAACTCGGTTTCCCTGTCCCTATAAGGGTATGGCTTAAAGAAGAAAAGTACTACAATATTGTAAAGGATGCGTTTTCAAGCGATACAGCGGAAAAGTTCTTTAACAAAGATGCTTTAATGAAAATACTGAACGACCATTATAACGGAAAATGCGACAATAACCGCAAAATCTGGACTATATATGTATTCCTTATTTGGTACGATATTTACTTTAACGGTGGAGCTCACGAATCGGGCGATATGCCTATTGTAAAATAAAAATTATGTATAAGTAAAAAGGCGGCTAATTAGCCGCCTTTTTTAATATTTAAATCAACCATAAAGAACATAAATAAGATATTCACCGTTTCCTTGACTTACCCACATAGGTTTAAACCTTACCCCTTGTGAAAGTTGCGACGGTTGTTATATTGTCTCAAGCTATTTTGTGCCTCATCAAAACAAGGTCTCGTTTTTTGCCTAAAAATAAATTGAAGATTTTAACTTAATTGGACGGATTGTAATTGTAATTTTTATTTGAATCTGATTTGTAAATTCAGATTCAAATAAACTTTATTGTTTGCTTTATACAACGAGGCAAAATTATGTCTTGCTGTAGAGCCTCTTTCAAATCGTGTTTGGTTTAACAGGTATTGCTCAAAGCACGCTCTGTTGTAGATATGATAAGCCAAAACATCTCCCGATGCGGTTACTATTATGTATCCTCCGTTTGCTTCGTCAATTCCGTCCCACATTTTAGCAGGAGTCATTCCCAAAGCCGCAGAACATAAGAATTTTTTGAACTTATACTTATAAAAACCCGATGTAGGATATCCCATAGGATTGTCTTTCTCCAACTTATCTATAACTTCGGAACAATTTATTATACTGTCACGATAGTGATAAAGAAGAGAATATGCAACGAGTTCGGTCAATCTGCTGTCAATCAACATGAGATTACGATCAAAGGTTTCACTACTCACTCTTAAAAATTTAACTTCTTGAGCTTCGGAAAAAATGCGATCCATTCTGTCCTTGATTTTGGTTCTCGCTTCTATCGCATTAATACTGTCAATCTGTTTATCAGACAATCCGGTTACTTCAAAAATAAAATTAGTCGCTCCCGATGCATTGATAAGAGTTGGTGCACTTCCGATTTCCGATTTGATACTGAAACCGCACACGGGAGTATATCCGGTTTGAATATCATGGATTTGCATAGTAATATCCGTCTTATCGGTGGAGGGTGCCGCTAATCGGTTACAATAGATTTCATGCATGAATTGCTCTGTTTTCTCTATTGGAAACGTTCGATTTTTACCGACAACAATTTGCTTGTACAGATAATCCGCCTCTTGGTTAAAGTCACTTGTCGGAATTTCTTTTACCAAAGTATCGTTCAAATATATTTGTACTTTATTACGGATTTCATATTCGCATTTTTTTGTTGATGTTTCTTCTCTTATAATCTTTAATATAGGGAAGTATATTTCCTCAATCTTATGTACATTTTCGTCTGCTGAATATATTTTTCCCTCGCCCAAAAGGCGAAGAAGTACATACATTTCACTCCATTCGCCCTTGTTGCCTTTTATATTAGTTGTCACTTTCAAGGACCACCTTTATCTGTTTGGCTATAGCTTCGATAACCGGTACCGTCACACTGTTACCTAATTGTTTATATAGGTGAGTGTCTGCCAAGGTCAGTTTGAAAGTATCAGGAAAGCCTTGAAGCCTTGCCCATTCTCTTGGAGTCATTTTTCGTAAGCCTTCTCTGTTTACTTCACCTTTTATGTGGGTTACCGGAGTGAAATCGGTTAATCTGTTATCTATTATAAGATTTCTTTCTCTGCCCATTCCGCCACATACAATAGCGCCGGCTATACCGTCAAGGGATCGTATTTCATAACCGAATCCATTGCCTTTGGCTTGGTGTCTGGCCTTGTGCCTTTTAAGGGTTTCTATATAGGTTGTACTCAAATAATATTTTACCGATACCGGCTTTTTTTCGATAATTTGTCTTAATTTTACCGTTGAACCTGTCGGAGAAGGGAACATGAAGTTTGAGCAATCAATCCCTTTTCTGAAGGCTACAATATAAATTCTTTCTCTGTTTTGCGGAACTCCGAAATTCTTACTGTTTAGGACTTTTGAAAATACAGTGTACCCCAAATTCTCGAAAGTTTTTTTGATTATTTGAAAAGTTCTTCCTTTGTCGTGAATAAGCAGTCCTTTTACATTTTCACAGAAGATTACTTTCGGCTTGTGTTCTTCGCAGATTCGGGCCACATCCATAAACAATGTACCACGACACAGTCCTTTATAGTCATCACTGAACCCTTTTCTTTTGCCGGCTAAGCTGAAAGCTTGACATGGAAATCCTGCGAGGCATATATCAAAATCCGGAATACTTTTTTCATCAATTTTCGTAATATCTCCGGCAATGTCAAAGTCATCTTTAAAGTTTTCTCGGTAGGTTCTTTGTGCGAATACATCCCATTCGCTTACAAACACTGTTTTTATTTTATCTTTAAATGCATTGTCAAATCCTAATCTGATACCACCGACACCCGCAAAAAGGTCAATGCTTCTATATTTTTTAGCCATTCCTATTTACCTACCGCTTTCTGTATTATATCCGCACATTTTGAAACATTGTGTTTAATTTTTTTGCCCCAAAATCTTATGACAGTCCAACCTTCTTTCTTCAATTTCAGTGTAACTTCTTTGTCCCTTTGTATATTTCGTTCTATTTTCGGAATCCAAAATTCACAATTCGATTTAAAATCGTTTTTTCTGTTTTCCCAATCATAACCGTGCCAAAATTCACTGTCACAAAATACAGCAACTTTTTTGCCTTTAAATGCAATATCCGGATGACCGAATACACTTTTTACATTTTTTCTGTAATGAATTCCTCTGCTCCAAAGTTCTTTGCACAGCATAACTTCAATGTCAGAGCCTTTGTTTTTAACCCGTTGCATATTATATCTGATTTGTTCGGGTGTCTTTTTGCTCACGATTTAACCTCTCTTTTAATTTCCATAATGTCACCGATATCGCAGTCTTAAGCTTCGCAAATCCCAACAAGAATATCGCTGTTCACTGTTTAATCCGAGTTTATCGACTGTCTATCGGCTGATACGGCAACATACAGTATATATTTTTTCATATTTCCGTCAATCAGTAATTTCCACAGTTTATTGTATATTGCCGGCATGTTATCACCTCTTTGATTCATTTTACTGCACCGGTTATTATATTGCAATTAAAATGTATACAAAAGCATAATTTTATCTCACTGTTCCCCGGTTAAATATAAAATCACCACACAGGCTATACAACAACCCGATATGATGATTTCTTTTGTATTATTTTTATTGTTAAAAAACAATACACTTTAATGCTATTCTAATATGAATTTTATGTCAAATTTTGGTATAAATATAAAGAGGCATATAATAACTTGCATTGTCGGGATAAACCCGATGCCGCCGTTTTATAATTTTTAGGTGAGTTTTGAGTAGAATTAATTCTTTTTATGTATATCATTAAAAGAATCGGCGAAACTAAATTCGAGGTGACAATAGTGGATTATTTATGGGCATTTTTAATAGGCGGTGCAATCTGTGCCGTCGGCCAACTTTTAATTGATTTTACAAAAATGACACCGGCGAGAATACTTGTACTTTTTGTTACGCTCGGCGTTGTGCTTACCGCGTTTGGCGTGTACGAACCGCTCGTGGATTTTGCGGGCGCCGGGGCAACTGTTCCGCTGACAGGTTTTGGGTACTTAATGGCTAAAGGAACGCTTGAAGCGGTAAAAGAACATGGACTTTTGGGTGCGTTTTCCGGTGGTATAGCTGCAGGCGCCGCCGGGGTTGCTGCGGCGGTGTTCTTCGGCTATTTAGCCGCTTTGTTTTCAAAACCGGGAGATAAGAGCTAACAAAGCGGTATTTGCAATAAAACTTGGTTACCGAATATTTAGAATAATAAACGGACAGATACTCGGAATTATCCTTTGGAAAATCGGAAAGCTTTATTACAATTTATATTTAAAGAAATATTTTGCAAAAATGAAATTATAAATAAAAAAACAGAAAAACGGGCAGGTCAAAAAAACCTGCCCGTGCATTTAACCGCAGAAAATATTTATTACTGTATTGAACAATCGAGGTAGTGCTCAAGCTCCTCTTCATCTTTCTTTTTCTTTTCAAAGAAAAGGACAACAGCTACAACGGCAGCGGTCATCGCGGTTATTGTGGAAATAACGGTAATTAAAATTCCAAATGTATTTAATTTTTTCAAAACGAGCACCTCCGTTTTTAACTTTTGATTGTTTGACTATTTAGTATATAATAACCAATAATTAATAAAAAGTCAATTGTAGTTAGTGACATTACAAAGGTTTTCGGGTAAACAAAAAAGCAGGGCCAAAGCTCTGCTTTTGCAAGAAAACCGCGTATCGAGGTTATGCATTTGCCGCGTTCAGCTTGCGTGCAAGAGCTGACTTCTTTCTTGCGGCTGTATTTTTGTGCAGAATTCCTTTTACTGCAGCTTGGTCAATCTTCTTAATCGCAACCTTAACGGCATCCGCCTTATTGGCATCGTTGGCTTCAATGGCAAGGCTTGCTTTCTTTATATCGGTCTTAAGTCCGGATTCAAAGGACTTATTGAGCATAGTTTTAGTAGCAATAACCTTTACGCGTTTTTTAGCTGATTTGATGTTAGGCATAATTACACCTCCTTTGTTATTGTCACGTACAAATAATAATATCATTTAGATGATAAAAAAGCAAGTCTTTTTAAATGATTTTAAAAAATATTGTAGGGGTTGATAAAATGGTACTTCGTACGGATTTAGCGCTTGAAAATACCGAGCCGAGCCGACATATATGCAGTGAAGAAGATGGGTGTAAAATCACGCGAATCGACGAAAAAGGAAAATCTTACATTACTTTGGAAGTTAAGTCTATTTCGGATCATCTTGACAGCGACAACAGACTTTTAAGTGTGACGGCAAGGGAACTTAAATCCCTGCTTCCCGAAAGCGGAGGAGTGCTTGTAGCGGGGCTTGGAAACAGAGCCATTACACCAGATGCACTTGGGCCGCTTACAGCGGAAAACACTTTGGCGACAAGGCATATTAAAGGGGAACTTGCAAGGGTTACGGGGCTTGACAAACTGCGCGCTGTTTCCGTAGTCAGCCCGGGGGTGCTCGGCTGTACAGGAATTGAGGCCTTTGAAATATTGAAAGCGCTTGTCGAAGAGGTAAAGCCAGCGGCGGTTGTTGCAATAGACGCGCTTGCGGCACGCAACCCCGAAAGGCTCGGCTGTACGGTACAGCTTTGCAACGCCGGAATTTCACCCGGAGAAGGAGTTGGAAATTCAAGGCCGAGGATTGACGAAACCACTTTAGGAACGCCGGTTATTAGTATGGGCATTCCGACAGTCGTTGATGCAGTAACTCTTGCGACAGATTTACTCGACGGCAAAACTCAGGATATAAAGGATAAAATTGAACCGCACGGCGCGGCGATGATGGTAACCCCGCGAGAAATCGATTTGATTATTTCAAGGGGTGCAAGGCTTTTGGGAATGGGAATAAATGTTGCACTGAACCCATCGCTTAGCATAGAAGATTTTGACGAATTGACGTAACGGCTCATTAATTTGCTCCTGTCCGCATAAGAATTAATATCATATAATGGGGGCAGGTTATGAAAAATTGGACACAAAAAGCAGTGGGCTTAAGTTCCGTGGCGTTGACTTTTGCGGCTGTAGCCTGTGTTTGGGGACGTATGCCTAAATTACAGGCAAATGACGCCGCATTTGCAGCGGCAGGATTTATTTTGCCCGGCGGAGCTGCCGAGGCAATTAAAGATAATAATGATGAACAATTTAATAAATACTTAATTGAGGATGAAGAGGACAATCAGCCGGAAGGAAGTTCATCTTCCGTAAAATCCAATCCTTCTTCTAAGGCGGAAAGCAAAGACAGCCCGAAGGCACCTGCGTCTTCAGCCGCGCCTAAAGCTTCGTCTTTACCCTCACATATAAAAGAAATGAAAATTCCCGATACGGGAATTAAGTACCAAAATATTTGGGTTAAAAACTTAAATAAAAAACATGATATCAATGTGGCGGAAGAACTGAAAAAACGGCCTGCTGTAAAAATTATTAAAAATTCTTCGCCGCAGGTTTTAATATATCATACTCACACAACAGAGGCTTATTTAGGTGAAACGAGAAGCCGTGACAACAATAAAAATATGGTGGCGGTAGGAAATAAAATCACTGAAAAGCTGAAGAGTGCGGGAATCAACACTGTACATGATACAACATGCCACGATTATCCTACTTACAACGGTTCTTATGACCGCTCCAAAGTAACTATTCAAAAAAACCTGAAAAAATATCCGGGGATACAGGTAACACTGGATATTCACCGCGACGCAATGTCGGCGTCCAACGGAATTAAGTATAAGCCGACAGCGGTGATAAACGGCAAAAAAGCAGCTCAACTTATGATTGTTTCCGGTTGTGATGATGACGGAACTTTGGGTTTCCCAAATTGGGAATATAATTTAAGGTTAGCAGTAAGGCTTCAAAAATCATTGGCTGACAAGTATCCCGGACTTGCGAGGCCGCTTGATTTCTGTGCAAGAAAATACAACGAAAATATGACAAAGGGTTCTCTGCTTATAGAAATAGGAACAGAAGTCAATACTTTGGATGAGGCACTTTATACAGGAGAGCTTTTGGGCAATTCGCTCGTGGATGTTTTAAATAATTTGACATAGGATGTTTATAAGATGTTTAAATTTTTTAGGATGAATAAAAAAGAAAAAAAGATATTTTTTACTTCATTTTTAAGTACAATGCTGATTTTTGTACTTGTTTTTGGGCTTATTGAAGTTGACTATAATTCAAGAAGAATCGGCTTCGGTGACGAGAAAACTCTTATTTATGAAATGACCGGCAAAACATGGGATGAAACTTGCAATGACGTGAAATTATGGTATAATAATTTAGTATCTACTTTGACAGAATTCGGCGGAGGAATCAAATAATGAAACAACATAAAAGGAAATGTATTTTGCTTTTCATACTGACATTTCTGTTTTCATGTTACGCCGTTACGGCTGCAGCTACCGAAATTACACCCGAACAGGTTGAAAATATAATAAATCAGCAATCTTCAGATACAGTTAAATCTTCGTCAAATTTCAAACCCAAAGAGCCGTCATCTCCACCAAGCTCAAAACCGGAACCGAGTTCGAGCAAAAAAGCAAAACGTTCAAGCTCAAGAAGTTACACAAAAAATAGTGTAAGCAAAACTTCCGGCGCAGTGAGCAGTGAAGCATCCAGCGCTGTTTCGAGCGAAATTGTTCTTCCGAGCGTGGCGAGTGTTGAAGAAGAAAATCCTTTAAATTCGCTTATTGTGGATAAGACTGCCGAAAAAAAGATGAACTGGATTGGGATTTTTTCGTGGGCTTGCATTATATTGGGTGTAGTTGTAGTTTTACTTGTGGTTTTCAGCAACCGTCGTCCTCCAAGGGGAGGCTCGGGACGCAAACGTTACCACA
>ENA-UOOM01002503-UOOM01002503.1-fermentation-metagenome-genome-assembly--contig:-NODE-2503-length-15014-cov-4.740558_pt1 | contig 15014 bp, 14 predicted proteins | sample MGYA00245781_ERZ724031 | MGnify/ENA primary metagenome ERZ724031 (study PRJEB28704, sample SAMN03018317) | fermentation metagenome | biome: anthropogenic terrestrial biome; feature: soil; material... | reverse complement strand
ACTATTGGTATATGTATAAGCCTTACAGGATTAGCTTCTCTGATTGTTATGTGCCTTCAGGTTTTACGCAATTACTTAATCAAGTTTCTGCCCTGAAATTTTTAATTGTTTCATTGCTTCTATTCTAGCATTCTTTTTTCGGATGTATCCACTCTTTTGTTTATACATTCTCTTAAAAATTCAGATAATCAAGCAGGATTTTAACGAAAAATAGCGAACATGTAAAATTATAGGCATATAAAAGGAGGAGTCTTTCGCAAACGGGGCTAAAGAACAGGGGAGAGATTGGGTTGCAATTGCATATCATGGTTGCAGATGGAGATGAGATCATACGCAGAGAATTAAAAGCGCTGCTTGGCAGAGAAGGCTATGATGTTGATGCTGTTTCAGACGGGATTACCGCTATCAAGCATTTTCGACGCTATGAATATCATTTGGTGATTTTGGATTTCCTTCTGCCGGAATTGGATGGTAAAAGTGTTATACGCCAGTTGCGCAAAATGTCAACTACCCCGTTTATACTGATGTCATCATTGCATGACGAGGAAGATATCTTAATGGCTTTTAAACTGGGCGCAGAAGATTACATACGGAAGCCCTTTTATCCGACGGAACTGCTGGCCAGAATAAAAGCTGTTCTTCGCAGAAATGATGTTGGACAAGCTGCACCGATTCGAAACCTGGCATTTGACGGACTTTATATAGATACCAATACCCGTAATGTATTTGTGAATGATAAAATGATTTCTCTAACCCCCAAGGAGTACGAGCTATTAACTAAAATGGCCGGAAACCCCAATCAGGCTTTTTCACGTGAAGCACTTCTTAATGATATTTGGGGTTCGGATTATTACGGCACGGATCGAACGGTTGATACGCATATAAAAACTTTAAGAGAAGCACTGCGACCCAGGCATTATTATATAGCAACAGTACGTGGTCTGGGTTATAAGTTTGACGAATTTGGAATAAAATGATAAATATATTCCACTAATTTATTATTTTCAGGCTGTAAATAGTTATAAAGAAAGGCAGATCAGTTTGTTGATCTGCCTTTAGTGGGTTTGTTTTCGCCACTTATTTTTGCTTGGAATAATCGGAGATTACTATCTTGAGTATATCAATGGTTTCCATGGCATCTGATAATTTATTTTTCAGGTGCTTGTTTTCCGATTCAAGGTTGAGTATATTCAATGGTTTAAGTTCCTCTCGCTTAGGGCTGGTTGCAGATTTTTGTGCAGCACCTGTTTCTTTGACACGCTGTGTACTTTGACGTTTTATATCCTGCGGACTTTCCAGAACAAAGGATTCTTCTATAAATTGATTAAATTCCCCTCTCTGGACATAGTGAGTATGGAGTAATTCATGGGCCAGGTGATTATCGGCTGGGAATCCCCCAAGGTATTCCTTGTAGAAGGACAAAATGGACGGGTTTTCATGGGATTTGCGGATTACCTTGCTTTCATCTTCACTGTACAGGTTTTTCATCCGTTTTTCCCTCACCTGAGGATCCTGGCTTCTTGGTTGACCGCCGCCGGTGATACAGCCGCCCGGACAGCCCATTACTTCGATGAAATGGTAGGGAGAAACCCCATCCTTTACCTGTTCCATAAGTTTTTTAGCACCGCTCAGCCCGCTTGTTACGGCAATCTTTACCTCGACACCATCCAAATGCCTGTATGCTTCCAAAGGCTGCTCTATTTTGACAGCAGCTTCTTTTATGCTGTCCAATCCTACTATGGGCGTTACATGGAGGTTCGCAAAAGGCAGCTCCCGCCCGGTTATGAGTTCGTAGACAGTGCGCAGGGCTGCCTCCATTACTCCGCCTGTCAAGCCGAATATATCTGCAGCACCGGTGGAAAAGCCGAGAGGCGCATCAAATTCCCGATCAGGCAGGTTTACAAAATCAATACCGGCTTGTTTTATCATGTCGCCCAGCTCTCGGCAGGTTAGAACAGCATCAACATTGGGTAGATTCTTGTTCATCATTTCCGGACGGGCTATTTCGAATTTCTTGGCAGTACAGGGCATAACCGAGACAACGTAGATATTTTCCGGATCAATACTAATTTTTTCTGCATAATAGGATTTGACAACAGCACCCAGCATCATATGGGGTGATTTACATGTTGACAGGTGTGGGAGCAGGTTGGGATAGCTATGTTCGATGTATTTGATCCATCCTGGACTGCAGCTGGTAATCATGGGAAGGGCGGTCACCTTCTTTTCATAGAGCGCGATGTTCAGCCGATTCATCAGCTCTGAGCCTTCTTCCAGTATGGTCAAGTCGGCTGCCCAGTTGGTATCGAATATATCATCAAAACCAAGCATGGATAGAGCATTGGCCAGTTTACCCGTGCATCGGGTGCCCGGCGGCAGTCCGAACTCCTCGCCGATAGCTACCCGGATAGCTGGTGCCACCTGGACAACGACACGTTTATCGGGATCGTTTAATGCCTTCCATACATTTTGTATGGAGGCTGTTTCTTTTAAAGCTCCAACAGGGCAGACAACGGTACATTGCCCGCAAAAGGCGCAGTTAACGGAGCCTATGGGAAGATCCATTCCCGGACCTATTACTGTATCAAAGCCTCGGTTCTGGGGGTTAAGGATGCCTGTGCCCTGAATTTCATTACATATGGTGACACAACGGCGGCACAAAATACATTTGGACATATCTCGCGTCAGTGATACCGATACATCCACAGGGTGGCTTACTTGCTTTCCCTCGAATCGAGATTCTTCTACACCAATCTGCCTGCCTAGAGCTTGCAGTTCGCAGCTGGTATTTCGGTTGCAGTTCAGACAGTCCTGATTATGGTCTGACAGCAGCAATTCATATAGTACCTTGCGTGCTTTTTGCACTCGTTCATTGTTGGTGTGTACTATCATTCCTTCTCTTGCTTTAGTAATACATGAAGCCTGTAAGGTTTTAGCACCGTCAATTTCCACCACACAGATACGGCAGGAGCCGACTGAGTGAACATTTTCCAGATAACACAGGCTGGGTATCTGGATATGGTTCTGCTTGGCAGCTTCCATAATAGTACTTCCTTCCGGTGCGGTAACCTGGATGCCGTTTATTGTTAAATTCAACATATCCTCATCTACCTCCTGTCACAGTGCAGACAGCGCATGGCTTCTGCAATCGCATGCAGCTTGTGGTAACCTACAACAACTTCATCAAAGGAATCTGCCCTTTTCTCCAGGGGCAGAAGTTCCATGGAAAATCTTGCATGGGAAGTTATTTCATCATCATCGATGATTTTGGGAATTTCAATCTTTTGACCTTTGTTCAGAACACCTGTACCTTTAAGGTACAAGTCAATGGATTCAGCTGCCTTTTTTCCGTCAGCAATTGCCCTTATTACTTCATCGGATCCTCGGGCTACGTCTCCGCCTGCAAAAACACCAGGCATTGTTGTCATTTGCGTATCCTGGTCTACAATAAAAGTACCCCAGGGTGTGACACCAATTTCCTCTTTTTTGACGAAGGGGAGGTCTGCATACTGACTGACAGCTATGATTATATTATCGACGTCTATATAGAAGTTGGAACCCTCGATATGACGTGTGTTCCGGCGCCCCTGGTTATCGAAGTTGCTTATCTCCCTGTGGACACATTCAACCTTGGCAAGGTTGCCGCGTTTGTCGGATATAAACCGCAAAGGTGAAACCAGCTCATGAAGCTCAATTCCTTCATGCAGAGCTTCTTCAATTTCTGTGTCGTAAGCCGGCATAATCTGGCGGGTCCTACGATATAGAATCATAACTTTTTTTGCACCCAGCCGGACAGCGGTTCGTGCGGAGTCTATGGCTGTGTTGCCGCCTCCGATTACAGCTACTACCTTATCAGTAAAGTCTACATTTTTATGGAGCTTGACGTCTTTCAGGAAACTGATGCCTGGCAGGACACCTCTCAAGTTTTCACCCGGCACATTGACCTTCTGTGGAAGCTGAGTGCCAGTGGCAACATAGACTGCATCATAGGTCGCTCGCAGTTCTTTAAAGCCGATATCTTTGCCTACTTCCATATTGTACAGAATATTGACACCGGAGCGGCAGATAATATCCACTTCATGCTGCAAAATATCACTGGGAAGACGGTATTCCGGTATTCCATAAGCAAGAACTCCTCCTGCAACGGGTTCTCGTTCATAGATATCCACTTCATAGCCTGTTCTTGCAAGATAATAGCCGCAGGTCAATCCGGAAGCGCCGGCTCCTACTATAGCGACTTTTTGACCGTTCTTATAATATACGATATCCTGAACATAATCTTTTTCGTTCTTCATGGCATAGTCGGAAACAAAGCGTTTCAAATCGCAAATTGCCACCGCTTCATCCACTGTATTGCGGCGGCAACGCTGTTCACATGGATGGGTGCAGATTCTGCCGCAGACAGCCGGTAATGGATTCTCCTGGCGGATCAGATTGTAGGCATCAAGGAAACGCCCTGATGCTGTCAGTGCCAGATATCCCGGTATGTTGACATTGGCCGGGCAGGCGTTCTCGCATGGTGAGATGAAAAGATTGGTACATATTCCTGCGCGGCAGTATTTATATTTAATGTGCTCTTCATACTCTTCACGAAAATATTTTATGGTGCTCAGCACAGGATTGGGAGCGGTTTGACCAAGACCGCACATTGCAGTATCCTTTAAGGTATGGCTTAATTCTTCCAGTAGTTCGATATCTCCTTCCCGGCCTTCTCCCTGGGTGATCCTTTCCAGTATATCCAGCATTCTCGTCGTTCCAACCCGGCATGCAGTACACTTGCCGCAGCTTTCATCCCTGATAAAGTCCATGAAATAGCGGGCGGTATCTACCATGCAGGTATCTTCGTTCATGACAACCAAACCACCGGAACCCATAATAGCGCCCAGCATGGCGAGAGATTCGTAATCGGTGGGGACATTTAGATTGTCCTGGGTGATACAGCCGCCCGATGGACCACCTATCTGCGCAGCTCTGAACTGCTTTTTATCCGGAATTCCTCCTCCGATCAAATATATTACTTCTCCTAAGGGCATTCCGATTGGTACCTCTACAATACCTGTATTTGTGATATCGCCGGCCAGCGCAAATACTTTTGTGCCCGGTGCTTTTTCTACTCCGTATTGGGTGTACCATTTGCCGCCCATTTCCATGATTTTGGGAACGCTGGCCAGAGTTTCTACATTGTTGATTACAGTAGGCATTCCGAACAGCCCCTTATCGGTTGGGTAAGGCGGTCTTTGTCGCGGTTCGCCCCGTTCTCCTTCCAAAGAAGACAGGAGAGCGGTTTCCTCTCCACAGACAAACGCCCCTGCTCCAATTCGTATTTCCAGATCGTAGGAAAAACCGCTGTTGAAGATATTGCTGCCTAAAAATCCCCATTCTCGCGCTTGCTCGATTGCGTTGCCCAAGCGCTCTACAGCCAGTGGATATTCTGCTCGGATGTAAATATATCCCATGCAGGCTCCTATGGCATATCCGGCAATTATCATGCCTTCAATTATGGTATGAGGATCACCTTCGATTATGCTGCGATCCATAAAGGCACCGGGATCGCCTTCATCAGCGTTGCAAACAAGATATTTTCTTTCACCCTGGGATTTTCTGCCGAAATCCCATTTCAGCCCTGTTGGGAAACCCGCACCTCCGCGACCGCGCAAACCGGATATTTTCATTTCTCCGATTACTTCATCTGCGGTCATCTTTGTCAGAGCTTTTGCTGCAGCACTGTATCCATTGGATGCAATGTAGGCTTCTATGCTGCTATAATCGAGAATGCCGCAATTTCGCAGTGCAATGCGTACCTGCTCACGGAAGAAGTTAATATCGTCTATTTTGGGGATATGCTTTTGAAGTGTCTCATCAAAGAATGTATGCTCGACAGCTATGGTATGTTCTGCTATGTGGGAATTTACTATAAACTTTGCGGTGTCCGGCGTTAACTTTGTGTAGAATATCCGCTCGGGAAGAATCAGCATAATCGGCCCTGCTGCACAGGTGCCCATGCACCCTGTTTCATAGATGCGAATTTCATCCTCCATGGACAATGCCTTGACTTGCTCTATGACAGCATCTCTTACCTGACCGCAGTCGGAGGAGATGCATCCTGCACCGGCACAGACCAATATCTGATATTTGTATTTTGCAGATTCTTTGTTATACCGGTCTTTGATTTGCTTCAGATTATCGATGCTGCTTACATGCATACTCATATTCGTCACCATCCTTTCCTAAAACTTTGCCAGGAGTGTATTTACTTTTGCCGGTGTCATTTGCTTGTAAACAACATCATCAATCATGATGGCAGGTGCCAACCCGCAGGAACCAATACATCTGGCCACCTCAAAAGTAAACTTACCGTCAGCGGTCGTACCACCTAACTCTACACCAAGTGTGTCCAGCAGATGCTCTACAATTTCCTTGCCTCCTCTGACATAACAGGCTGTTCCCATACAAACACGAATTATGTGCTGCCCTCTGGGTTTGACGGAAAAGAAGGAATAGAAAGAAACTACACCGGATACTTTTGACAGGGGTACTTCCATTTTATCTGCGATAAATTCCTGAAGATCCAATGGAAGATAACCATAGATTTTTTGTGCTCCATGAAGAACTTGTATCAGGCTTCCTTCTCTGCCTTTGTGCAGGTCAATAAGATTTGAAATGGAATTGTATTTGTTTTTGTCCTCTGTGCTGCTGTTTGGATATGCGTACATAAGTCCGTCCTCCTCTCCAGATCAGTAAAGATAACAGGTAATGGCTTATGTTTTGATAATACATCTCTTGTGTGAAGAATAAATGAAATTATACATACTTTTTATAAGAAATCAGTTGTTTTTTTCAAGGTTCTACCAATATTTAGGTGTTTCACTTCACAGAAAGTTTTTTATATTATTTGGAACTAAATCAGATTAAAGCAGTCTATAGTAATAAAGAAGTCGGAAGTCAGAAACAATAAATCTTGTCATTCCGAGTTTATCGAGGAATCTGGAGAGTGGAGAGAAAGATTCTTAGCAAATGCTTAGTATGACACTGAAAAGAAAGGATGTTGAATTGATGAACAATTACAAGCGTCACTTAAAAAGTAAAGGAGCATTACTATTAAGTTTGATATTACTGTTATCCATAATGGTAAACTTAACTTCCTGCATAACAAATACTCCAAGCGTGAAAGCAGAGGATTTGATGGGAAAAGTAAAACCCCGCACTGTTGATGGAAAAGAAGTCGATGATCAGTTTATTGACAGCACAGCTGACTTTACCATTGAGTTATTTCAAATTTCCATAGATGACCAGAGAAATTCTCTGGTATCTCCAATTTCGGTCATGTTCGCGCTCGCTATGACTGCCAATGGTGCCGATGGAGAAACCCTGGTTCAAATGGAGGAAGTATTGGGAAAGGATATCCCACTGAAAGAGCTCAATCAATACCTGTATTATTATGCCAATAACCTGCCTAACCAAGAGAAATCAAAATTCAAGATTGCAAACTCCATTTGGTTTAGAGATGATGAAAACCGCCTGACCGTAGAGAAAGACTTTTTGCAGAAAAATGCAGATTATTACAATGCTCAAATATACAAGGCACCGTTTTCAAATGACACTCTTAATGACATCAATGCCTGGGTAAAAACGAATACAGATGATATGATTGACAAGATATTGGACGAAATTCATGAAAATGCTGTTATGTATTTAATAAATGCCATTGTTTTTGATGCAGAATGGAAAGTAATATACTGTGATTACAATGTCTACGAAGACGCATTTAACCTGGGGGATGGAACAAAACAAACGGTTGAATTTATGAGATCTGAAGAGAGCCTTTATCTAGATGATGGGAAGGCTGCTGGGTTTATTAAACCATATTATGATGACAAATACAGCTTTGCAGCATTGCTGCCAAATGAAGAAATAAGCTTGGACAGCTATATTGAAAGCCTTACAGGTGAGGGACTGCTTGATACTATTGCTAATGCGGAATCAGCTACTGTTAATGCAAGCATACCGAAATTCAGCTATGATTATGAGATTGAGCTAAATGAAATACTTGAAAATATGGGTATGCCGATAGCTTTTAATTCCAAGGCAGCTGATTTTTCAAAAATGGCACATTCAACCCGGGGTAACATCTTTATCGCTGATGTGCTTCACAAAACCTTTATTTCACTGGACGAAAAGGGAACCAGAGCTGGCGCTGTAACTAAGGTAGAAATGGAAGATGAAGCCGCAGCAGAAAATTTGAAAATCGTCAAGCTGGATAGACCCTTTGTGTATGCGATTATTGATAATTCAACCAATCTGCCCATATTTATAGGAACAGTAATGAACCCAGAAGAGTAAGTGCTCGTTAGAAGAAGGACATGCAAGTGCTGAAAAAGCACTTGCCTTTTTGGAATGGATGTAGTAAGATAATGTCTGTTCGCAATGGCTGGGTGTGGCGCAGTTTGGTAGCGTGCTTGAATGGGGTTCAAGAGGTCGCAGGTTCAATTCCTGTCACCCAGACCAGAAAAAACCGCTTGTCCGTAAGGGATAAAGTGGTTTTTGTTGTTTTGGGAAAGAGGCTGAAAGGCGTAAAAAATGGGCATAAATTCGGGGCGTAACTAACACGTAACTAACAATTTTTAATATGATTATTGTGTAGTGACGACCGTATAAGATAATGAGTTCGTAATGATGAGTGATGAATTAATAATTAATTTTCTATTTGCGGATGACATTATTGATAAAGGCATTAGTATAACCTTGTTTTACCAGTTGATCTTTTAGACTATCCGCATATTCTCTGTTCTTAAAGGCTCCTACTTGGACAGTATATATGACATTGGTAGCTGGCACAGGCTCTTGGGTTGTAGTTATCATCTCTTTCAGTTCTGTGAATCTAAAGTCCTTACCCGGACAGGATGTGGTAGCCAGGTCTTTGTGTCTTTTGATATCTTTTTCAGTAAGTGAGTAATCCTGCAGCAGTTTGCTGCAGAGAGCTGCACCGGCCTTGGCAACGATGCTGTTCATGGCAGTCTCTACCTCGGAAGGCGTCAGGTCGGCTCTGGGATCATCAATTCGGATGTTGCGCTCTTTGCCTTCCGCATCAAGGAATACCAATACCAGGGTTTGGTTCAAGCGAATCCCTCCTTTCGTCGTTTATTGGGTGGCTGGATTATTCAGCATTGACAAGCTGGGTCTTGTCGTTGACGAGGATCTGATTGACCGGATAGGTCTGCAAGCCGGAAATGGCTTCAGCTACGTCAAACTTATCCTGGTCGGCAGCATCGGATTTGACATTGGAGTAGGAACGCCTGCGGGAAAGCTTTTTGCCATCGTCATCCGTACCCAGGTCATATACCAGCTGCAGGGTGCTGGGGAACTTTCTGCTTTCAACGGTCACTTTGTTCACCTCCTTGAGGGAATATTTGGTTTCTAAGGGTATTATAGCACGGGAATATATCTATGTATATATCTAATAAGATATATACATAGATATATAGAAATTTTAGAATTAAGAAGGACTTTCTGATTATTTATTGAACTTCGATAGTAAAAATGTTGCAATAGTTTTTAAAATAAAGAAGGGAATATAAATGAATCAATGATTGGCTTTGCTTTATGGAAGCGGAAAGGAGAAAAATATGAATCCAAAAGTTAGCTGTGTTTCTGATTATCTTTCTATTATAAATGAATTTGAAATAACATACAGAATGTATTCTGCTCCAGGTTCAAGTAAATTTCTTTATCGAGGTATAAGCAATAAATCGTATGATCTAATACCATCAATTTTTAGACGAAAAATGGATTATGATATTACGAGTGAAGCTTGTTATGAGAACAATAGATATTCTCCATATTTTACAGAAAAGCAATTATTACAGGCATTTATCTTAGAAGCTATTGCTTATATAAAAAACCTTCCTTCGGGCGATCTCTGTAAATGGGTAGAATATGCACAGCATTATGGAGTACCTACAAGGCTTTTAGATTGGACTGAGAACCCACTTGTTGCTTTATATTTTGCCTGCAAAGATAATAAGCCTGACTACAATGAAAATGGAATTGGCGGCAAAGATGCAGCAGTATGGATGATTAATATCAGTAATTATAAAAGTTTTGCATCAAAAGAAGACAAGCTCTTAAGAAGTAATGAAAAAACAAGAGAGTTATCTGCTTGGGAAATAGTGACTAAGCTATATGAGGGAGAAAAACTAATTGAATACCCTATCTTGTATCGCCCATATTATACTAATTTACGAATGAGTGCTCAGTCAAGTCTATTTATGGTTTGGGGTCAGAAAGAAGAGTCCTTTAATAAATTCTTTACCCAAGAGAACTGGTTGCGTTCAAATAAAGATAAGAGTGGTGCACGCAGACATGGTGGCAAACAGTTAAATGAAATTATATTTAAATTTGTAATAGGGACAACAGAAAAACAATTTATCCTACGCGAGTTAGATAATGTTGGAATTAATGAAAAGACATTATTTCCCGGATTAGATGGAATTGGCAGATATATTGAAATGAAATACAGAGTAGATCCAGAAGAACTAAAAGATTTTTATATGTAAATAGACTTAATCTTAAAGTTGACCGCTCTTTCCCGGTAATAGGAAAATGAGCGTTATATCACTATTCAGATAACAATTTTTAAGAAGGAAAGTGAGGAAAAGTATGAAATACTATCTTATGCCTCTTCATACTCATCCTGATCATGGATACGGTATGATGGGGACTATATACAGAGATGCTGCTGATAATATTACAGATACTAAACAGTACAAAAAAGATTGGTATTCAGCTCTTCCAGTTTGTTATTTAAGAAGGCATAGTATTGAATTATATCTCAAGTCAGGGATTATACTGTTCCATAAGAAGTTCGAGATAAACTTTGAGAATGATTCATATGATAGTGAACCAAAAGTTAGAATGTCCAATGGAAAATGGGAATTGCTTCGTAAGATACACAATATTGGTGTGTTATACGACAGAGTCAATGAACTAATAAATAGTCAAATGGAATTTTTAACGAAAAACACCAAATGTATATGGAAATTCGATGATAACTTTATGAAATGGATAAATATAGTAAATGGATACGATAGCGGAAGTGATTATTTTAGATACCCAGTTACCCGTGATGAAAATAGGGATAAAAGAAAAAATGCTTTTAAAGAGAATACAATTGAGGGAATGCAGGATGAGATTGCATCTGGCAAGGGAGGAATGGTCTTTGTTCTTCAAAATTCAAAAGGAGAAATAACATCACTGTATAATCATGATTCATCCAAAATAGATACTATATATCATGCTTTAGAGAATGCATCCAATCAACTTGCTGGATTCCATGCTATGGTTAGGACTGAGCTATTTGATGGTTTTTAATTTAATTAGGAGCAATAGTGTAGCGTTATTCAACGTATATCTTAAAGATGAATAATAAAGAAGGCTGCTATTTCACGCTGGAATCTGTATTGGCTATAAAAAAATTTATGTCTATTAAGACGCTATCCTCCCTCCCCGCTATAACGGGGAGGGCCGGGGTTGGGGTCCGGCTTTGATCACTCACAACTGGTGCGGCGTTTGAGGTAGAAGGAAAGGGCAACAGAGATATTCTGCGAAGACCTTCTGACTCAAACTTGTTTCCTTGCCCCTTTCCATAATCCCCCCATTCTATTCCTGACCGATCGGACAAAAGGAAGGGGAAAGGGTGTGGGGGTTTGGGGGGAGGGAAAGGGAAGGCAGCCAGCACACTTAATAGTAATGACCATACTGGTTGCCGGGCTGGACTCGCTTTATAGGATGACCTGCAGAGCAGACCAGCGCCGCACCGGTTGGGATTTCAATGTTGCAAAGACACTTACAAAGGCACCAACAGAGACACTTCAAAGACATGCGATATGACTCCCACTAATATTAAAAGGACGGTGCGGCTATTATAAAGACTGTCTTGAAAGGGATCGATTAACGGACATCGGGGCAGTTCAGAAAATCCTCCATCATCTTCAGGAGCTGACGCCCGGAGATTGAAGTAATCTCTGTAGCTTCCTCCTGGAAAACCAAGGACACGATTTCACGCATCCCCGCCCAGAGGCACAGCACCCCGGCGCCGGCAAGCTCTTGCCCCTCCGTATGGTTGAAGGTCTCCAGCATGACGACCACCTGGGGAACCAGAAATTTTTCCGCAAATTCCTCAAAGGGGCCGACGAGAGAGTATCCGGCCTGGGGTTTTCCGGTATGAAAATCCGCTATATTGGCGGTGATCAGACGGTCCAGAACGGCCTTTGTGTCTCCTGTACTGGGGACCGAATAATTATAATTGCCAGTAAGAATGCGGTCATACTGCCCGGTCTGGGCGACTCGAGCTGTTCCCGAATCCTGGAGAAGGGAATTTCAGGCTCCGTCTCTTGCAACGCCCCGGCCGGCTTCGGGTGCACGCCCCATAGTTTCATTGTCGCCCACGGAAACAGCGTCACTCACATCCGGCTCATCGGTATTCCCCATGGCGTCCGCCAGCATGATCATAGCAAGCTGCTCGTCGGTCTTACCAGGATATTTGGTTTTATACCAGTTTTTATCCCTCATTCTTTTCTTGACCGGGGCTTTTATCTTCGGTTTCAGAGCTTCCTGCAGGATATTGACCATCAGACCTGCAAGGGGCGGGAACAATATTCCCGCAGCGGCCTGGGTGGCGTTGCCCGGCCCCGGAATGTTTCCTGCACTCCCAGCTTTTCCAAGGGCGGTCATTACAAATGGAGGAAGCTCCCGCTGGGTCATGACGCCGGCGGCTTTTATATCATAGGTATTGTGATCCGTGCCTTTTTCCGCGCTGGCTGCGCGGTCGAAGACGCCTGCACCCGATATCCATATTTGCGGCTTCCCGTTGGCGGCCAAGGAAAGGGTAACAAAGGCGTCTGCAGCTATCTTGGCTTTATAAGGCAGATTTGACAGGTCGGCGGCAAAGAAAAACTGAGCCACAACCTTCTCCGTGGTTTCCTCTATCATTTGACAACCCTGTGAAAAAGGCACTCCTTCATATTCTCCGATCAACTCCAGCTCGCCGTCCTTATCCAGAACAGTCAGTTCGAAATCCTTCAGGGAAAAGCTGCTGCCTCCCTCTTTTACCTGCCCCATCAGGGTGCTCGTTTTGAAGGCGTCCAAATTGATCCGATAGGTTCCGGTAAAATCCGGGCGTACATGTACGGGAATAGAGGCTTTCACATAAAAGAGGGGATCCCCGTCCCGGTCATAACTCAATACCTCCGGCTGGGACAGGGCAATCAAATAATATCCCGGAGGAAGCAGGACGTCCGGGGCGATTTTCCAGGCTGCGTTGGCTGTACCTTCAATAGAAACGCCGTAGGCCTGGCCGGAATAATAAGTCTGGCCGTCCTGGCCGATCAAGGCGATGATTCCCGGCGCGGCGCCCTGACCGTCGTTATAGGTGTTTACGATGATTTCATCGATCTGATATTCCGCATCCAGTCCAAAGACAGGCTGTTTGGCGGCTTGGGCTTCTCCGTAGGCATATTCCGTATCGTCCTCTGCAAGAGCTGCTTCGCCAAAAACCTGGCTCGGTTCTTCCTCCGCGCTTCTTTTCGGATTGTTTTCAAGCTCCCATCCAATCAGCGCTTCTCTGTATTTTTCATAGGCCCCGGCATGGACGCCTTTAAGCAGAAAGGCTTCCGTCAGCCCGCCAGTTCCTTCCGCCGTAAGAGTATAGCTTCCTGCTGGAATCGTTATATCGCCGGTGGGAGTAAAAATCAAAAGGTTGTTCTTGATGGAAATTGCCAGATCAGATTTCGATGCCCCAGATTCTTTTATTCCGCGGCTTCTTTGTTTTTCCAGCGAAAAACCTTTATAAATGTTGCCACCGGCATCTGTAAGGCTCAGAGAAATCTCGCTTTCTCCTGTTCCTGAAGCAGGTATATAGATGCCTGTGAGCACAATTTCTTCTTTGACCTTCAGTTCCATGGCGAAGGCCTTGCCGCCTTTCTAGTCACCGTTATAGCCGATCACAAGATTGGTTTTTCCGTCTAAAGACAACTGCTCCGCATACCAGCTCCCGCTTTTCGCCACGACCTTTTCATAGGGCTTCTCCGGCGGCGCGCTGCCGTCCGCAGCCAGGGCCGTCATCGGCAACAGGTTGATAAACAGGATACACAGCAGAAATATTTTCGCACATATCTTTCTCATATGCCACCACCTCCCATTAACGAACGCAGTAAGCCGACTCCGCCCTCGATTAAAGACGGAGCCCGGTTCAGGTATGTAAAAGACATGGTCCACAAATAGGAGAAGCAAAAGGATACGACCGACGTGGCGATGGTATTTTTAATCCCTTGTTTTCCTTGCATCTTTCCCATTTCGATGGCCGAAGCCGTACCTACCGCCATGATTCCCGCGGAAATGAACGGAGCGGTTATGGACCATCCCAGATAAAAGACGGCTATGGCAAGCATCAGGGCAAAGGGAACCAAAAACAGCATTCCGTTGTCCACGGTGTACCGAATCGCGGCCTTTCCTTTCTCTTTTTTGAAGTGGCCGTTGAGCATACCCAGAAAGCCTTTGAGGAACATCCTGAAAAGTCCTCCGAATAAAAGACCGCATAGGATTCCAAAGCCAATGTTGTAAAGGTTTAAAAATTCCAGGGGATTTGCCAGGGCACAGATTCCGATAACCATAAAGCACAGGCGGCGCGTAAGGCGCCTCAAGCCTTTTCCTTGATTGTAATCCGGATGAGCCTCCGGTTGAATCTTCTCTTTCAATTTCATCACCTCCTACAGATTGCCGAACGCTGACCAGGAAATGAGCACTACCGCGCTCACTATTGCAGCGATGGGTACACTCAGGCTGTTCTTCCCGCCGGTCAGCTCCCGGATGGTGATCATCATGGGGCCGATTGCCCATAAAACGCCGGTGACGCCAAAGGCGACGGAGGTTTTCCACCTTCCTTTCATTAAAGTCAAAACTCCCGATTGAATCGTTACTCTTCCGCAATGAGCCGCGCGATTTTCAGCTTGCTTAACCCC
>ENA-UOOM01002502-UOOM01002502.1-fermentation-metagenome-genome-assembly--contig:-NODE-2502-length-15026-cov-7.966268_pt1 | contig 15026 bp, 17 predicted proteins | sample MGYA00245781_ERZ724031 | MGnify/ENA primary metagenome ERZ724031 (study PRJEB28704, sample SAMN03018317) | fermentation metagenome | biome: anthropogenic terrestrial biome; feature: soil; material... | reverse complement strand
TTAAATTAGCGGTTTCTTGATTGTTCAATTTTGAATTTTGGGGAAACTCAAATTAATTACTGTAAAATGCTTTAGTTAAAATATTGGATACTTTTAAAGCATAATCAATACCTGCGAATGTCTTCCCTAAGAAAACACACTTAGTATCTCCTGCTAATGGCTCAACTTCCACGTGAACATAATGTCCTTCTGATCCTCCAACAACTGCATAACACTTTACAAAACGCCAATCAGGAAAATCTTCTTCCTTTTTAACTATTAAGTCTCGTAAGTGGAAATAATCTAAGTCATCCCACAAGTTTTGTTCTTTTAATAGCTCAACTACATCTTTATAAACCTCTTCATAAGTTTTATTTCTTACTTTATCTAATAAATATTTACATCCTGGTCTTTTTGCCCATAAATCCGTTTCAATGGATTTAATTTTAGGAATAGCCTTTCCTTCAGAATTCTTGATCCTATCTGTTACTTGTAACTTTTCTTGATTATCCAAATAATTATTAAATTCTTCTGTCAGATTAAGTGTTTCAGCTACCGACTCTATTGTTTCTAAAACTTTTTTTTCATTATACCATGTTTCTATATTAGATGATAATTCATACAAATCACCTAAATTTTCAACTATTTTTATTTTATTTTCGTTATCCATCTTTTTCTCCTATTAAAGTTAGTATATTTACAAAACAAGTATTATGCGTTTTTTTCTTTATGTTTTCTATATATTGTTAAAATCGCCATTGTATCACTTACACATAAATCTAATGCTATTGTTTCGGAAAGCAACTTCATCTCATTATCAGCCATATGTGGTTGAGTATTCCATGGGCCATGAGATTCTTTCATATTTTCATTCCACCATTTTTCACATATTTGTTCAATTGTGTCTTTTTTCATATATTCTCCTTATGTTGTTAACTGTTTAGATTTATCTGTTACCTAAGCTTCTTTGTTTTTTCTAAATACTTATTAAACCTTTCAGTTAGGCTACTTCCTTCAGCAATTAATTTAATTGCTTTTTCAATTCTTTCTTTGTCTTCTTTTGATTCTGCATTAAACGCCAATTCGTATAAATCAGCTAATGCTTTCATTATCTTCATTTTCTTTCTTTCTTCTTCAGGAAGATTTTTTTTGTAGTTTCTTAATACTTTTTTATAGCATTTAAGTTTTGTACCATCAGACTGTTCTTTCCATGAACCATGAGTTTTCTGGTTCTTTTCATTCCACATTTTTTCGCATATTTGTTCTATTTTAATCTTTTTGTTTTCTATATTTTCTCCTTTATATTCCTGTTTTAATATTTTCAAAACGTGCTCTATTGCTTCTTTTTCACCTTTTGATTTTCTAATTTTTATAACTTCATGCAATGCTTTGTTATCTAATTCGCTACAATATGGGCATTCAAATGATTTGCCGATACATCCACCATAATCCCTATAGTGATAAGGCGAATTGTTGATTGTAATTGAATTACAACCTATACATGCAATACTTTCGTCTATATCATTGTTTAATTTTTCAATAAGCGTTAATACTAAATTATCATCATTAAACAAATTAATGTTTTTATTGATTTCTGAAAGTTGGATAACTAAGCTGTACCACTCATTGTCTTTGTGTTTCCAAAAATCAATAAATTCAAACATACTACTATTTTTTACTATAATTTTTGCTAATTCATCAACACTTTCATTCCTCTTTTCATCTTCGTAGTAAGAAATATTTATCATATAGTCTTTTTTCATAGTTTTCTCCTTTAGATATTAGAAATAACCATCAATTTATCATGACGGTTATTTCTCTTTTATCCTATAAATTAATTAAATAGTTTATAATACTCTAAATCTTCTTCTTTGCTTGAACCATCTTTAGCCTTGCATAAAGCAAAGCTCCCATCTACATTATTTGGATCAGTTGGAAATGGTATATCATCTATTGTTTGGTTTGCTATTTCCAATCCTTCTTCTAATGTTTCAGCTTCTATTTCTATTGTTGAATATACAGCCCACTCTACCGGAAACTTAAATATCTTAGTATTTTTCTTCTCATTACCCATAAGGTTAAAAAATGAATGGTTACTTATTAATTCAGCTATTCTCAATATAGCTTCATCTATCTCGTCATACAGATAATAATTTAATAGGCTATTATAATCTTTAAACGTACCAGTTTTTTTGCCTATAGGTAGCTCAATGCATTTATAGCTATCCCTATTATAAGATTCATAAAACTCTTCGCCGGTGAACTTATCTTTAATTTTATTCATTCCATATAACTCAATTTTAAGAGTATTGATGTTTAGAACAACACAATATTTATCAAATTTAATCTTCTTATCTATACATTCTAAACTTTCTTTGATATATTTCTCTAATATCTCCAAATTTATAAAAACCTGATCTTTATGTCTCGTAAAGATACAGCCCAAATCCATGCAAGTTGGATCTTTAGCAGGACTACCAAATCTAAACTGCGTTTGATCATCTGTTACTCCGTTACAGACACTCATTCCAGTTTCAAAAATTTGCCCATTGCTGTAATTAGTTGAATTTACAAACATCCTTTTTCCAATATAGAGTTCTCTATTCATGGTTTTCTCCTTTTTTCTCTTTATCTAAACCTAATAAATATATAATTGTTTTTTCCTCGACTGGATATTGATGTAATGAGCAAATATTTGCAGTAAATTGTTTGTTAATATTGTGAATAGAACAATCTACTAAAACATTTCCTTCTGTATCAATATCACCTATGATTTTGACATATTTTATTTCATTTTCTTTAACAAACTCAACATCACTTTCATTACTAATACCTGAAGTATTTTTTAGATTAGTGTAGACACCTACCTCAAGTAGCATTTTTTTCATGTTTTCATTGTAAAAATTCCAGTCAAATTTCCCATCTTGACCTATTCTTCCATATTTATAGAAGTCACTATTTCTCATGTAATAATCTTCGTCTGTTCCACCTAAAGAAGCGTAAGCATATCCATAACAATTACAGTTAATAGCATAATCGCATGTAGGGGTATAATCGCAACTACCGCAACATCTATTATCCTTATAAATTGGACATTGAGGTTGTTCTACAGGAATTTGAAATTCTTTTCTTCTGTTTTCATTTCTTCTATCTATGCCGGTGCATATAAATATTTTCTTATTTTTAAGATTATGGTCTTGATCATATTTATCTATTGCTTTTCTTAAGTAATTAATTACTAAATTGGAATATCCCTTTTTAATTTGCATAAACTAACTCCTTTGTAAGTTCTTCTTTTCTCATATTTTCTTCTCCTTAAAAAAATAATATTAGACTTTCGTTATTTTGCCTTATAGCATCCTATGCATAAACACTTAGATTTGCATACCTCCCAGTCAATAGGACAAAAAGATACCTTTCTGTTCCACTTTGATTTTAAATATCTTGCTAATCTTTCAAACATCTTCTACCTCCATGTTTAATTTTATCTATATAATCAGCTGTCATAGCTGTTACATCATGTTAATCTATATAAAAAAAGCAACTTCCAACTGCCGCAAAATGGCGTGAAAATTGCTTTTGAATTTTAAACTTAATAAATAGCTGAGGAATTCCTCGAAATCTTAAATAAATATATTTATATGTTACAACACTTTTTACTTTTTGTCAATGTGAATATCGTTTTTAAAATACAAAAGATAATCCTGTTGGGATTATCTTTTGAAGGGGGTATTACTTATTGAAAAAAAATTTTAATTGGTGTTTATACGATACCACAATTTACCCTTTTTGTCAACTGATTGTGTTATATAATTTTATGTTTTTAAAAGGGAGTATTTTTCAATACTTTTTTAAATTGTAATATGGAAATTTCTTAAATTATCTTATAGGACAAAGCCCTGTATCGCATCCATCATTTCCTATATCAATAACTTCTTCTTTTACTTCATACTTGCTTAATAAAGATGGCCTAAAAGGTTTCATGTTTTTAGTAAATTCATTATACTCTTTTTCAGTAATGGCTTCGTATGGCATTAATTGATAAAAGCTACTATCGTGTGGTAGGAATGTCAATGCTACAGTGTCATCCCAGTTATCCCATACCCATTGTTCTGCATCTTCCCATTCATCTTCTCTAACATGAACGGTTATTGAGCAGTTATGCTCTACGTAATCTTTCATAAACATTTTATAGTTTTCAAGTTGTTCTATAGCTCCTACATCATCTTTTGTTCTTCCATCTGGAGCTTTCATAGGAAACTCTATGACTTTTGTTGAACAAGTATCTATATCTTGTCCAACCTCAGGATATATATTATAATTAAGTTCTTCACATACCTTTACAAGAGGATCATTAGAATTGATTCTAACTCTTCTTAAGTAATATGGCGAATGAGAATAATGAATACCGCTTGAAACTCCTGGTAATTGCGACAATGTTCCTTCCGGCTTAACAGTTGTTACAAGGATTGGTGCCTCTTCTCCAATTTCTTCAGCATATGTCTTTGATTCTGTAACAGCAGCTTCTCTTAATTTTTTTAGAAGTTCTGCTTCTCCTTCTTTATCAAGATGTATTGCGTTTACCATGTCTTGCCATCCTGTTAAGGAACAACCGGTAATTTTATCTCTACGTTGTACCTTATCCCAATCTGATAATTCAAACTCTACACAAGTCATTCTATAGGCAGCTCTTGCTGAAAGTCTTTGTGCTTCTAACAATTCTTTTTCATTCAGAATTCCATTTTCATCTACAAATGAGAATACATTTACGGTTGTTAGATTACACATCCCCTTGTCATCAAGTAAAACTTCACCACATGGATTAACTCCATTCATATTTTCTCTTCTTTTAGCTCCTGCTTCAGCGTTTACCCATCCTGGTTCACCTGAATAACGCATTTGTTCTATTAACCAATGCAACTTTTCTCTTGTTGGTTTTTTAGTGAAGTAAATTGAATTGTTACTCATGGATCTATGAATAATGTCTTTATCTACTATCCATTGACCGTCAATCTGTTTATAGAGTTTACTTTTAGCTTCTATACACTCTTTATCGTCAGGATCTATAAGCATTATTTCCGAAGTTCGCCTTACTCCACCAACTATAACATTTTCTCCTATAATATTGGCCATGTCTAAACAGTCAATAGGTTTTAATTTTAGTTTTTCTTTTCTTTCTACATTAGCTTTTCTTTCTAATACAGCTTGTATTTTTGTAAACATATTTTTTAGACTACTATGTCCACTTGCAGTTCCTCCGAAGGTTTTTAATTCTTCTCCTTTTGGTCTAACATTATTATAATTAAATACAATTGTTTTTATTCCTCTGTATTCATTACTGGAAATAAGTTTTAAGAAGAAACCTAAAGATTGAACCCAACCTTCTTTGCTATCGCCTATTACTATTCTTACCGTGTTATTATGAATAAATTCTAATCCTGTACTGTCTTGTCTTTCTGATTTTTCTACCGGAGTATAATCTTCATGAATAACATCATAATTAGTTCTTATTTTTGGTAACTGTGCCACATCATTTTTTAATATTCTAACACCTACCCCTGAGCCAATCATTAAAAGATAAAACAATTCTTCGAAAGCACGAATGTTATTAATTATCGCAAAAGCACAATTAAAATTAGCCATAGGATAATTTTGAGAAACCTTTGTCCCTCCAATCCAGAAAGTCCTCCCTGACAAAAATTGCCCTAAATTGAATATATTGTCATATAGTTTCTCGGCTTCTTCTCTTCTCGTAGGTACCAAGCTGCAGTTATATTCAACAGCCCTTCTTACTGTTTCCCACCAATATTCTCTTCTTTTTTCCTCAGGAAGCCATCTTGAATAAGTTCTGTAATATACAAAATTGCCTAATTGATTCATCGGTGAATCTGCATGTTTGTATTTACTTATAAATTTATCTGTTAGTAATACATTGCTATCTTTCTTCTTTAAACTTCTTGACTTGTCCCTTTCATATCTGTAGATAATGTACTTTTTAGCAACATCTTTTCTTTTGCTTTTCATAAGCTCTTCTTCAACTAAGTCTTGGATTAGTTCTACTGACATTATAGTGTTCAATTCATTAACCCTTTCTTCAATGTTATTACTGATTGTTGTTGCTATATTTAAGTCTACGCCATCTTTTGTTTCTTGCATCGCTTTTACAATAGCATTTGCAATTTTATCTTTCTCAAATTCAACATAATTACCTGTTCTTTTCAATACTCTTATCATAATTTAATTTTATTACATTGTTTGTAATATCCTCCTATTATTAATTTACTCTACAACTCCTGTTTTCAGCAATATAATAACTAAAAAAGCAACCTATGTGTCCTAAAGACATAAAGGTTGCTGAGTAGTTAACATAAAAAATAGAAAAAGTTGCAAAATAATATGGTTTTATAATACAACATTATTTCCGTTTTGTCAATGATAAAAAATATTATTTGTATTTTTGTTTATTATGATTCTTCTCCTAAAAACAAAAGCCCACCATGTTACGCTTTTGATACAAGTATCAACTATGCTCGGTGGGATCTGTTGTAATTATAATAACATGCTTATCAGGATATATCAAGGTTTTATTCAGCATTATTTACACAAAAAAACAGCCTTACCAGCGACTGTTTTTTGTTTTATATAATCTATAAGAAAGGAGTAAAGAATGTTTATCTTTATATATTTATATTACCACATTCTTTACCTTATGTCAATCAATGTCAAGATCGACTTTATGCAACATGTTCAATTTGCAATAATTTATTGCTATCGCAAATAAAATAATTTTTTCTTTTTATTGTTTCGTTATATGATTTTTCGCCTTCAAAAGAATCAACAACTATAATTGTAATTTTTTAAATATATAACCTTTATAATGTTTCAATCTTCCGTTACATACAGCACTTATGCCAGTTTGGTGCAATTTTATACCAAAAATATCCAAAGAAATTTTACTTAATTCACTTGCAGAATTAAAAATTCCTAAAGATTCATCTTCTAAGTTAAACATTTCCACAGGGATTCCTAAATTTCTACCATTATTCCTACAATTTTCTTTCATATTATCTAATGCATTGTATTTACATAATCCTATTTCATTCCCTTGTTTTAAAAATTTAATTACAGTTGTCCGTGAAAGTTTTGTAAAATTACAAATCTTTTTCATGTCACTAACATTATTATTCCATAAAGAACAAACTTTTTCTACCCAAGAGCTACAAGCAGCTTTATGGCAATCTATCCAATTTACATTTTGCAAATCAAACATTTCTTTTATATTACTTGCTAATATGCTACTTTTAATCCATTCATAATCAGAATAGCTACAATTTAAAACTATATAGTTGCTAATTTTATTATTAATTGCCAGTTCGCATTTCTTTTCATCATTATATTTAATGTTACTTAAATATCTACCTTTTGATTTATGATTTTTGAAAACAGAAGTGTAATGTTCCAACCCGTGTGTTTCTATAATACAATTATGAGTACGTAAATAAAAATCATATCTTTTATTAAGAGACCACTTGAATTTTTTCTGAACTTCAAAATTTAGTTTTAATTGTTCCAATAAATTGAATACAAATTTTTCTGGATATGAAATTCCATCACCGCATCTTGTACAAGGGAATCCTCTTTCGATTAATTTGCTTGGAGTTAAATATTTTTCGAACCCACAATCAGGACATTTGAATAATATTTTTTTTGTAGTCCCATATGTGAATTTTAACAAGTCACTTTTATTTGCAAAAAATTCTGTTAGTTCAGGATGGGTTGTTCCTATATCATTTACTCCTATTTTTACTTTTCTACCACTACATACTGAGCATTTACTTTTACCGATAGTAGCTTCTGTTTTCTTACCAATATATCCATCTGTCAAACACTGATATAAATAGCCTCTTGATTCTCCTATTTTAATTTGTTTTAATATTTTTATATTACAAATGGGATTAGTGATAATATCATTTATTTTATATTTATAATTCTTATTTACTAAACCGATTACTACTCCTATCGCACCTATTTTTAAATGAGCAGTCTTAATAAATGTTTGTTTTTCCTTATATTCTATTAAAGCAGATTGTTTATTTTTGTTGTAATCAAGGATCTTTAAAGTGTCGAATAAATTGTCATATGTAAAATTTATTTCATGACCAATGCTTTTACACCAATCTATCTTGCCACGATTCCCTCCATTGTTAATTTTAGGCAAACATTCTAAAAAAACTTTTTTCTCTAACATAATGTTTGTAAATTGCTTTAAATGTTGCAATTTTGTTGTTTATACAACATTAATTACTGGTATTTACGATATATCATCATAAATATCATTTACGCAATTATCCCTTTCATTTTTATTTTCACATTCATTACAAATCTTTTTACATAAAAGACTTGTTTAAGTCTTGTTTAATCTTATTTATATCTATCCCCTGCAGCATTACATCTATTAAATAATCTGGTGTTGGATAGAATTCTTTTTCTGTTTTGAACATTTTACTTCTCCTATTCTTTAATTAAAACCCCTGCTTTAAAAAACAGAGGTTTTATATTTTAAGTATTTTGTATTAGAAAATCTTTACACTCATCTTCGGTCATAACGAATCCAAAGTATGCAATCCGTGGTTCTGTAGTTTCGACAATCATGTTTTTCCTGGGCTTAATCCAAATAGCCCAACTATGCTGTCTCCACATGCCATCTAAAGAAAGAGCATACCCAGTAACAATGCGTACCCTGCTTTTATTAGCTTCCCACAAATAGCAGGAATTCCTATGACATTGACTTCTTTCACCTTTCATAAATTTAACTCTATCTGCATACCAAAATTGTCCTCTTAAAAGTATATCATTAATATCTTCCTCGAAATAAGGCATACAGGCTTCTTCACCGCCAAAAGTTAAAAGTTTATCTCTTAATGTAATTATTTTGTCTACTTTTTCTTTATCTTTAGGTTCATCATATAAATTCCCTGTAAAGCCAGTATACCAAAATGCCTTTGATTCAATTATATTGGATTTCCATTCATCATCAATTTTATTCCAAGATAGTTTCTCAGTCATTTGATCTGATTGTGTAATAGGCTTGTTTTTGATATATGCAGCTTTGTTATTTAGTTCTATAACATTCTCTTTATTCATACTCAATCTTGTCATCCTAATCTCCTAAATATTTTCTATCTTTTACATTAAGCAGTATTTTTATCTTTTTTAATTTCTTCAACAGCAATTATAGGAAACTGAATATAAATATTATCCTTAGGTCTTCCTACAAAAGCATGACAATAAATATAATCATCCCTATCATAAGTGATTTCTATTTTAGTTATCCTTTTATTTAAAATATATTGGCTATAGAAATCCCTCATAGTAATTCCATTCTCAGGCTTTTCTTTTCCTAATGCATTTTCTTCTTGATCTGCCCATCTATAATGAGCTTCCCAAATATAACCATCATCTAATGTGACATCACATTTCACATAATAATCAACAAGCGTTTCTGAAATTTTAACTATTTTTTTGCCTGTTAGACAATTCTGATAATATTTTTTTCTTTTATTTTTTTTGATATAGTTTTGCATTTTAGCGTAATTTGAAACTGTACCCATCTTTTACTCCTTAAAATAAAATTTTACACCTATTAAATTAATAATAGGTGTAATTAATCAATATTTAATATCCCATGCAAACTTTACTAATATCGTCTATTTCTTTGGCTATATCAACGTCATCTTTTAAGATTTTACTAAATTCCGATACTATTAATTGAATTATATCCTCACGAGTGTAATTTTTTTCTTCATCGGTCATATCCCATGGATATTTCTTTTCATATATTATGTAATCATCATCATCGCCTATGGCTAAGGTTAGATATTCCACTTTTTCTGTAATAAATTCTAAAAAATCTCTTTCCCCATCAAACAAATCCATAATTTCATAATAATCAGGTTCTTCTTTTTCTTCTTTTAGTTCATTTTTATAAGAAACTATAGATTCTACTAATTTATTCTTACAAGAAGCTAATCCTTCATCCATTTCTTTTTCATTTACAAATTTAATTAATTTATCTAAATCAATAGTGTTGTAAAACATACCAACTGATACACCTATTCCTTCTATATACCAATAATCCATACCCATAATTTTACCTCTTCTTTTATATTTTATTTTTTACTACTTTTAATGTTCTATATTAAATCACTTTATCAATAATCTTAATGATTGTGCTTGGCATTTCATCAAAATTAAGATGGATATCATTGTCTATTGCAGCTGTATAACAATAGTCGTAATTTAACATATCTTTATCAGTTAAAAATGGCTTAGCGTTTTCTGTATCAAATGAATCAACAAATAATCCTTCACTTGTTATAAATACAGTACCACAATGCTTTCCTTCATTTTTTAGGTCTATGTCAAGTAATACTACCTGCATATCTGAAACATTTTCTTTGTTATATGCTAATCCTGGAACAAGAACTGATCCATAAGAACATCCTATATAAATCTCTTTATAAATCTTGTTAAAAGCTATATGAAGCTTCTTTAAAAGAGATATTTTGAATTTTTTTTGTTCTAATAGCTTGTAGTCTTGCTCCTTCAATATTTCTTTTGTTTTAGCAATATAAGTTTTTCTTAAATTTTCTTTTTCTTGTTCTGTCATCTTTTTCTCCTTTCACAAAGGTACAATCAAATAACGGAACCATTAATTGGATACTTTAGTAATATTGTTAAAATCATAAAACGTCTCCATTGGATAATTTTCATTAAACCTATTCGGTAAATCGGTATAATTAATTAAGTAATTATTATATCCGTCTGAGATTATTAATGTGTTATCCTTCTTATCTTCAACAATATCAACATCAAGGTACATTAATAGTTCTTCAAAATCACTGTCTTCACCAATCATAGTTCCTATAACTCCGATTTCTAAATTTATATCTAATTCTTCTTTGGAATTAAGGCAATCTACAATAGCTTGGTTAACATCTACTACGTTACCCTTTAGTTCATAAATATCATTAAGTGTTTTTATCATCTTTTTCTCCTATCAAAAATCATCAATATAACTTAATTAGGTATTTTAATCATGTCATTGAAATCAATGAATGATTCAACTCCATAATTTACATTAAACCTGTTTGGCATGTTAATATAGTGTATTAAGTATTTATTATCAGCATCTGAAATGATTATAGTATGTTGAGTATACTTAACTATATTAGCATTTAGATGTAATAATAATTCTTCAAAATCACCATCTTCAGAAATGAAGTTTTCTACAGCTCCAATTTCCAAATTTATATCTAATTCTTCTTGGGAGTTAAAATAATCTGCAATAGCTTGATTAACATCTTTAATTGTTCCTTTAAGCTTATAAATATCATTGAGTGTTTTAATTTTATTTTCTTCTCCAGATGGGTTTAGATTTTCATGCCAATCACCTTTCAAGCTTTTACTTATTATAAAATCTTTGCTTCCACCTACTACCATATGCTCTTCATTCATTTGTTCGCTGATTATAGGTACTTTATTCTCTTTGCAATATTTGTAAACATCTTCTAAAGAACATACTGGAGTTGATCTTAATACTTTTATTACTTCAAATTCCGTATTAAACCATAATGCTGATGTCAAATCTACATCAAAATCTGTATCACTATTTCCTAAGTCAGTACTATTTTCTACCATTAATACATGCGAAATTGAATTATCATCGTAAACTGCTTCAATTATTCTGTCATAATTAAACATAAAGTTATCTTCTGATACTTTTAAGTTTTCTTTCATCTTTCTCTCCTTATAAAAGTTATAATTTATCTGAACAGCCATAGCTGATACATAAAGTAAATCTATATAAAAAAAGCAACTTCCAACTGCCAAAATGGCGTGAAAATTGCTTTTGAATTTTAAACTTAAAAAATAATGAGGAATTACCTCTGAACAAATAAATAATATATAATTATGGTACAACATTCTTGTAGTTTTGTCAATGTATTATTACCTTCTTAATTTTTTATGTATGGAATTCCATATCTGGCTAAGTTTTGGTTTTTAAATTCTTTTAAATAAGTTATTTCATCACCAAACCACTCAGGAACAAGAAACTTTTTAGAATCTTCCTCAATTTCAAACTCTACTTCTACTGTAATCAAATTATCAATATTGTGATATACATCTAATTCACAAGTAAAACTTTTGTAAGGAATGTAATATCTGGTTTTAATAATTGAATCCAAACCTGCCATTGATTTTAATTCGTCATATTGTTTCTCAGTAATTTCAAATTCAATTTCTTTTCTTTTTAAGTTACCACTGCTTTTTATGGTTAACATGAAATCATTGTCTATTTTTCTTACTCTAATTTCAGGCTTAAAGTTAATATAATGTTGTTCAATTGTTTTACTTTCAAAATTATGTAAATTCGGTAATTGTTTTACTAAAAACTTGCGTTCTATTTCCATAATAACCTCTTTTCTTTCTTAGAACATTGATATTATTTACTTTAATAAAACTACATATTGTGTCCAAGACTCAATTATTTTCTTTTGTTTCTCTTTATTATTTTCATACCAATTACTATATTGTCCGTAAGAACCAAATACCTTAAATTGCTTTATTTTACCTTGCTTTGATACAAATTCATATAAACCTTCGCTGATTTTTTTAAGTTCAAAATCCCATATTTTTAATAACATTTTCTACAGCTGTTACTTCTGTTTTATAACCTAATTCACTTATTTCTATCATTTAGATCCTCCTTATTATTTTTAATTATTCCCAGGTATAATACTTCTTAAATTAATAATAGTTGTAAGGGATTTTGTTTATTACAAAACCCCTTAATTTTATGCTGCTGTAGATGCAACTTCAACTTTTAGTTTATCGTTTTTAAATTTATTTAGTAAGTCTTCTAATTGTTCTGATAAATCTTTATTTTTATAACCTCTACATTGATATATTTCATTTTTTCTTATATCCAAAGTAGCATATGATGTTGATGGGTTATCTTTTTCTCTAATAAATAATATAATAGAAGTTCCATCAGCAATTTTATCGGTATAAGAATCTACACAATGACTAAGGTCTTGTCCTTCTTTAATTAGTTCATCTGCATTTTTGGGTGGAATTATGATTAGATCTTTATACTCAAAAGTATACTTTTCTTTTAGTGTTGGGTACATATCAATCATTTTCTGTCTTCGTTCTGATTCTATTCTTTCCCTTTCCATCCTTCTTTTTTCTTTTAGTACTATATGCGTTTCATCATGTTTTGCTTCAAGATGTTTTGGGAAGAATATAAATTCGTTTTTTAGATCATAGTTTAGTTCTTTGCAGAATCTTAAATAATCCTCCCATAATTGATATATACTATTTAAGCTTTGAGTTTCCAAGGGATTATCCGAATCCTTTTGTTTTTCTAAATATTTAATTATTTTGTTTATAGAACTATACTTCGTTGATTTAAACAAAGTCTCAGGATCCCTGAAGCTTTCTTCTATGTATTTTATTCTTTCTGCAGGTATTTTTATATTATGTTCTTCCATGTACTGTATAATTTTAAGTATCCTTGTTGTTGCATTTAACTCTTGTAATAATGGAATATTCTTTTTACTTACCTTTAGAATTTCTTGAAGAGTTTTACCTTTTAAATTCATTTCAGAGGAATATCCTCTACATAAAACTGTTTCCGCAAGATTAAATAGCTTCAATTTAATTAGGTATTCAATAAAGGGATATCTTTTATATGTTCTAAAATAATCGAAAGGTATGAATTGATTGTTAAAATTAGAATATTCTTTAATAGCTGAATACTTAAATGGCGTGTTTTTTATAACTCTACTAATATTTTTTGTGTAAACATAAGTATCATAGTTATGAGTATACTTAGAACCAGTGTCAGTCCATCTAATTTCATCAGTTTGTTTAAAGTAGTTCCACTCATAAACTTCTTCTTTTTTCTCAAAATTAAAAAATCTAACAATTTCATTTAATTTAGTTTCAGGATTACGGTAATGATTTCCGAACACTCTTGCAACCGCAAAATATCTGGTTACTAATCCTCCGTCTACTTTTTGCATTATAGCAAGTTGTTCATTATCTACTACCTTTGTTGATCTTCCAATTGATTTAAATATAATTTGACTCTTACAATTAGGGCACTTTCCTTCTTTGTTATGTACAGGATTTTCCACCATTAAATCAGTTTTACAGTTTGTACAAAATGCAGCTACAGGCTTATTTTTGCCTATTTTTCTTGCATAGTAAATGTATCTACTTTTTAATAATACGGTATTATTAATCCAGTCCTGAAAGTCCTTAGGTAGCTCTGGTATTAATTTCATTCTTTCGTCTATTTTATTCTTTAATTTCTCATGTTTTAAACTTAAGCGGATGCTTCGTATGTTTTCTTGGATATCTTTAATTGCTAAAAATACATTTCCTTGTTGGCAATTGACGAAATTTCTTATCTCATCATCAGATTCATTATCAATTGTTATTATTTTATTGGTCCAGTTCCAAGTATTGTATGTATTTCTTATTAAATTATCTATAGATGAAGTTAACCATTTCTTTTCTCTGTAGTTATAAGCCAAATAGTCGCTTTGATTTATAAAAATCCTAAACAATGGCATTAATTCATTTGCTAATAAAAATTCTTTATCATAAAAGGAAAGGATGAGGGTTTCTTCCTCATCCACTTCAGCTAAAGAAGCATGTGCGAAACACAATGCATCTTCTATTCTCTTAGCAAGTCCTATATCTTCTGTTTTTGCTTTACAAATCGGGATTTTAAGTAATGTGCTTTTTTTCATTAGATTAATCCTCCGATTTCAAACAGAGATAACTGATCTGTTTCTTTCTTTTTATCTTGCTTGACCTTTAATAGCAACGCTTCTGCTTTTTCCTTTGTTTTTGTTTTTGATTTATTTGAAACATTTTTAGCGGCTGTTTTTTTGTGTAATTCTTCTCTTTTTTTCTTTTCTTCTTCTTCTAATCTTGCTAATTCGGCATCATCTGTTTTAAAGTAATCTACT
>ENA-UOOM01002499-UOOM01002499.1-fermentation-metagenome-genome-assembly--contig:-NODE-2499-length-15029-cov-3.011420_pt1 | contig 15029 bp, 9 predicted proteins | sample MGYA00245781_ERZ724031 | MGnify/ENA primary metagenome ERZ724031 (study PRJEB28704, sample SAMN03018317) | fermentation metagenome | biome: anthropogenic terrestrial biome; feature: soil; material... | reverse complement strand
GAGTGAAAGATTCGCGAAGAATTCTCTCGCGTGGAGTACGGAAAGCTGGGACACCTGGGAGATGGATTTACCCCCGATGGTGACTGCCAACACGGTTTTTTTCAGCCGCTCGCCCTCGCAGTCCGGGCAGGGGATGTATGCCATATAGCTCTCTATCTCGGACTTCATGTAGTTCGACTGGGTCTCTTTGTACCTTCTTTCAAGGTTGTTGGCGATGCCCTCAAAATGGTTGTACATCGTGCCGCTGCCATAGGAGCGGTCGAAGGAAAGCTTGAGCTTTTCTTTCCCCGTACCGTAAAGCAGCATGTCAATCACATTTTGCGGTAGTTCGCCAATGGGAATATCCAGCGAAAATCCGTATGTGACCTTGATCGCGCCTTCGTTCAGAGAAAGGGATTTATCAGGGAATATGCGGTCTGGGTCTATCTTCATGAGCATCCCCAGCCCTGTGCAGGTGGGGCAGGCGCCGAAGGGGTTGTTGAAGGAAAACATGCGAGGGGTGAGCTCCTCCATGCTGATTCCGCAGTCCGGGCAGGCGTAATTCTGGGAATAGACGGTTTCCTCGCCGTCAGCGTCCACCGTTACGAGCCCGTTCGCAAGCTCCATGGCGGTTTCGAGAGAGCTAGCAAGCCTGCTGCGGATGCCCTCCTTGACAATAAGTCTGTCCACCACGATGTCTATGCTGTGCCTGAAGCTCTTTTTGAGCGGTGGCACTTCGGATACGTCGTAAACCGTTCCGTCCACCCGAACGCGCACGAAACCGCGCTTAGTCACGCCTTCCAGCACCTTCTGATGTTCGCCTTTTTTGTCCCTTATGATGGGTGCGAGCAGCGTGAGCCTCGTACCATCGGGGAACTGAAGTATGGAATCCACCATCTGATCCACCGATTGGCGGGTTATCGCCTTGCCGCATTCGGGGCAGTGTGGCAGCCCGATATGGGCGTAAAGCAGGCGGAGGTAATCGTGTATTTCTGTAACCGTGCCCACCGTAGAGCGCGGATTGTGGCTGGTGGTCTTCTGGTCTATGGAAATAGCCGGCGAAAGCCCCTCTATGGAGTCTACGTCGGGCTTGTTCATCTGACCGAGGAACTGGCGCGCATAGCTCGAAAGCGACTCGACGTACCGACGCTGGCCTTCCGCGTATATCGTGTCAAAGGCGAGGGAGGTCTTGCCCGAACCGGAAAGCCCGGTGAAAACCACAAATTTATCTCTGGGTATCGTTATATTCAGGGATTTGAGGTTGTTTTCCCTCGCCCCCCTGACGGTTAAAACGTTGCTGTTGCTCATACTGCCTCTTTAAATTAATGCAATTTATCTCTTGGACGACTTCCGGCCGCGCTCCCTGGCGGGGCGCTTGTATCCCGCTGCCCCGGGCTTCTTTTCGGGCTGTTTGCCGGGAGCATTCCCGCGAAGGGCGAAGAGCTCGTCGCGAAGCTTTGCCGCAGTTTCGAAATCGAGTTCGGAGGCGGCAGCGCGCATTTGCTCCTCGATTATGGCGGCCTTTTCTGCCCGCTCGGCTTCGGGCATTTCATCCTTGAGGTTCTTTTTGCTTGAGACTTCGATTACGTCCCGTATTTCCTTGATGATGGTCTTGGGGGTGATGCCGTGCGCTTCGTTGAATTCCTGCTGGAGCGTGCGCCTGCGAGTCGTTTCGTCGATGGCAGTGCGCATGGAGTCGGTTGTAACGTCCGCGTACATGATAACCCTGCTCTCTACGTTTCTGGCGGCGCGCCCTATGGTCTGGATGAGGGAGGTGGAAGAGCGTAAAAAGCCTTCCTTGTCCGCATCCAGTATGGCGACGAGGGCGACCTCTGGAAGGTCCAGCCCTTCGCGGAGCAGGTTTATACCCACGAGCACGTCAAACTCACCCAGGCGAAGGTCGCGTATTATCTCCATGCGCTCAATGGTCTCTATGTCGGAGTGCATATACCGCACCTTGACGTCCATGGACTCAAGATATTCTGTCAGGTTTTCAGCCATCCGCTTGGTAAGCGTAGTCACCAGTGTGCGGAAGCCCTTTTTTGCGGTCTTTCTTATTTCGCCGAGGAGGTCGTCCACCTGGCCGCTCACGGGGCGCACCTCGACTATGGGGTCGAGCAGTCCTGTGGGGCGGATGATCTGCTCGACTATCTCGCCGCCCGTCCGCTCGAGTTCGTAATCCCCGGGTGTGGCGGAAACGTATATCCGCTGACCGATTCGGGCAAGAAACTCTTCGAATTTGAGGGGTCTGTTGTCGTACGCGGCGGGCAGTCGGAAGCCATAGTCCACCAAGGACTGTTTTCTCGATCTGTCCCCCCCGTACATGGCGCGCACTTGGGGGAGAGAAACGTGGGATTCGTCCACTATGAGCAGGAACTTGTCCGGGAAGTAGTCTATGAGCGTATAGGGCGGTTCGCCGGGCTTCCTGCCGTCAAAATAGCGAGAATAATTCTCAATGCCCGAGCAATAGCCGATTTCGCGCATCATCTCCAGATCGTAGATCGTGCGTTGGCGCAGGCGCTGCTCCTCGACGAGCTTCTTTTCGGCAAGAAACTCGTCGAGCCTCAATTCTAGGTCGCGCTCTATCTGCTTGAGCGCGGGCTCCATTTTTTCGCGGCTAGTCGCGTAGTGGCTGGCGGGGAATATCGCAGCGTGGTTCAGATTGGAGACCACCGCTCCCGTCACCGCGGATATTTCGCTTAGCCTGTCTATCTCGTCGCCGAAAAACTCCACGCGAATTGCGGTTTTTTCCGAATTGGCGGGCAGTATTTCCAGCACGTCCCCCCGTACGCGGAATGTGCCGCGCACCAGGTCAAAATCGTTGCGTTCGTACTGTATGTCCACAAGGTTACTAATGACCTCGTCGCGGTCGATGCGCATGCCCGGGCGCAGAGATATGGAAAGCTTTAGGTACTCCGAAGGGTCGCCTAGGCCGTAAATACAGCTAACCGAAGCGACTATTATAACGTCCTTGCGCTCGTTGAGCGCGCAGGTCGCGCTGTGCCGGAGCTTGTCTATCTCGTCGTTAACGGTGGCAGCCTTTTCGATGTACGAGTCCGAGGAGGCAATGTACGCTTCTGGCTGGTAATAGTCGTAATACGAAACAAAGTACTCCACCGCAGAGTCGGGGAAGAAAGCCTTAAACTCGTTGCAGAGCTGTGCGGCGAGCGTCTTGTTGTGCGCCAGCACCAATGTGGGTAGCTGCACCCTTTCGATTACGTTTGCCATGGTAAAGGTCTTTCCCGAGCCGGTAACGCCAAGCAATACCTGGGTTTCCTTGCCCTCGTTAAGACCTTTGACCAACGCATCGACAGCCTGCGGTTGGTCGCCCGCAAGCTGGTAGTCCGATACGATTTTGAACTCGTTCATATTGCCCTCCGTCAATGCCCTACCATTCTACCAGAATCATATAGGATTTCAAGAGAACGCGAACACTTTTTCCCGTTTTGCCATGTAAAATAAATATGGCGGCCCCGAAAGACCGCCTGTTTGTTCCCTAACATGGGTTATCTGTAACTTATTACCTCATCAAAGGAGAGCAGGCGCACGCCGCCTTCGTTGAATACCTTGATCGCGTGGGTTGGATCGTCCACCCGAAAGAGAATCACGCACTGGTCACCCACATGGCGCACAAAGGAATAAAGGTATTCCACGCTTATGCCCGCGTCGCGCAGCTTTTCGAGAGCTACGGCAAGACCGCCAGGCTCGTCGTCTATCGCTACAGCAAGCACCTCGGTGACGGTTACGGCGTAATTGGCCTCGCGGAGCACCTTGACCGCCTTGTCGGTGTCGTCCACAATCGCCCTTAATATGCCGAAACTCGTGGTGTCCGCAATGGTGACGGCGACCATATCTATCCCGTTTTCGCCAAGCAGACGGCAGAATTCGGCAAGACGACCTTTTCGGTTTTCTATAAATACGGAAATCTGGCGGATGAACATTTGATACCTCCGGTTGGTAGAAGGGAAAAAGCGGCGAGTGCTCGCCGGCGCCGAATACTCTTTAGACTATATTTTACTACTTAAGTGTTCAAAAGGCAACGCTCGATGGAAAGTATTGAGAATTTAGCGTAATTCTAGCGCCTGCCGCTGGTCTTTTTCTAGCGGCAGGCGCGGTGTAAATCTAATTGTACTGGCGTTTAATCAATCGTACACCTTGCGAAGGTCTGTGACGCGCTTTGCCTTGCCCTCGCTGCGCTCTATGGTGTTGGGCTGGACGAGATGCACGTTGGCGGCAAGGCCGAGGGTCGCGTGGATGCCCTTTTCGATTTCGGAGCGCAGTTTTTCTACGGTGCGCACCTCGTCGAGGGGCATATCCGGCGCGAGCTCCACCTCGATATCCAGCGTGTCCAGATTATTCTTTCTGTCTACTATAATGCGGTAATGGGGCATAATGCCCTTCAGCCCTGCAAGTACAGATTCTATCTGGCTGGGGAATACGTTGACCCCGCGGATTATCAGCATATCGTCGCTTCTGCCCTTCAGGCGGTCTATGCGCCTGTGCGTGCGGCCGCATGTGCAGGGTTCGGGTATTATGCGGGTAATGTCCCTCGTCCTGTACCGTAGGGTGGGCATACCTGTGCGGTTGATGGTGGTGATGACCAGCTCGCCGTATTCGCCGTCGGGCATGGGCTCGAGAGTCTCGGGGTCGAGTATCTCGAATATGAAGTTGTCTTCCCAGAAGTGCAAACCATGCTTCGCTTCGATGCATTCGACGGCAACGCCGGGACCCGAGGTTTCGGAAAGCCCGTAGATGTCCATCGCGTCTATGCCGAGCAGCTGCTCTATCCTTTTGCGCATCTCCTCCGTCCAAGGCTCCGCGCCGAATATCCCTATGCGAAGGGAAAGTTCGTCGGGGGAAATGCCCTGCTTTTGCAGCGCTTCGCCTAGGTATAGGGCATAGCTGGGCGTGCAGCAAAGCACTGTGGGATTGAGATCCTGCATCAGCATTAGCTGGCGGGAAGTGTTGCCCGAGGACGCGGGGATGACGGTCATGCCGAACAGCTCGCAACCGTCGTGCAGCCCTAGTCCGCCGGTGAACAACCCGTAGCCATAGGCTATCTGGGCGATATCCTTTTGCGTGCACCCTGCGGCACCCAGGGAGCGGGCGACGCATTCCGACCACATGTCGAGGTCGTGCCGGGTGCAGCCTACGACTGTCGGCTTGCCTGTGGTGCCCGAGGAGACGTGGTAACGGACAATCTGCTCAGTGGGTGCAGAGAAGATGCCGTCGGGGTAATTGTCCCTAAGGTCATATTTTATGGTGAAGGGCAGGCGGCGGAGGTCGTCCAGAGTCTTAATTTGCTCGGGTGCAACGCCTGCCTCGTCCAGCCGCTTCTTGTAGAAAGGCGAATGGTCGTAAAGATGCTGAACGGTGTTGCGCAGCCTGTATTGCTGCAAAAGCTGGAGCTGATCCCGGGGCATCAACTCTATCTTTGGATTGTATATGGTCTGGGAAGCCATGTAGGTACCTCTTTTCGCGTCCGTACGGACGAGTATGAGTGACTAGCCCGTACTTGGGCGAAGTGTCAGTCGGCTAGGGCGCGACCCTTCGCAAAAGCGGCAAGGTTCATGTCGATGAACCTGGGCTTGATAAGCGCTCTTATTGCGTCCTCGTAAAGCTCAGGCGCAAAGGGCAGGAACTTCGAAAGGACGCCTAGCATTACGACGTTCGCCGCCCGCGGGCTGCCGCATTCTACGGCCATGGAAAGCGCGTCCACCGCGACGGTCTTCGTCGAGGACTTGATGGTTTCCAATGCGTCCTCCGGGTACTTGGCGGCGCCCGTTATTACGGGCATGGGCAGTATCTTCTGGTTGTTGAGTATCATGGTTCCGCCCTCTTTCAAGTAGGGCAGTGCGCGCAGAGCCTCCAGCCGCTCAAACGCGAGTACAGCGTCCGCGCCGCCCTGTTCGACCAAGGGGGCATAAACCGTTTCGCCCTCTTTGGAGATGCGCACGTGGGTGATTACCGAACCGCCGCGCTGGCTCATGCCGTGTACTTCGCTGACCTTGGTGTCCAGACCGGAAGCGACCGCGATGTGGCCGAGTATCTTGCTGGCTAGCAGAGTGCCCTGACCGCCTACGCCTACTATTACTATCTGAATCATTCCTCTGCTCCTCCTTTGATTGCTCCTTTGGGGCAGACCTTGGGGCAAAGACCACAGCCGTTGCAAAGGGACTTGTCTATCGATGGACCGTTGCCCTGGTCGACTATCGCCGGGCAACCCAATTGCATGCAGGCGCCGCACTTGATGCAGTCCTCAGTAATGTGCAGCGCGGGCTGGGGCTTGACGCATTTCAAGAGGGCGCAGGGACGCTTCGCTATAATGACGGAAAGCTCATCCGCCGCGAGTTCAGCTTTAACTAGAGCTGTGAACTCCTTTAGGTTGAAGGGATCCGCGATGGATACGCGCTTGATGCCCAGCGACTCGCATAGCTTGACGAGGTCTATGCAGGGCGCGATGTCGCCCTTGAGGTTCTTGCCCGTGGTGGGATTCTCCTGGTGGCCGGTCATGCCGGTGGTGGAGTTGTCCGCGATTATCACGACGCCGGTGCTCTCGTTATACACAGCGTTGATGAGCCCCGTCACGCCGGAATGCATGAATGTGGAATCGCCTATGAGCGCGACGGTCTTCTCGGCAAAGCCGCGCCCGCGCGCTTTTTCGCCTCCGTGCGCCATGCCAATGGACGCCCCCATGCAGACTACTGTGTCTACTGCGTTGAGGGGCGCCATGGCGCCGAGGGTGTAGCAGCCGATGTCCGCCGAAACGCGCACGCCTAGCTTGTGCAGCACGTAGAACAGCCCTCTGTGGGGGCAGCCGGGGCAGAGCACCGGTGGGCGGCCGGGAATATTTTGAGTCTCCTGGGGGCCGGGGTCGGGGGCGCCCGCAAACAGGTGCGCAATCTTCCTTGCAAAGAGCTCGCCCTGCACGCCTGTCTTCTCTTTGCCGGTTGCGGCAAAGCCCTTGGCTTTGATCGCTTCTTCGAAGAAAGGTTCTCCGTCCTCTATGACTACCAACTTTTCGACGTAGTCCGAAAGCTGCTCAACCAGCTCGAAGGGCAGGGGATATACCATGCCCAGCTTGAGCACAGAGGCTCTGGGCAGCGCTTCCTTGACGTACTGATAAGCCGCTCCTGAGCAGACGACGCCCAGTTCTTTACCCGAAAGCTCCAGTTTATTGAGGTCTATAAAGCCGTTGCAGTCGGCCAGCAGTTTGTTTTCCCGCTGTTCGACGACGACGTGCCTGCCCTTTGCGAAGCCGGGCATCATGACGTATTTTCTGGGGTTCTTTTCGAGGTCTTTCAGGGGGCGTTCTTCGCGCTCGCCAAGTTCAACAAGGCTTCTCGCGTGGGCGATACGGGTGGTGACGCGAAGCAGCACAGGCGTATCGTATTCCTCGGAAATTTCGAATGCGCGCTTTACCATGGACTTGCACTCGGCGCTGTCCGACGCTTCCAGCATGGGAATGTGGGCGGCCTTGGCGTAATTCCTGCTGTCCTGTTCGTTCTGGCTAGAGTGCATTCCCGGGTCATCCGCCACGACTATGACCAGACCGGCGTTGATGCCGGTGTAAGATACGGTAAACAGCGGGTCTGCCGCTACATTCAGACCGACGTGCTTCATGCAGCACATCGTGCGCGCTCCTGCTACCGCCGCGCCTATGCCTACCTCGAGCGCAACTTTTTCGTTAGGCGCCCATTCGGCGTAAATCCCGTCATACTTGACGGCGCACTCGGTCATTTCGGTGCTTGGGGTGCCGGGATAGGAGGACACGACGCGCACTCCCGCTTCGTAAGCTCCTCGGACAATCGCCTCGTTGCCCAACATCAGTTCTTTCATAAAATTCACCTCGGATTCTTTGCTCTCTTTGCCTTGCCCTAGCAACGCTTGTGCGCGTTAGGGGGAACCAGCGCAATCCTTGCGTCAAGCTTTTTTCGACGCGCAGTTGGTGCTGTATCTTTTGCTGGACTGCTTCAAGATTGCTCTGCTTTTCGAGCGGGGAGTAATCGGGAAGCTCGACTAAGACCTACAGCTTGTCCAGATAATTCTATATGATGACGGTTCGTTCGCAAAGCGTACCCATGCCCTTGACGGTCATCAGCAAGCCATTACTACCATACTACAATTTCAGAGTATACCGCAAAAACAAATTTATGAACAGCATAAATAGTTCAATATTCGAGACAGAGTGGCGGTAAAATCAAGCAAAACAGCCGTTTTTGGACTTTTCGCGCGAATAAAGCGTTAAATTGCGTGTTGTGTGTGGGATATGATGGAGACATACCGAGTCGCGGGGAATAGCACTTTGCCCTTGAGCGAAGTTGAAATTAGCAGTATATTATCATGAATAATAATAAATACTTGATGAAGCCGGTTCGGGAACAAGAGGTCGTAAAGTAAAACCCTGCAAGACTCTTTATATATACCGATTTAATTTAACTTGCGCGGAACAAAGAGGGGGAGCGAAGTTCGTTTTCCCTTTACACTATTTCGATGATGTGTATCTGGGGATGAGCCATAAAACGTATGGGCAAAAGCGTGGTCCCCAGCCCGTTGGAATAAAGCGTAGGGACGCCGACGACATCCTGCCATTGTGAGCGGAAAGCGGGCATAGGCCTGTCCGCCAACGGACTGTACAAGCCGAACAATGTCACCTGACCACCGTGGGTGTGCCCGCACAGGGCGAGGTCAACCCTGTTGCCCGAAACCGCGGATTTGACAGCGCGCGGGTTGTGGGAAACGAGCACTGTAAAGTCCGCTTTGCCGCTGTTTTTCAGTGCGGCTTCGCCGTTTGGTGAACCTTCCTGGTAATCTGTCAGACCGGCGACATGCAAAACTCCGCCTTTGTAGTTCACAGATACACCTTCGTCGTCCAAAAGCTTTATAGGCAGACCCGAAAGGGAGGATTCCAAATCATAGTTGTAATCGTGGTTGCCTCGAACGGCATATATGCCAAGGGGCACTTCGACAGCCGCGCACAGCTCCAGCGCTTTTGACGCAAAGTGCGTAGCGTCCGCATAATCCCCGCCGAGTATGAGTATGTCCGGCTTTTGTGCGCCCAGTCGCTTGACCGCTTTTGCAGCTCGAGATAGGGAGGGCTTTCCCTGGCAGTGAAGGTCAGACACGAAGGCGAACTTCAAACCTGCGAGGGAAGCGGGACCCTTGACTTCGCTTTTCTTAAGACATACGCAAAAAGGTTCGATGAAAATTACTGCGAAAAAGAAAACAGCAATTACCGCAATGATTGTCATATATGTGATACCAAACGTTGGGATTCGGGCGCGCCCACAGACTTTACCATGATTACGTCCGCTACTATGGTTGGGGGGTAGGTTTCGCGCACCCCGCCCTCGGGGTCGACGGAAACGAAGAGCAAATCGCCTGCGTTGAGCTTTTTGAAAGAGGTCTTTCCACTGGGAGTTACGGCTTTTTTGACCTTTTCCAGCGAAATTATAACCGTTGAATTGGGGTCATTGAACAGCGTGCAGGTTAATGAGACGGGGTCGCCACCCTCATTAAAAGTTATCTCCCGCAAAAAGACTTCGTATTCGAAGGTTACGTCGTCCTTTCCCGAGGGCAGAAATACCGCCAAGGCACAGGCGAGCACCAGTGCAGCGAATATCTCTAGAGCTAGCAGGGAGGTTTTTTTATCCATTCGAATCTACCTTTTTGTAAAGTACTGCCGAAAGGGCAGGTAGGGTAAAGCGGGCAACGCTATTTCTTACGCTAACAGGGGCAAATTTACCGCCTATGGACGCGATAGAGCAATATTCGCCATCTACATCGGTCAACTGCTCATAATCGCCGCCGTGCATTAGGGCTGAACCGTCCACCACTGCGCCGGCGGGTTTATCGCTCCTATTTGCAAGCAGAATAAAAGTCCCATTTTCTGCGGGTTCGCCCAGAGCGTCCTTACCGTCGAGAATAAATCTCAACGCGAAAAACACGTCCCTGTGGGGTGATGCCAGCGCCATGCGACCGGTGCGAAGGGCGGTGTGCTCGTTCCTGGTGCGCGCCCATTTGCCGACGATGTCTTGCAGGGTTGTATCCTCCTTGCCCCAGGGGAAGGGTGTGCGGTTGAAGGGATCCATGCACCCCTCCACGCCCGCTTCGTCCCCGTAATACACGCAGGGCACTCCGGGCAGGCTCATCTGAACCGCGGTTGCGAGCGCCATGAGGCGAAGCGCTTTTCGCCTAGCCCTTGGCGTAAGCGAAAATTGCGACTGCTTATCCCGCCCGAGGGGGGAATCCTTGTCAGGACCGCCCCCTAGGAGAGTCAATGCTCGGGGAACGTCGTGACTGGAGAGCAGGTTGAGGCAGGAATAGAAAAAGGGCGGAGGGTAATTCTCCCGCAGAGTTTCGAGGGAATCCACCAAAGACTCGGAGGGTATTCTCCCCCTGAAAAAGTCCAAAACGGCGGTGCGGAAGGGATAATTCATAACGGAATCCAGTTCCTCGCCCATGACGTACTGCCTTTGTGTTCCCATTGAGTATTTGTTTGATGCCTCTTCCCAAACTTCGCCAAGCAATACGGCTTCTGGCTGCTCTTTTTTTAGCTCTTTGCGGAGTAGTGCGATGAACTCGTCGGGCAATTCATCGGCAACGTCCAGCCGCCAGCCACGCGCGCCCGCTTGAATCCACTTCCTGAGTATTGCGTCCTCTCCGGTGGCGATGAATTTAGTATACGAGGGGTTGAGCTCGTCGACCTCGGGCAGGGATGAGAATCCCCACCAGCTCCTGTATGAATCCGGGTAGCGGTAGAATTCGTACCACTGGTAATAGGGGGAATCGACGGAATTAGCAGCGCCGTCCACAGGGTACCTGCAGTATTTGTTGAAATACAGACTGTCGTCTCCGGTATGGCTGAAAACGCCGTCCAGCATAACGCGTATTCCCAGCCGCTCCGCTTCCTCGCACAGGTTGCGAAAATCCTCCTCGGTGCCGTACATCGGGTCGACCTTTGAGTAATCGCCGGTGTTGTATTTGTGGTTGCTGGGCGATTCGAATATGGGCGAGAGGTATATGACCCCTACCCCCATTTCCGAAAGATAGGGGAGCTTTTGTGTTATGCCTGCAAGATCCCCACCGTAAAAATCGCAGGGGTCATAATGAGTTTTGCCGGGAAGGGGGGTATACATAACAGGCTCCGACCAATCGAAGTGCTTGACTATCGCCCTCCCCTTGGATTCGTGGTATTCCGAGCGGGCAAGACCGCCCAAATCGTCGCTCTTGTGGAACCTATCCACGAATATATGGTAGGCAACGCAGTGTTTAAACCAGTTCGGGGTCTCGAACGCCGCGTCGTAAACGGTTACTTGAAAGGGAATGGGAAAGTCTGTGGAAAGCGCTCCGTCCTTGCCGTAATAGAGCAGATGCTTGCCATCGTTGATCACAAACCAGTAGTATGCAACGCCTTTTTCGTCAAATCTGAAGGACGCTTCCCGGGCGGGTCTGCCGTCTATATTTAGCTTATCCATAAGCACGACGTCTTCGCCCAAAGCGTCCTTCGTGCACAGCAGACAATACGATTCTGCGAATCGCTCGGACAGAAAAAGCCTTAGTCTGACTGTGGTCTTTTCGGTTACTGCGCCGCTAGGCAGGCGGCAGTCGGTGCGGCGAGAATCGTGGAACGCATCCGCCGCGGCAAAATGAAGGGACATTGGCGATCCTTTCGGAATAAAATCAGATAGCCCAACCCATTATCTGATGGGTAAGGCTTTTCTGGCGGTGAGGATTATCTGGGAAGCCAAATTCTAGAAGGGTAGCTTGTCGAGCTTCCAAATTTTTTCGTTGTAATCCTCTATCGAGCGGTCGCTGGAGAAGTAACCCGCCCGGGCTGTATTCAGTACGGACATGCGCTGCCAGCGCTTCGTATCGCAGTACGCTGTGCGCAATTTCGCGTGGCATTCGGAATATGTGGGAAAGTCCTTCAGCACCAGATAAGGGTCGGCGCGGGTGCCGTTTTCGCCGAACAGCAGCACGTGGTAAAGGTCGTTGAACACCCGGGTGCCGTTTAAATCAAGCTCGCCGTTTATCAGGTAATCCATAGCGCGGCGTATGAGCGCATTGCTCTCGTACGCCTTGCCGGAGCTGTAATTCGCGTAGCGGTTCAGCCTCTCTACTTCCTGGGCGGTGAGACCGAATATGAATATGTTATCGTCGCCCACCTGTTCTTTTATCTCGACATTCGCGCCATCCAGCGTTCCTATGGTAACCGCGCCGTTGAGCATGAACTTCATGTTGCCGGTGCCGCTGGCCTCCTTGCCGGCAGTGGAAATCTGCTCGGAAACGTCCGCTGCGGGAATGAGTATCTCTGCCGCAGTGACGTTGTAATTTTCGACGAATACGACGTTGAGCCTCTCCCTTACGCGGCTTGGCGCCATCGAAATCTTGTGGGAAAGCACGTTGGCAAGCTTTATAATCTGCTTTGCCATGGTGTAATTCGCTGATGCTTTCGCCGCGAATATGAAGGTTACGGGGGTCATCTCGAAGGAAGAGTCGTTCATGAGCCTATCGTATAGGCTTATTATGTGCAAGAGGTTCATAAGCTGGCGCTTGTATTCGTGGGCGCGCTTGGACTGAACGTCGAACACCATCGAAGGGTCGATTGTTATGCCCTGCTTTTGTTGTAGCCAATCGGCAAAGCGGCGCTTATTCTCCAGCTTGACGTCGGCAAAGCGCTGCAAAAATGCGGAATCATCCGCCAAAGGCTCGAGTTTGTTCAATGCGCTAAGATCTTGCTTGTAATCCTCGCCTATCGAATCGTCCAACAGCTTGCAGAGCGCGGGGTTCGCGTTCAGCAGCCAGCGGCGCGGGGTTATGCCGTTGGTTATGCTGGTGAACTTCCAGGGCTCCACCATGAAGAAGTTCTTAAAAACGTCTCTCTTGAGTATTTCGCCGTGCAATTGGGAAACTCCGTTGACGTGATCGCTCATGGCAACGCAGAGGTTCGCCATGCGTATCTCGTTATAGCCGACTATCGCCATAGAGCCTATTTTATCCCATTGACCGGGGTAAAATTTCCAGAGCTTGGCACAGTAATCCTCGTTGATGCCATGCACTATGGCGTATATGCGCGGAAGCAGTTCCTTGAAGAGCTGTTCCGGCCATTTTTCCAGCGCTTCGGACAAAACTGTGTGGTTAGTGTATCCGAATACTTTTTTACATATATTGCAGGAGGCCTCCCAGTCCATGCCTTCCTCGTCTATCATGATGCGCAAAAGCTCGGGTATGGCGAGGGCGGGGTGTGTGTCGTTTATCTGGATGCAGACTTTATCCGCAAGATTGTATAGGGAGCCATAGCACCTTTTGTGCTCGCGCACGATGTATTGTATGGTCGCACTGGTGAAGAAATAATGCTGCTTCAAGCGAAGGCTCTTGCCCTCCTTGTGATTCTCTGCGGGGTACAGCACTTTGCTGATAACCTCGGCGAGCTCCCTGTCCTCCACGGCGCGGACGTATTCCCCGCGGGAGAAGCTCTCCATGTCTATCTGCTTAGGGGAGTGAGCCGACCACAATCGCAAGGTGCCGACATTATCCGTTCCGTAGCCCAGCACCGGAAGGTCGAAGGGTATGGCTTCGACGACAGAATAATCGGTATGGTGAACTTTGAGTACGCCGTCTACGTATTCCTCGGTGAGCTTACCCCCAAAGCGCACGGAGAATTCGTCCTCGTATACGGGGGTTTCCCAGGGGTAGCCCCCCATATCGTCCAACCAGTCGTCGGGTATTTCCACTTGGGCGTCGTTTATTATCCTCTGGCGGAAAAGGCCGTATTCGTACCTTATGCCGCAACCCATGGCGGGGTAGTTGAGCGTCGCAAGGGAATCGAGAAAGCAGCTTGCCAGCCGCCCGAGCCCGCCGTTGCCAAGGCCGGGGTCCGCCTCGATGTCCTCGATCTCGTTGATGGAAATTCCAAGCTCCATAAGCGCCTCGGCGTACATATCGGTTTTACCGAGTGCTATGAGATTATTGCTCATAGCGCGACCGGGCAGAAATTCGACCGAGAGGTAATAGAGCTTCTTGCCGCCGTGTTCGGCTTCTATTTCTTTCGTTTTGACCCAGCGATCCATTATCTCCTCCCTGGCAACTTGGACACAGGCGAGATATATTTGCGTTTTATTGGCGGTCTTGACCGTCTTGCCGAACTGGTTGCGCAGATTCGACTTTATTCCATCTATAATCTGCTGCTTGCGTTCGTGTTTATTTAACATATGAATGCTCCTTTCGGACTTTTAAACAAATTTATTTATTCGATTATACCATATCGCCTTTTTATTGTCACCAGACGCGATATAGGGCGGTTTATTCCGAAGTCGCGGGAATTTGCCCGTTTTTTGCCCGAGAGGATGAGTGAAAAAAGTGCGCGGAGAACCATCCTCCGCGCACGTATTGTGATAAGAGCATTGTATGTCTGAGAGGTAGTTTAGGTGCAGATTCATGCGCCGTCGTGCGCTGCCCAGATGTAAAATGAGGCGATGCTCCCGTAGGGCGAGAACTTCCTGCCATACTCCGCGAAGCGCTCCCTAGAAACCTCGCTTAGCCCGTACAGCTTGCATAATCCGCTCCTGAGCCCCGCGTCCTCGTAGGAGAAAATATCCTTCCTTCCTAGGGAGAACAAAAGCAGCATGTCAGCCGTCCACTGCCCCACACCCCGAAGGGATACGAGTTTTTCGCGAAACTGCTCGTCTGTAAGCGCCTGCGCGCCAGACAGCCCGCCCGCAAGGGCGAAATTTGCCGCTTCTTTTATGTATTGTGCTTTTCTGCCGGATATTCCGAAAGCGCGAAGAGTGCTCTCCTCCGCGTTTGAGAGCTTTAGGGGGTCTATGCCGTCAAAGCCATCTAGAAAACGCGTCCAGATAGACTGGTGTGCTTTTGTGGAAATCTGCTGACCTATTATAGAGTGCACAAGGGCGGCAAAAAGGTCGGGCATAAGCTCGTACCGGGGTCTGGGTATGCGCGCAATGAGGGCAGCCATGGCCTCATCCGCTTGGGAGAGGTGTGCGAGCTCCTTTTCGCCGTAGGGGAATAGCAGTGTGTTTTCTTGTTCG
>ENA-UOOM01002498-UOOM01002498.1-fermentation-metagenome-genome-assembly--contig:-NODE-2498-length-15034-cov-3.721744_pt1 | contig 15034 bp, 14 predicted proteins | sample MGYA00245781_ERZ724031 | MGnify/ENA primary metagenome ERZ724031 (study PRJEB28704, sample SAMN03018317) | fermentation metagenome | biome: anthropogenic terrestrial biome; feature: soil; material... | reverse complement strand
CCCTACACGACGCTCTTCCGATCTGCGGATGAGCGTTGCCATATAGGTGATGTCTCCCACGGCGATATAGCCCAATATTGCCGTCTCCTTTAGAAGGGTTATGGCCTCGTTTGCGAGGGCAGGCAGCATATTCTTAACTGCCTGAGGCATGACGATGAGTCGCATATTCATGTTTTTAGTCAACCCGAGGCTGCGTCCGGCTTCCGTCTGGCCGATGTTTACCGCCTGAATGCCTGCGCGCACTATCTCTGCGACGTACGCCCCGGAGTTGATTCCAAACGCCAATATTCCGACGAATGCAAGCTGATCCATGGGAACTGAAGCGAATATAACCCATGAAAAAATCAGCAACTGAACCATAACAGGGGTTCCGCGAAATACTGTAAGGTAAATGTTGCAAATCTTCTCCAGGAGCCAGAGCTTTTTATTATCTTTGGCGTAAGCCTTGCAGATGGCGACAAGGCTCCCGAGTATTATTCCGAGTATGGCAGCACCCAGGGTGACGTAAAGCGTGGTACCCAAGCCTTGGAGATACAGCTTCCACCTGTCGTTTAGTATGATATTGTCGTACAATTGCTGGCCGAAGTTATCCCACATTGCCTGCCCTTCCTCGCTTAAAAAGCACTGTAGTTATTTTACGTAAATATGAGGGATGAAAAACTCATCCCTCAGCTCTGGCTCGAATTCTATAACTGATAAACAAGCACTGTGTTTTTGTTTAGTCTCAGTATGTATTTTTGATATTGTTCAAAAAACGTCATACTGATAAGGTAGTTTGTGCAATCGTATTATGAACTATTAGGAACCGCTGGCTAGCTTGTGCTCTTCAATCCAAGCGTCAATCTGGCCAGACTCGAGCAGCTTGGTTATGACACCGTCGATAATCTCTTTGAGGTCATCGTTGCCCTTAGCAATAGCGATTGCATACTGTTCCTCGGTCAAAGGAGTGTCGATAATCTTAAGACCTTCGTAAGTCGAAACAATCAAATTGGCGGGCATTTCATCGATAACAACGGCATCAAGCTTTCCGTTGGTTAGCTCGACCGCAGCGTCTGCGCCATTTTTAAAGCGGAAAGGTACGGCGTCCGTTTCGTCTGAGACAAATATGTCGCCTGTGGTGCCGCTCTGAACGCCTACGTTCTTGCCTGCAAGATCCTCGGGGGTGGTAATTTCTGCATTATCTTTCATTACGATGATGAGCTGTGCGGCATCGACATAGTTGATAGAAAAATCTACGCTTTTTCTGCGCTCATCGTTCGCGGTCATGCCTGCAGCGCCGATATCGCCCTTGCCAGACTGAATAGATGTGACGATGCCGTCGAAATCCATATCTACAATCTTGAGGGAGACCCCGATTTCATCTGCGATTGCATGAGCAATCTCAACGTCTACGCCGGCGACAGCATTGTCGTTGCCAAGGTACTCAAAGGGGGGAAACGCAGCGTTAGTGAGCATTACCAGCTCGCCGGACTCCTTGATGCGCTCGAGAGCAGACTGCTGGTTACCGCAACCAACAAACAACATAGCCGCCATAATGACGCACAGCGCCAAGGATATGAGCTTAGTAGTCTTATTCATGATTCAACCTCCAGATACACAAAACATAGCCGTTTAGTGCGATGTGTATCATTATACAGGCTTTATGCATTAACTTCAAGTCTTTTGCAAAAAATACAGCGAATAATGCATTGCTCGCATACATATTCGCTGTGATGTGCTTTATTGGAGTTTCTTTACGCCTTTTATCGGTATGCTGGCCACGAGTGCGGATGCGGTGGTGCGAGTGTCGTCGTCGAGACGGGTGAGCTCAACGTCCATTTTAGTTTGGTCTATATCGAGGTATTTGTCGAGTACGGCAATTATCTCGTCCTTAATGACATCCACAAGAGCGGGCGGAATCTCAGACCTGTCGTGGAACAGCACAAACTTCAATCTTTCCTTGGCTACATCTTTGGTTTGAGTTTTGCCTGTAAGCTTTTGAATAAAATTTGCCCAAGATCCCATATCATACCTGCTTTCTGCTGAAAAGCTTTTTTATGGAAGCGAAGAACCCTGCAGGCTCCTTTTTAAGCTCCATGAGGGGAACGTTTTCGCCTAGAATCCTGGCTACAATATTCCTGAAGGCGATGCCAGAGGGAGATTCTGCTTTGATTATAACTGGTTCACCTATGTTTGAAGAACGAATAATGTCCGAATCCTCGGGGACGATGCCAAGCAGATCGACGGAGAGTATCTCAAGAGTATCATCGATATCGAGCATGTTGCCGGCATCTATCATATCCTTGCGAAGTCGGTTTATAATAAGCCGAACATAGCTTACTTCGTTTGCGAGCAGCAAACCTATAATCCTGTCAGCGTCGCGAACAGCGGAGACTTCCGGAACTGTGACAACGATAGCTTTGTCCGCCGCGACTATGGCGTTTTTAAAGCCATGCTCGATGCCCGCCGGGCAATCAATTAGCACAAAGTCAAATTCTTCCTTGAGCTCATTGATGAGCGTGGTCATCTGTTCGCTGCTAACAGCTGTTTTATCCCTCGTCTGAGCTGCAGGCAGAAGGTAGAGGCCTTCGGTCTTTTTGTCCTTTATGAGGGCATTTTTAAGCTTGCATGTTCCTTCGACGACATCGACTATGTCGTACACGATGCGATTTTCCAAACCGATTACGACGTCGAGGTTGCGAAGACCTATGTCTGCGTCCACAAGCACGACCTTGTGGCCATGCATTGCAAGTCCTGTGCCGATGTTGGCCGTTGCCGTAGTTTTCCCGACTCCGCCCTTCCCCGACGTTATAACTATAGCTTCACCCATTGAGTCTCTCCTTATGTGTTGTGTATATTGATTTATTTAATGACGCGGCTGACAGGTGCTATTACCAGCGCATCCCCTGTCACGCGTGCAATTTCAGGATAATTGACTTGTTGGGTGTCCTTTGGAGCGATGGCGATTATTCTACCTATGCGCAGCTGTTGAGGCTCAAGTCTATAGGCGGTCACTACAGCTGTCTCGTCCCCGGAAGAACCTGCGTGAGCCTTGCCCCTAAGCGCGCCCATTACCGCAATATTGCCCGTTGCCACCAGTTCAGCACCGTAATTGACATCGCCGCAGACAACGATGTCGCCATCAAAATCTATCCTTTGTCCGTTTCGCACCGTTTCTTGTATGAACACTGCAGAACCTGTGGTTTTTGAGGAGACCCCACTTTTTAACTCCGAAGTTAATGTTGATTCCTCTCTGCGCGCCTGAGCTTGCCGCGCTACCCTGATTTGGGGGCGCGTTTTACCTTGAAATTCGACGCTCAGCACTCCATAATCTTTTATCAGCATACCTTCGAGTTCTCTTTGCTGTTCCTCTGCCAAACTGCCACCTGCTATCTTTACGCAAGCTGTTCCGGAAAAAAAGCTGCGCTTTGATTCCATGCGTTCGGAAATAGCCTTGAGTATATCCGAAAAATCCGCTTCACTGGCAATTTCTATCTCAAGGCTGCTCTGTTTGCCCCTAAAGGCCACTATGTCGCTCATCTTCCCCTCCGATTGTTCCTATGCAGCCTATGGCAGCAACTCGTTGATACCTATCAGGTTTTCACTCGCCGATTCACTCTTTCGGTCTAGATAGAACTGTATAACCTCTTGAATGGTTGTATATGCCCTTGCCCCTGCCCAACCATTCGGTATGCTAACCACGACGGCAATTTCGGGGTCGTCATACGGTGCAAAAGCCACAAACCAAGCTGTGTTCTCGAGGTCTATATTTTTGTCACTTGTAGAAATCTGAGCAGAACCGGTCTTTCCGCCAATCTGGTCTTTATATTCATAATCTGAGAAGTACTTTGCTGCAGTGCCGCCATCCTCTTCAGAAACAACCTCTCTCATACCTTCTTTAATAGCTGCAAGGTTTTCTTCGGAAGCATTGAGGTTCCAAAGCACATTGGGCTGAAACTCCTGGACTGTTGCGCCGCTGGAGTCAATTACGCTCTTTATTGTGGAAATTTCTAGCACGTTGCCTCCGTTGACTAACGCTGCGACATAGCGCGCAATCTCAATAGGAGTAACAGAAACCACCGCCTGACCCATGCCGGTTCGAACGGTTTGCATGGGATTCCAGCGAAGCTCCGAAAGTGCACTGGCAATCTCGCTGCTCCAGCCGTTGCTGTTGGAAACAGCTTCTGCTATGCCCAGTTCTTCTCGCATGATTCGGCGGATGTCCGAACCAATCTGGGTGTTTTCGCTCACCAAGCGAACGAGCATTTCGGCGCAAGATTCTACGGTTGCTTTGTCTGCAGTCCTGCCAAGTTCTTCGAGGTAGCCTTCGAGCATATTGACTATATTTTTATATACGAGGTAAGCTACTCCGCCAATGGGGCCTTCGTTGTCAAACAGCACCTTTTGACCGCCTATCTGACCAACGGCTTCACCATTGACCTCGATGCCTGTTTTCATGTCCAACCCCAGACGGTGGCACCAGTCGTTTATCCTGTCTATGCCAAGCCTGTTGGCGCATTCGAAGAAGTAGTAGTTGCACGAGTCCTTCAGCGCCTTTATTAAATCCTGATCTTGATGTTGGCTAATGTTGGGATACACCCAGCATTTAGGTGCGCCGACAGTACTCCCGCCTTCGGAAGTAGTCGTATAATAGCCTTCGTCGTTTATTATCTCGTCCAGTTGGACTACACCCTCTTCCAGTGCGGCAAGGGCGATGGCCATCTTGAAAACTGAGCCCGGCGCCATCTTTGAGGCGATGGCCTTGTTGAAAAGCGGGTTTCGTTTATCATTGAGCAAGCTGTCATAATCCTCTTGGGAGATTCCGCCGGTAAATAAGTTGAGGTCATAGGACGGACTGTTTACGCAGGCGAGCAAACCGCCTGTATTGCAGTCGATTACCACAGCGGAACCTGACTCGCAAAGATCAATGTTGTTCACATCGCCGCCGGGTGCGACTTCCTGATATCTTTCAAGGTTTGCCGCAATATGTCCTTCTTGTGCCTCGCGAATCTCTGTTATATTCTTTTCAAGTGCAGTTTCGGTGACCTGTTGAAGCTCGAGGTCGAGAGTCAGTACGGCATCATCCCCGCTGGTTGGGGCGGTGACGTCGAGCACTCTAATAACTTTGCCACTGCTGTCCACCTCTACTCGCTGGCTCCCTTGATGCTCGGAAGTATTGCCAGTGAGGTATTGCTCCATGGTCGATTCAACTCCAGAGACTCCCACCGCGTCCATCGGGCTGTATCCACGGGCTGTTAACTCGGCAATCTGCTCTTCGGACTGCATCTTTCCCATGTATCCAACGGTATGGGCTGCGGTAGTGCTCTTTGGGTACATGCGAACAACACTCTCTGATGCAGACATGCCGACCAGCTTGTCCGATCGAGTTTCGATTATTGCGACCGTTTCTGCAGAGACATTGTACGCCACTATGACGGGAATGTATGAACGCCACGTCAATAGCTGGATTTCCTGCCAGACGGAAAGCAGCTTTCTGGCATCTTCATAGGGCATTTCTTCGGGTATCTGGTAGACTCTGCGAAGGTAGTTGTAAATTTCTTCGGGTGAACGGCTATCGCCGACATTCATGTTTTTGCGCCAGTTTTCTTCTCGTTGGGCTTGGGCTTCTTCAGAAAGACCGTATCCCCAATAAAAGTAATACTCTTGCGAACTTGTGCCATTATCGCGTACATTTTCTTCGCGATAGATATTGAAGGTATCTGTCGTTGTGCCGCCTAAATCTTCGATTATTTTTATCGTTTCCCAAATAATCTCGGTATCAATAGCGCGACCTGTTTCCGTTCGGTTGGAAGTGTCGCGGAGGAACTGAATATTGTAACTTTTTTCGTTATATGCCAGCACCTTTCCATTGCGATCGAGTATATTGCCTCTTTCACCCTTGAGGATGATAGTCCTCAGTGAGCGCCCGGAAGAATCGGTAGTCGAATCGCCTGCGGAGAAGATAACATTACCCAATTGCAATATTAGAACGCTAAACAGCAACACTACAATGATGCCAAAAGCGACAAGCCTCTTGTTGATTTGCTCCATAAAAGCTCCCGAGGTTCTATTGTTATTCGTAGCGTGCACGGCGCATATAAGCGTTTGTAGACCTACGTTTAAGTATATATATAGGGATACAGATGAGCGCAGTAAGCGCTGCAGAAATAAGCATGGGCAGTGCAGCAGAGATGAACGCCGGCTTCATTCCCAAGGGGGTGATAATCAATACCAGTAAAATCTCTTTTGCAATGCGCGCCGCAAATGCGGCTGCAGCAGCAAAAACCCAGTTTTTTGCGTAGTATTTGCCAGAGAAAATGCCGACGAGTTGCGCAGTCAGGAAGTATGCAAGCGCGTTCGCTCCGACAGCCGGCGAAAGCAGAATGTCCATAACTAGCCCTGCTGCGGCAGCGTATAACCCGGCAATTGGCGCGGGGTAAATCAGGGCGATTACGGTCACTATCGCTATAACTGTATCCGGTCGGAAAGCTACTGGAATGAAACGCGCAATAATCGTCGTTTCGAGCAGTATGTTCAACAGGAGCAGTGCAATCCACAGGAGCGCGCGCTTCAATGGTCGACCTCGACTTCGTCTATAGTGTTAAGTAACACCATCACTTCTTCAATTTGGGCAAAGTCGACCTGGGGTTGGATTATTGCTATGCGCTCAGTTCCCGATTCAGAGCGGCTAACCTCTACAACCTCGCCAATGACTATCCCCTTAGGGAACACGCCGCCAAGACCGCTGGTCAGGACCTTGTCCCCCGGTACCAGGTCATTGTCATATGGCAGGTGATACATTCCACAACGTGAGCTGCCGGTTTCAACATCGGGCGTACCACGCACGACCCCTACGTCTCTAGTGCGTTCTATCATGGCGCTGACAGCACTGTTAGAATCGATTATGGCTCGAACCTTCCCCCAGTTACTGCCTACGTCTATAACACGGCCTACCAGTCCATAAGTGGAAAGAACGACCATGTCTGTTTCCAAACCTTGACTTCTTCCTGCGTTGATCAGGAAGGTGTCGAACCAATAACTCGAGCTCTTCGCTATCACCCTGGCGGTCAGCAACTCGTATTCCGGGTTATCTCCATAATAATTGACGAATTCACGCAGGCGCTCATTTTCGTTCTCGAGGTCGCTGTTAAGGGCGAGTTGACCTTCAAGCTGGGCTATTCTTTCTTTTAATTCGGCATTTTCCTGTTGCAATTGAGATCTTCCGATAAGCCCAAGAAACCAATCCCCTATGCCGCCAACGGTAGTGGAAACACCCCCCTCGACAGGGGATACAACTGTTCCGACGGCATCCCCAACTACAGTCGTACCGCCACTGAGGGTTGTAATCAATAGTATTATAATCAGCGTGACAACCACAACAACGGCTGTCAACACCGGGTGGTCTTTAATAAAACGCACGGGATATACACCCTCCGACGACTGATTTTGTGGAATCAATATATACCAACGCAGATTATACCATATTTCCCTAAACATCGCAAAACATGATGAATATATTCTCGCTTTGATAATGAAAAAGGCTACCCAAAGCTATTGATAACAGCTCGGTAGCCCAATGCAGATTTGCAATGTTGCCAAGTTAAGAAGTACTCAACAATCCGATGAAGCCCGCATGGGCAGTGCCGGAATACCGGAGATACCAACGCGCATTTCCGTCATGCGCTCTATTGCCCTGCCCGCTCCGACAACCGCGCAAAGTTCGGGGTCATCTGCGACGGTGACGTTTAGCCCTGTTACTTCGGCAATGCGATCAGCGAGACCGCTCATGCGGGCAACCCCACCGGCAAGCGTGATGCCGCTGTCCAAAAGGTCTCCTGCGAGTTCGGGAGGCGTATCCGTCAAAGTTTCGCTTATAGCAAGCATTATACTTTGTATCATTGGGCGAACTGCGAGACATACTTCCCTTGAGCTGACCTCACAAGATGCAGGTAAACCAGTTGACATACTCCTTCCGCGAACGGTTACCGTTCTTTCGGGCGGTTCACCTGCGCAAGCCAGTTCACACTTGATTTTTTCGGCGGTTCTTTCCCCTATTATAATTCCCCTGGTTTCCCTCAGCAGCCTTATTAGGCTTTGGTCCATTGCCCTGCCTGCGTTAGTTACCGATCGAGAGGTAACCACGCCCCCAAATGAGAGTATCGCCACATCCGCGGTTCCCGCTCCGATGTCGCAAATCATAGACCCACGGCATTGATCTACGGGCAATCCTGCACCAATCGCCGAAGCCAGGGGCTTTTCCAATAGTTTCACCCTGAACGCGCCGGCGTTCTTGACTGCTTCCTCCATGGCTGACGATTCAAGCTCGGTTGCGTTAGTGGGAACGCAGACCACCACTTGCAGCCTCCTTACAAAACTCTTGCCCATAGCCCTGTCGACAAAGTCAGCGAGCATGTCGGACGTCAATCTGACCTCGGAAATCACGCCTCCGTTTATGGGTGACGATGCTTCCATCTTACCCGGAGCTCTCCCCAAAAGCTCCAGCGCCTCCGTACCGTACAGGACTTTGCCGTCTTCTGAAAGCGAAACCGCGCAGACGGACGGCTCGCATAGCACCAGTCCTTTTCCTGCCCTGTAAATACGCGTGTATTCCGTGCCGGGGTCCAGTGCGATACTCGTTGTGATTATAGCCATTTATTTCCTCCTTCGCGGTGTTGAGTGAATTATGCTCACACGGCACAAAAATATACGCACCTTTTGAAAAATTCCTTTTTGTGATAGTCTATGAATCAGGAGTTGATGATAGAATTGATAGAACACAACTTACCTATTGTACTTGCCTCGGCTTCACCCAGAAGGCAGCAGCTTATGACTATGCTTGGATTGCCTTTTACCTGTGTAAACAGCGGTGCAAGCGAGGAAATCGCACCCTGCTCACCGGAGGAGACATGCATGGAGCTTGCGCGCAGAAAGGCTGATGCGGCATTGCCTTTGCTAGATATGCCTTCCTTGATAATCGGAGCGGATACGATAGTTCTGCTCGACGGAGTAATCCTTGGAAAACCCAAAGACGAGGATGACGCAAGCTCTATGCTTAGTCGTCTTAGTGGTCGAACACACTCAGTGCTTACCGGGCTTTGTGTGCTGAACACCGAAAACGGCAATTATGCCTTGGATTATGAGCGCACGGAAGTCACTGTTGACGCGCTGACAAAATCAGAAATCGACGATTACGTTTCTACGGGCGAGCCTATGGACAAAGCCGGAGCGTACGGAATTCAAGGTGTTTTTGCGATACACGTTAAAGGGGTATGTGGCTGTTTTTACAATGTTGTTGGCCTGCCACTCCACAAACTTGCTTCGATGTTGAAAAAGTGTAGAATCGATAAGAGAAAGGAGCTAAAATGAGCATGATTATAACCTGGCTGGGGCATTCCTGTTTTAAGCTCGAATCAGAGGGCTATTCCATCGTGATTGACCCGTATGCAGATGATTTTGTCCCCGGGCTAAAAAAGCTGCGCACAAGTGCAAACTTCGTGCTGTGCTCCCATCAGCATGATGACCACAATGGCACAAGTTCTGTATCGTTGGTCGACGAGAACGCACCCAACCCCTTTTCAATTCGGACAATGACAACGCCACACGACGATGCAGGTGGAACGAAGCGCGGCATGAACAAGGTGCACATACTCGAAGCTGGAGGAGTTTGTGCAGCACATTTTGGAGATATTGGTTGTGCTCTTGAAGAAGAGCAGTTTGCCGAAGTCGGTCAGCTTGACGTTGCCATGATTCCCATAGGTGGTTATTACACCATTGGCGCAAGGGAAGCGAAAGAACTTGCAGATGCGCTAGGCGTAAGAATCATTATACCCATGCACTACCGAGCGAAAAACTTCGGATTCCCGAACATAGGTGAACTTTCGGAATACACCCGACTGTGTGATGACGTTGTCTATTACGACGGCAACTCGATAGAGGTTGACGAAAAAACTAAGTCGCAAACAGCGGTGTTTAAGTATATCCCGTAAGATAAAGAACGAAAAAGTAGCGATTGAATTTTTAGTTTAGCGCTGTTTATGCATAGAAACGAGCTGTCGCCAAGTTCCGGCAACAGCTCGCTTTGTTTAAGTTGTTTTTAACATGCTTAAAAGCTTGCTAATTTACATATTTCTTTTACTATCTTCTATATTTCTTTTGCTTTACTAACACCACTACTCCGATGGTAAATACCGCTGCCGCTATGACAAATCCGAGACCTGCGAAAATCTTCCTCGGCAAGTCAAAAGAGTCATTCGCGAATTCAACCGGAAAATCGCCGAACATACTGCTCGATGCAATCAGAAAAACAAGCACCATTATCCCCATGAGGGCACCGATACCCATAAAGTAATAACCGGCAATATAACCCTTTCGCTTCGCAAGTCTGAAAACTGGAGCAAAAGGACCAGTTTCGAAGCCATCCACATCGGTCAACGGCGATTGCCACTGGGCATCGTTTGCTTCATGCTGTCCATTTACGCCTGATTCATCTTCTTCGGGGATATTCCCGCTGAGCAGCTCGTCGGTGGTTACGCCGAACACACTTGCAAGCAGTACGATTTTATCTATCTCGGGCAGTGCTTCGGAGTTTTCCCATTTGGAGACCGCTTGGCGGGAAACTCCAAGCTTTTCCCCAAGCTGCTCTTGGGACATTCCTGAATCCCTTCTAAGATTTCGTATGCGTTCGCCAATGTTCAAGAATCAAACCTCCTGTGTTTTTGCGTACATTGAATCACTATAGCCGGTTGCGCTCTACAAAGCAGCGGTTGCGGTTTGTCAATTTGCGGTTGCGTTTCTGATTACCAGCCTGTCGTATCTATCGAAAAGCTCTCGGGCTGGGGCTCCTGCCACTCGTTGGTCCAGTTATAATCTTCAAGGTAAGGTGAGTATGCCTCCATATCTATCCTGTCTGCGAATACTTTGAGTATGCGAAGGTATCCTTGACCACCGTTGCCTATCGCTTGGTAATTGCCCATAATCTGGTATACATCTCGTTCGGCAATGCCGTCGCCATCGTCATCGAACTCGTCAATTATTGCCCGGGAAGCGTACCTGTGTCCGCACAGCACCAGCTTTACATTCGAGTATTTTGCCACTATCTCGCTTTTAATAATCTCGCCGACAGGCAGAAGTGTGCCGTCGGTATCGATGTAGTTGTGGAACAAGAGTATGGCACAGCGGTCGGGATATTCATCCAGCATTGATTTCAGCCAGTTGAGGCCTTCATCATCTGCTGCTCCGAACCCGAGACCAATAAACATGTATTCCCTGTCGCCGGCGGAAAAAAAGTCGCACCTGCCCACTCCGTTCTTATAATAAAGTGAATCGGTGCCCAGGTTCTCGAAGTGCTCTTCTCCGAACCGCTGGATGTACTCCTCATAATCCGGGGTGGTCGTTCCCACGTCGTGGTTTCCCGCTATACAGAACCAAGGAACGGATTCGTCCAATGTTTTCATGGCGTATGACGCTCTATCCCACTGCTCGACCGTTCGGTCGTACACAATATCGCCGGTTAAAAACACATACTTGATGTTCAACATGCTTGCGCTATTGGCGACCCAACGCGTCATCTCGTAGCAAATATGCGGGTAGTCGCTCATGTAATACTGGGTGTCGGTCATCCAGATGAAGGAGTAAAAGTCGGGCTCCATAGCGGCACCTGCCTGTGCAGGAGCATCCGTTTGCGCCCCTTCGCTCTGTTCACCAGTCATTGTTTCCGATGGCGTATAGGGCTCAACAGGAGCTTGCCTGACAGAAGGCTTGGACAACGCAAAAACCGCTATTACCAGCGAAACTATGGCGCATACCATGGAAGCTATAAGCGCAAGTATGGGCCATTCAATTGATATGGAGTTGCTTTTTTCGTCGTTCATATGCTGATTATAAAGTACAAAAGAGCATTTAGCTACCTTTTCGCTGCACAGCTTGTGTTTATCGAGCTAAAGCAGCAACCAAAAACTCCTCACCGCATACAACCGGTAAGGAGCGCTTTTTGTATCACCCGTTTGCTTTGCCAAGGGTCATAGAAGCATCGTCAATGTTCCCGCTACTATTAAGCACAGACCGACAGTTGCCTTCTTTGTCAGCTTTTCATTGAACACAAAATAGGAAAAGGCGATTGTTACCAGTATGCTCAGTTTATCTATTGGGACGACTACGCTTGCGGGACCATCTTGAAGCGCCTTGTAATAGCACAGCCAAGATGCTCCTGTAGCAAGACCGGACAAGAATATGAACAGCAAATCTCTCTTTGGAATCTCTCGTATCGTATGCTGCTTTCCGGTCGCAAAAACAACAATCCAAGCCATGACCAGCACAACAGCAGTACGTATAGCCGTTCCCAGGTTGGACTCGACTCCTTCTATTCCTACCTTGCCCAGAATTGCTGTAAAGCTGGCAAACACTGCGGAGAGTATCGCATAAATGAGCCACGATTTACCCTTTGCCTTTTTAGGTGCTTCTTCATCTTTCTTCTGAATCATTAGATAAGTACCGATTGCTATCAAAACGACAGCAATGATTTTTGCCCATGTGAGCTCTTCTCCAAGAAATATAAAGGCAAGCAGTATCGTCAACACCGTGCTTGATTTGTCTATCGGTACAACCTTGTTGATATCGCCAAGCTGTAATGCCCTAAAATAGCATAACCAGGATGCGCCCGTCGCCAACCCAGACAGAATCAGAAATATCCACGTCTTCGCATCGACATACTTGATGCTGCTCCCAGAGCCAACCATTAATACCATTAACCACGAGAAGATTAGTACTACTATAGTTCGTAAGGCGGTTGCGACATTTGAATCAGTATGTTTTATGCCGATTTTTGCTAGAATAGCGGTCAGTCCGGCAAAAAACGCTGAAGCAAATGCGAATGCTACCCACATATTATCGTTCCCTCTCTTAGCTTGGATACTGTTATTATCGATTATAATGAAATATCACGCGTTCACACCTTAATATTTAATGCTAGTAAAATACTTAAGCACCCGTTTTATTAGATACTCAGAATTTTTTTGGTGCCAACCCGACTTTTTTATAAACTTTGTTAAGTGTACGGTATGCAGTTCGTGCAGCCTTTTGTGCGCCCTGCTCCATGACATCTGACAGGTAAGCTTTGTCGGCAAAAATACGGTTAAACCTTTCCTGCAAAGGCTGTAAAACGGAAATAACTGCGTCTGCACAGCCGGATTTGAGTTCGCCGTAGCCCTTCCCCTCAAAGCGGTTCAAAGCTTCTTCCAAAGTGCAACCCGCACAGGAGCAGTAAATTGAAAGCAGATTGGAAACGCCGGGTTTTGTTTCCGGGTCAAAGGCAATCGTACCGTCCGAGTCCGTGACTGCCCGCTTTAACTTGCGGATTATCGCATCCGGGGGGTCGAGCAGAGAGATAAACGCGTTCTCGTTTTCGTCTGATTTGGACATCTTCGCGGTCGGCTCTTGAAGTGACATTATACGCGCGCCGACTTTTGGTATATACGCCTCGGGTATCCGAAAAACGTCACCGTAGATATTGTTGAATCGCATTGCGATATCCCGACTGATTTCTAGATGTTGTTTTTGGTCAGCCCCTATTGGAACGAGATCCGTCTGGTAAAGCAGAATATCCCCCGCCATTAACACGGGATAGGTGAAGAGCCCGGCGTTGACATTGTCTGCATGTTTAGAGGACTTGTCCTTAAATTGGGTCATGCGGCTAAGTTCGCCCATATAGGTGTAGCAGTTCAACACCCATGCCATTTCTGCGTGAGCCGGAACGTGGGACTGCATGAACAGTATGGATTTTTCGGGTGAGAGACCGGAGGCGAGATATATCGCAAGTATTGCCGCACAGCGTTTTCGAAGAATTGCAGGGTCTTGCCTGACCGTTATAGAGTGAAGGTCGACGACGCAGTAATAGCATTCGTAATCGTCCTCAAGCGCGACAAAGTTCCGCAGCGCTCCTATGTAATTGCCCAGAGTGAGCATTCCCGAGGGTTGAATCCCCGAGAAAATCACCGGGCGCTTTTGTTTTTCGTTTGTTGCTTGCTCCATAGGGGAACCTCCAATTTATATATTGAAATTTGATTTTCCAAACCGCTCCCCTTATGACCAGCTTTCTACTGCGGAGAATAGCGTTTCTGCCATATCATCCTTGTTGCATGTGGCTGTGAAGCGCACAGGGGCATCGCTCAGTACTTTAATAGGCTCGGGGATATTGGTGTTTGTGCGCTCAGAAAGGATTTTTGCCGCCTCGAAACCGTTCGTTGGGGGAGTTTTGCCGGGTTCGATGGCGAGCAATACGTCCTGTGGGAATTTGTAGGGACTGGCGGTGGCGAGTATTACCGAGATGGTTTTGCCCTTGGACTTGTCGTAGACCGCTTGGGCGACGGCAGTGTGGGTATCTATCACCTCTCCGGTTCTTTCGAACACGTTTGACAGCGCTGCAAAAGCTTGCTCTTCACTCGCACTTCCCGCAGAAAAATCTCTGGCTATGGTCTTTTTTATTTCAGTGCCTACATTGTAGCGACCTTCGTTCTTCAAGCCTTCCATAAAGCGTATAACTGCGGCTGCATCCCTGCCCGAAGCTTCAAACAGCAACCGTTCGAGGTTAGAGGATATTAGTATATCCATAGAGGGAGAACTGGTTTTTTTGAATTCTCTGTTTTTGTCGTATACGCCGGTCTTAAAAAAGTCCGTAAGCACCCTGTTTGAGTTTGAAGCGCATACCAGGCGGTTGACGGGAAGCCCCATGCGCTTAGCGTAATAGCCCGCGAGTATGTCTCCAAAATTGCCTGTGGGGACGATAAAGTCGATAGCTTCCCCCGGCTTGATTGTCTCTTTTTGTGCCAGTACGGAATATGCCCAGAAATAATACGCTATCTGAGGAACAAGCCTGCCCCAGTTTATTGAATTGGCGCTGGATAGTTTGTATCCTGCAGTTTTAAGCTTGAATGCAATTTCTGTGTTCGCGAAGAGTTGCTTAACTCCGGTTTGGGCATCGTCGAAGTTGCCGCGAACCGCGCACACTGAAACATTCTCGCCCTTTTGCGTAGCCATTTGCAGCTTTTGCATGTCCGCCACG
>ENA-UOOM01002496-UOOM01002496.1-fermentation-metagenome-genome-assembly--contig:-NODE-2496-length-15039-cov-7.231514_pt1 | contig 15039 bp, 9 predicted proteins | sample MGYA00245781_ERZ724031 | MGnify/ENA primary metagenome ERZ724031 (study PRJEB28704, sample SAMN03018317) | fermentation metagenome | biome: anthropogenic terrestrial biome; feature: soil; material... | reverse complement strand
CAAAAAAATAATTATATTAATTTATGATATCTGACTAATAAAATAAAAAGGTTTTTAAAATATGAAAAATTTTTCTAAAAGAAATATTTATTAATATATAAAACATACAAAAACAAGCAATATTTTTTTTCAATAACAAAAATAAATCTAACTTACCAACTTCACATCATTATTAAACAAATTTTCATACAATTAAGTCTATTTTAAAGTAAAAGAAAGTGTTATAATTGAAATTAAAAGTGTTAAATTTCTATACTATTAAGTCTATTTTAAAGGGTGATTATGTTAGTATTTGTGAATGTTCACAAAACAATTTCTATACTATTAAGTCTATTTTAAAGGTGGATTTGAAGCTTGTACTAGTGAAACAAAAACAAATTTCTATACTATTAAGTCTATTTTAAAGTCTATTACACCATTCTCATCGTTCACCCACCTGCTCGATTTCTATACTATTAAGTCTATTTTAAAGCATTTATGATACTGAATATTCTCAGAATCCTTAACACATTTCTATACTATTAAGTCTATTTTAAAGATAATTCACAACTCCTTATAGATTTGAAACTACATTAATTTCTATACTATTAAGCCTATTTTAAAGATATAGTGAAAGCAAATAATGAAGAGGATGCTTTAGGATTTCTATACTATTAAGTCTATTTTAAAGCATTGTATGCGATTAATAATGCGGAGAATCTTGGATATTTCTATACTATTAAGTCTATTTTAAAGTCATCATTTGCCATAATGTTATTTGATACCTCACTTTATTTCTATACTATTAAGTCTATTTTAAAGAAAAAGGAACAGGAAGGAGAATATTATGATTTTTACATATTTCTATACTATTAAGTCTATTTTAAAGGTAATTTATAATAATGGAGTATTAAGCATGAATAATTGATTTCTATACTATTAAGTCTATTTTAAAGTATTATGATGCGAAAACCGTGATAACTCCTGTTGTATTTCTATACTATTAAGTCTATTTTAAAGTTGCGATGTTTCATACCCAAAGAAGTAACAAAATTCTATTTCTATACTATTAAGTCTATTTTAAAGTTAAACTTACAATTAATATTATATTTTTTCCTATATAATTTCTATACTATTAAGTCTATTTTAAAGGGAAAAGCATTGTGTTGAAGTGGGTTTTGTTGTTAAATTTCTATACTATTAAGTCTATTTTAAAGTTTGCGTAAACTTGATTCTCCGAATTCACGTTCTCCTTATTTCTATACTATTAAGTCTATTTTAAAGCTGTTACTATTACTGTTGATGAAAATTTATGGGCTATTGCATTTCTATACTATTAAGTCTATTTTAAAGTGATTGTTTGTGAGTTAAAAGAGGATAATTGTCCATAATTTCTATACTATTAAGTCTATTTTAAAGCCAAAAACAATACCATTAAACATACAACATAAGCGTAATTTCTATACTATTAAGTCTATTTTAAAGCTTACTTATAGGTACTATAAAATTAATACTTATATAAATTTCTATACTATTAAGTCTATTTTAAAGTTTTTTTTTAAATAATAGTTTCGTTCGTATTTTAACATTTCTATACTATTAAGTCTATTTTAAAGATATCCTCCTCGTGATAATACTCTGTGTATGTTACTTATTTCTATACTATTAAGTCTATTTTAAAGTCAGCTTTAGGTTATCATCTTTAGGTTATCATCTTATTTCTATACTATTAAGTCTATTTTAAAGTTACTTGTGAATTTAGCTGTAGTAACTTCACTTATATATTTCTATACTATTAAGTCTATTTTAAAGAAAGAGTTATCAAATCTTCTATAAATCTTTTCCACCTATTTCTATACTATTAAGTCTATTTTAAAGCGGTCAAACCCCAGAATTATTCCAAAATTGCAAAACAAATTTCTATACTATTAAGTCTATTTTAAAGAAAATGAAGCATATGATTACTCTATTTTCTTTCGTAATTTCTATACTATTAAGTCTATTTTAAAGTGAGGAGTGTATTTATATTAAAATATATCAATATATATTTCTATACTATTAAGTCTATTTTAAAGGATTCAAGTATGAATGCTTATAAAATCACAGATTCAGGATTTCTATACTATTAAGTCTATTTTAAAGCTTTAAACCAACCAAGACAGGTTATTTACGAAGATATTTCTATACTATTAAGTCTATTTTAAAGTAATTCAGTTTGAGTATGATCAGGAACACTATGAAAAATTTCTATACTATTAAGTCTATTTTAAAGAATCAATTCCTGAAACTTCAAACCAGTCACAAACTCATTTCTATACTATTAAGTCTATTTTAAAGAGAGTATAAACATCAAAAATACTATTACAATCTTGAATTTCTATACTATTAAGTCTATTTTAAAGCAGATGTTCCAAATTTAGGGGATGTTTAAAAGATGCATTTCTATACTATTAAGTCTATTTTAAAGTTCTGGTAATCTTGTTATGAAGTTAGGATAATAATTATTTCTATACTATTAAGTCTATTTTAAAGTTTTAATAGTTGCTTATAGCAACAAAAGACTAGACAAAATTTCTATACTATTAAGTCTATTTTAAAGTATTAAGCCGTTGTATATATTACTAGTCGTTCGAGCTTCATTTCTATACTATTAAGTCTATTTTAAAGTTGAACTTACAATTATTACTTTATTTTTTATTATATAATTTCTATACTATTAAGTCTATTTTAAAGATAGTTTCCGTGTACGGTCCCCGCTAACCACATTTGAATTTCTATACTATTAAGTCTATTTTAAAGTTTATTTCTAGTGATAATAAAATTAAGTTATTTATTGATTTCTATACTATTAAGTCTATTTTAAAGTTTTATTTTGGTAGTAATGTGTTACTGGAAGGTAACATTTCTATACTATTAAGTCTATTTTAAAGTTATAACATCACTAAAATTCATCACAATGCCTCTCTAATTTCTATACTATTAAGTCTATTTTAAAGGTATTCTTCATCGGACACTTTCCAAGCTACTCCTGTATTTCTATACTATTAAGTCTATTTTAAAGCTGAGATTACATCTGTCCAATCTGCATTCACTTTACGATATTTCTATACTATTAAGTCTATTTTAAAGTAGTAATTTAATACCATATCACCCAAATTGTTATGAATTTCTATACTATTAAGTCTATTTTAAAGATACTGTTAAGACTCCTATTACTTCAAGTTTAGTATATTTCTATACTATTAAGTCTATTTTAAAGTTCATAATCATCCTCAAAACCCTCATCAGAGTATAAGATTTCTATACTATTAAGTCTATTTTAAAGTTGTACAAGTGCAGGATTGAGTAATTATAGTTCAAGTAATTTCTATACTATTAAGTCTATTTTAAAGGAGCAGAAGCTTGCACCTCTGTACCTGCTCACAATTATTTCTATACTATTAAGTCTATTTTAAAGTTAATAAAGGAAAAAATATTTAATAATGTTTTTAGAAATTTCTATACTATTAAGTCTATTTTAAAGAAATCACTTATTAATGAGTTTGGATCTGAATATAATTGATTTCTATACTATTAAGTCTATTTTAAAGAATGTTGGAATTCTTCATCTTCTAGATTGGTTTTTGTATTTCTATACTATTAAGTCTATTTTAAAGAAAGTATAATCCGCACTAGTACTACCATTATTAGGTTATTTCTATACTATTAAGTCTATTTTAAAGAAAGCTTGTTTTAATTGTTCTTTACTTTCATAAGCTTATTTCTATACTATTAAGTCTATTTTAAAGTCATCAGGCTGTGCAACTGTATAATCAACACTTGCAGATTTCTATACTATTAAGTCTATTTTAAAGCGGAGTATACAACAGATGAAAGAGAAGTTATAAAAACATTTCTATACTATTAAGTCTATTTTAAAGTTCCTTTATGAGATTCACTCATTTTTTTACGAGTTTATTTCTATACTATTAAGTCTATTTTAAAGTAACTGGTCACTTACACAATTTATTGCTGAATTATAACATTTCTATACTATTAAGTCTATTTTAAAGCTACGAATACTGAAACCAATGTTGCAAAAGATGTTGTAGATTTCTATACTATTAAGTCTATTTTAAAGTGGGGTTAATTCTCTTATTTTGAAACTGGTGTTATCATTTCTATACTATTAAGTCTATTTTAAAGTTTTTGTATAACAATAAGTCTGAACCCCTAAAACATCAATTTCTATACTATTAAGTCTATTTTAAAGCAAGATAATATTGAGGATGATATTCCCCTTCAACTCGATTTCTATACTATTAAGTCTATTTTAAAGATAAGTAGTTGGTACTTCATCGGTTTTTGTTTCAGTAATTTCTATACTATTAAGTCTATTTTAAAGTTTACACTACGATACACAGTATATCCAGGTTCCTCAATTTCTATACTATTAAGTCTATTTTAAAGTTGAATGCTTCTTGGGATTCAACGATTTCATCAGCCTATTTCTATACTATTAAGTCTATTTTAAAGTTGTAGTGTTTCCTACTGCTACTTCACTTTTATCAAGTAAATTTCTATACTATTAAGTCTATTTTAAAGGCGGCACTCTTTGGTGTTGCTGGAGATGCAACATAATTTCTATACTATTAAGTCTATTTTAAAGGAACAGGGAACCATATTTAGCTCCTATAGGTTTTATATTTCTATACTATTAAGTCTATTTTAAAGTAATATTAAATGTCAAACCTGTAACAGTCCAGAATCATATTTCTATACTATTAAGTCTATTTTAAAGTTATTCCTCCAAATATGGTAAAAAAAAATAGTTAGTAATTTCTATACTATTAAGTCTATTTTAAAGTCGGCGGATTTTTGCCTTATTTTGTTATTTTATGGTTTATTTTACTTAAAATTTGTGGTGTGAAAAGTCGGGTGGTAATGATGTATGTCCTTTATAAAGGTGGACTAAAAAATAAAATTTATTGGATTTTTTTCGATTCCTAGTATATGTTTTTTTAAATATTTTTCTGGTATTTCATATATGAATATGGAATCTGTTTCTTCATTTATTAATTCTTTTAATTTATCCATTATTTTTGTGTATTGTGATTGGGTTACTTCTCCTTCAAATACTGAGTTTTGTTGCCAATGCAAATGTGTTCTTAGGAATTTATGTACTTTGTTTACTCTGTCTACATTTACATCATATACTATTATTAAGTATATTTTTACCACCACATTTTAAAGCTTTCATATTTTTTATCATTCAAGACGTGTTTGATTAGTTTGTATCCTTCGAGTCTAATTAAGTAGCGGTAGGATACTTTTTTATTGAGATTGGGGTGTTTTATTGTTGTGTCCATCTTTTTTTGGTATTCTTGTATGAATTTTTGTTTGCCTTTTTGGTTTAATAGGACTCCTATGTTTGTTGTGAAATCTTTTTTTGTGATTTGATTTGTGTTTATTAGTTTGAATATGATTCTGCTCACTATTATGGGTTTGAATATGTCTGCTAGGTCTAATGCTAATGAAAATCTTCGTTCGGAGGGTTCGTGGAGGTAACTTATGGAGGGGTGTAGGTAGGTGTGGTATATTTCGGATAGTGTTGTTGTGTATAGTAGGGAGTTTCCGAATGATATTAATGCGTTTAGTTCTGTTGTTGGTGGTCTTATTTCTCTTTTTCCCATTTCGAAGTTTTTTACTATGGTGTTGAAGCTTTGGTAGTAGTTTTGCCATATTCGGCCTTCGCTGCTCATTATTTGATTTATATCTCCTTTTATGTTTTCTTTTTCAATGTTATTGATGTAAAGGTTTAAATCTTTCCCTTTTTTGGAGTAATATTTTAATGTGGTTAGAATGTTGAATCTGATACCTTCTACTATTTCTTTTGCTAGGTATTGTCTTTTTTGTTTGTCTATGTAATGTGCTGATTGGTTTACTACTACTAGTCCTGAGTTGAATTGAATTCTGGGGTATAGTGATCCTTCGTAGTAGCCGTATTTGTTGAAGAAGTTTATTATTATTCCTTCTTTCATTAGGTATGATGCTGCTCCTGATTTTATTGTTACTTTGGCTTCACAGTTTATTTCATTTATGGAGTGGATTGGTATTGCTTGTTTGATTTCTTTGTTTATGAAGAAAATTGTGTTGTCTTTTCTTTGGATTATTCCGTTGCTTGTTAAATATAATGGTTTTTTAATTTTACTCACCTTATTTTGAAGTTTTTTTTATATCATGCATAATTCATAAAATGAACAATTCTTGCAATAGGGTCTTTTTTCTGCTTTGGGAGGTGTTTTTAAATTAATGATATGTGGTATATCTTCTATTATTTTAAATATTTCTTCTTCTATTTCATTTGTTAATATTATTTCATCTTTTTTCTTTTCTTTAGGATATACTAAATATCCTTTAACTTCTTGATTCATACTTTTCTTAGTATTATACATATAAAAATATAATTGGTACTTAGCTCCAATTGTTAATTTACTTGATTTTTTAATTTCAAAAATATTAATACCTTCATTAGTTTTTACATAATCAAATACCATATTATCAAATTGGATTTCCTTATTCTCCCTAGAATAAGATTTTTCATGAATATACTTACCAATACTTATATCTTCATTATTATAATTCATGTTAATTTGATTTGCAAAAAACCATAATTCTCTTTTACAGGTAACATAATACTGGACCATAACCCCAGTTATTGGAATATTATTCATAGTCATAATTATCAAATAATAAAAGCTTCTTCATCATCTTCAAAAATAAAACCAGTTTCAATATCATATTTACGAGCAATATCTTCAGGGGCAATGAATCCTAACCAATCATTACAAATATTAGTAGAACCAAATTTTTTAGAACTTATAGAAATTATATAATTATAAAATTCAGCTTTGATTTTTAAAAACAATTCTTTTTTCTTAAAATTATTTTCACATTTTTCCATGTCATTAAATTTTTCCCACAATAATTGGCTTTCTTCGTCGAAGTTTACAAACACATCAATCTTTTCAACTGTTTCTTCTATTAATTTAAAATCTGATGAGATTTTACCTAAATTTAACTCCTTAATAATTTTTAATAAATTTTTATCTTGACTTCCATTCTTTAATAAGATTTTATTATATTCTTGTGAAGTGATTAAGTTGAATTCTTTCTCAGAACAAGATTCTTGTTTCTTAAGTAAATCAATAGTACTACTTAATAATATGGAATCATAAACCATTCGACTAAATTTTCGACCTTTATCATTTATTAAGGATATAACATTCACTTCCCCTTTAATTTTTTCATTATTACGATTACATCGTCCAGCAGTTTGAATTATAGAATCTATAGGGGCTAAATCCCGATAAATAATATCAACACTAATATCAACACCTGCTTCAATTAATTGAGTAGTGATAATAATTTTCCTTTTTCCCTCTTTTTTCAATTCATTTATCCTTGATAATCTATGCTTTGGTATTATGTTAGTAGATAAATAAACCAAATTAATAGTATCTGAAATATTAACAATACCATTAACTGTATCAACAATAATATTTTCATACTGATCTTCAAATCTTTCTTTAATATAAGTATAAACATCTTTTGAAGATTGTATTGTGTTTAAAACAATCATAATATCCTTTTCAGGATTATTCACTATTTCATCAATAATAAAGTCTTTAAAATCATTTAAATTCATATCTTCTAAATTAAAATTATAATTTACACGATTAAAAACTGTGAAATATTCATCCTTAGAAATTAAAGGTAAAATTTCACCGTTTTCCTCACTGAAAATTAAAGGTTGTGTTGCAGTCATTAAAATAATCCAACAATTAAATTCATTGGCTAATTTTTTAAGACAAATATTAAGAATATTCCAATATTTATAGGGAACTGCTTGAATCTCATCTAAAATTATAATTGAATTCACCATATTATGAAACTTACGAAGAGATCTATTCTTATTACTAATTAAACTATAAAAAAATTGTATAAAAGTAGTTACAATGATTTCACTATTCCAACCTTCAATTAAAATACGAACATTGTTTAAATTTAATTCTTTATTATGATTTGATTCTGTTGTGTATTTCATATCAGATAAATAATTATGTTTAAGTAGAGCATTAGTATCTTTAATACCATCAGTATGAAGAACATCACGAATAACTTTCTCATTTTGATCTATTATACTTAAAAATGGTAAGGAATAAATTATACGGGGATTGAAATTTTTTTCTTCTTGAATTCTTTTTTTAAGTTTTAATGCAAAATTAAAAGCAGCTAAAGTCTTACCTGAACCAGTTGGTAAATCAATACTATAAATATGTTTATTTAAATCTAAAATTGGAACTTTTTGATTAATTTCATGATACGCTTTCTCACGAATACAATTTATACCCTCTGATTTTAAACCAAACTTTTTCATTTTGTATAAATCCACAATATCCGAAGGAATATTTGGCCTATTAAATAATTCTGTTTGTGAAGCATCAATTTTATCTGAATCAATTAACATAGAATATAATAATATTAAAGTAAAATAATTTTCAATATTTTCATCAAAAATAATATCATCTAGTGATTCTTCAATTTCATCTAAAATATCATTATAACTATTTATAAAATCGTTTAGATTTATATCATAAGTTTCATAAAATTTTCTTAAATCATATCCATTATTATTTTTAATATTATTTTTAATATTTTCTACTTGTTTTTCTCCAAGGTCATGATTTAAGCTAACTTTGTTAAGTTCTCCAGAGGTTCCTGAAATATTTTTAAAATCCCCATGATGTCTTAGAATAACTAAATAAGTTAAACTACTTAAATCTAAATCAAAACTAATATTATTTTTACTTAAATAATTCTTAACAACATAATAACCAAAAACTGCAGATAAAAATCCATGATTTTTAAGCTGACTTTTCTTACCATCATTTAAATATTCTTGAAAAAAAGTAGTGGATTTAGCAAAATCATGACATAAACCAATAAAAAAAGAAATTTGAGTATAAAGATTCTTATCATTTATACTTAAATTTTTACAAAAACTTTCACAATTACAAGCCACATTCAACAAATGCTCTTCTAAACTTTTACTAGGATGAGATTTTAGTTTAGAATAAGATAACATTATCCCCACCAATCTTATAATAATCAGCAGACTCTAACTGAATACTTTTAGTATTCTCTTCAAAATAAAACTCTTTAAAACTTGTAACAACCCTATTTGAATCCATAAAACAAGGAGTTTTAATCAAACCATACTTCCGATCAGATTCAATAACCAAATTATGACCCTCTTTAGGTATTACAGAATCAACACAAACATTATCACCATTAACTTGCTTCAATTCAATAAAATCATCACCAACCATACTAAAATTAGCAATACACTCACTAATACCAAGATATGGAGTGTAAATTGATTTATGATTCCACAGTAAATCATATAACTTACCCATTAATTCCTGATCTTCTAATCCTACATAAATCCGATACTTTGGATTCTTTAAAAATTCAGCTTCAACTTGGGAACGCTTACCCGGACCACGAATATCATGTAAAAAGAAACCTTCCTTAGTGTTAATATAATTTAAATTAAAATGAACCTTTTTTATAGGATTTAAAATATTTACCCCAATTTTACTATTTTCCTCATCAAAAATATCATAATATGAATCCCTAGGCAAACCAAGCATAGCAGATATTAAACCTGCAACAGTAGTCCTACTAGGGAAAGGATAAGAGATAGTGGAAGTAGTAGTATATCCTCTACGAAAATAACCATAATCCGCCCATACATCAAAGGCTAAAACTTTACTTATCATTTTCCCATAAAACCTCCCCAATAAAAAAGAAAAATTCTTTTATAATTCTTCAACACTAATACCTAAACCTTTAATAGCATCTAATAACTTATCAGATGATTCATAATTAAAGAATTTAACATCACTATCAAACTTATAATAAACCTTACTAATCTTATCTTTTTCTTCTTCTAAATTACTTAATAACTTATTTAAGTTAATTTCAACTTGGTTAATATTACGAATCAATTTACTATCATCTAAATCATAATTTATACTTACTTTATTGTTTAAATCCCCAATAAAATAATTTTCCTTATATTCTATTTGAAGTAATAAACGTGGTACTTGACCAAATTTAGAACGTGTAATTAAATTCTTAGTACCATCCCAAATACCTTCAAGTAATAATCCAACATCATTATCACTCATACCAGTATCCTTTGCAGCAATCTCATTAACCACACCATAAAAACCAATCAAACTATAAGGTAAAATATACTCTTCACGAAATGTTTTCTGATCTTTACCTGCACCAGATGCAAAACCACCAGTACCTTTAATATGATTAATTTCAACCTGATTAAGAGAACGACCCATACGGAACTGAACAGGACCAGTTAAAGTAACACTACTCTTCTCCTTCTTAGTCTTAACCTTTGGTTCTATTGGAATAGTTGCACCAAATAATCTAACATCAACACAATCTTGTATTACATTTGCTTTAATATCTTCTCTTGCCTCAGTTAAAGATTCATATTTTTCTTTAGTTAAAAATTTATCTGCTCTTTGCTTAGCATCATTTAATTTACCCTCATTATCAAAAGTATCAGTAATGAAAATTTTCTCATCCTTATAATCTCTTAAATAATCACGTATAGTTCTTTTTAAACGAACATCAGTTACAAGGTTAGTTTCTGTTTCTTCATCTAATCTTGGCTTATTACTATCTAATGGATCACCATTAGGATTTGCATCATTTATATCATATAAAAATAAAATCTCAGATCTATTCATACTTATTCACCTTCACCATTTTCTTTATCTTTTTCTTTTTTATCATTCACTGCATAAGCAAGTGTATAACCTAAAACAAAATAATAACTTATTTCATCACGACTTAACTTCCAATTATTCTCCGCATGCATTAAATTAGCACTAATATTCTCCTCTAAAACAGGATAAGCACTATCATATTCCCGTAACTTACTAAAAACCATAGGATACAATTTAATTATCTTATTCTTATCTAATGATAATCCCCATAATTTATTAATAAATGGAGAAGATCCCAATTCTTTATATTGTTTATATGTTAATTTACGAGTTAAATCACCTAATAAGAAAACTGCTTTCTTATCAGGAGCATCCAAGAAATCATCAATAATTGATGAATCAGACTTCAATTCTTCACTATCTTCTAAATTTATCTTCATAATTTTTTCTCCTTTTAATAAATCTAAATTATTAAAAAATAATATTAAAGCAAAAGACTTCAAAACAGGCACACTAATACCATAACCTTGTCTCCAATTCTCACGAATCTTATTCATAAAATGAGTTAATAAAAAACCATAATCCAATTTCTTCTCACTCATAACATCAGTTACAATACCTAAATAATATGTTCGAGAATAACTACTGAAAAAATCACGTAAAAAACTCAAATACCAATTATAATTAGTAACCGTTGCAAACTTATTACTAAGATTACTGATTGTTACGAAATCTCCCTCTTTATCCTTCCCTAATACTTTCTTCATATTCTCTTCATTAAAAAATTCTAACCTACTAATACTTAATTGATTATCATAAATTTCACGCATCCAAGAAGGCAATACACTTTCAACATAAGCTAAAATATCAAAAGCATTATTACTAGATTGATAAAATAAAAACTTAAATTCTAATATATTCCCTAATTTATCAACAATACCAGCTAATTTATCTTCACGAGAAACAAGATCAGCACGATAAGTTAAATACTCATCCTCACGACTCAAATACTTATATATTTCATCAAAACCTTGACGAGGATTCACCAAAAAGTTAGGTATCACATAATAAGTTAACCCAAACTCGGAAAAAGACAAATACTTCTCAACAAACTTCTTACCTGCTTCTAAATATAAAGCACAATCACCACAAATAGGTAACTGCTTCCATTGATCCTTAACTAATAAACCAGGAACATTACCTGGCTTATCAGGAGTAGAAAATGAAAAACCTATACTATTTGACACTAAACCATAAACTTCCTTCTGTTCATCACATAAAAAACAAACACCATCACCTTTAACCTTATTACTGCCTTTTTTATAATATTTAATAGTAGCACTAGAAATCAAAACATTCCTAAAAGCTTCATAATCACCAATAAACTTCAAATCACCACCAAGACTTATAAAACCAATAGTCAAAAGAACATTAACTTTTTCAGATACTAATTCAAACTTTTCCCCAATATCCTTAGTAATTATATCCTGATTTTCAATTAAACAAGTATTAATTTGTTTAAAAAAATCATCCTCACTTTCATGATTAATAAACCATTTAAAAAACTTATTAGGTAAAGTCTTATCTAACTCAGTAATCAAACAAGAAGGAGTAATATCAGTACCACGAGAAGAACCACCACGATACAGATACTTAGGATTATCATCACCACCATAATCACGTTCAACTACACCAGCATACTCCAAATTACCCTTATCTTCTTTTAACTCAACAACTAAAACTGACTTAGTTCTCTTTGCAAGTTTACTAGCATCTAATAAAACATTAATCTTATCCAAATCTTCTTTCTCAATCCACAACTTACCAATTTCATATAATGCATTTAACAAAACACTCACCTTTTATTATTAAGCATCCCAAAACCAAGACTATTCTTCTCACCTAAACCAACATCAAAAAGGAACTGATAAAAACCCTTATTACCCTGATTTAAATCAAACTCTAAACTATTCCATAAACTACCAATAATCAAAAAGGAATTACCCTTCTTACTAACTTTAACTGCAACCTCCTTCTTAAAACTAAAACTATTAAACAATTCACCATCCAAAACAAAATCATCATCAGTAAAAGCATTAAACTTCTTCAAAGCATTACCCAACAAACGACCAAAGAAAAAATCAAAATCAGGACCAGACTTAAAACTATAATACCTATTAACCCTATTATCCTCAAACAAAACAATAGGAGTACTAGTAATCAAACAAGACCCCACCTTAGTCCTTAAAAATCTAACACTTACAAGAGTAAAATAAAACTTATTCAAACGAAACCCATCTAAACCATCTAAAGAATCCTTCAAAACCTGAATAAACAAATCATTAGGAGAAGAAACAATCAAACTTCGAACATCACCCACCTTAAAATCCAAAACAGGGAAAATATTACTAAAATTAAAAAACTTAAAACCCCGAACATTATGATAAACAGACAAATCAGTACCCTTCAACAAAGAATACAAAAAACCCTGAACATCATACTTACCAATACAAGAATACTCCAAATCAGCACAAGATTTAAATTTAATAATCAAACGACTAATAATATCACCCACTTTAAAAAAGTTAATTAAAAGTTTATTATCATGTATTATAAAACTTTCTAAAAAAAATTTTAATAATAAAATTTAAGTTTAAAAAGCTGTTTATTTTTCAAAAACAATTTGATGTTTTTTATATTTTTTGTCCATAATTTTATTAATCTTAGATTCATCAAAACCTAATTCTTTTAAAAAACATGTAATTACCAAAAACTCTAATTTATAATTTAAAACAAATAAATCTCTATCTTTTTTCACAGTTACTTTATTTTCTTTTGAAGAATGAATATAATAATTCCTTGTATCTGCAATAATATCTGCAAAATTGGAAATATTCCCTTCTGAAATTTCATTTATAATTGTAATCTCATTTAATGATTTTAATAATTCTTTTAATCTTTTTCTAAAGGAATATTCAGAACCATACTTAATTTTATTTATTAAACTATCTTTATGATCATTACCCAGAACCAAACTTTTTATATCTTTAGTTAATTTTTCTTGTATAGGTAAATATTCCTTTTGTAATAAATAAGTATCCTTAATATTAGGATTATCACGTATATAAGATTCCAATTCTTGAGCATATAATATTGTCTGAGTCTCAAAAGTCATTTCAGTATTAATATTTAAAAAATATAACTTGAAAAAATTTAAATAAAAATTCCTTTTTTCAAACCAATTATTTAATATTTTCCCAAATTCACCATTTAAATCAGAAAAAGTAAATAACATTCGTCTATTATCTCTTATTTCAGGAATAATTAAATTAAAATTTGAAAAAAAGATATCAATAAAATTAGAATTATTATTACCTTTGTTAATTTCTATATTTAACTTTTCAACTTTTGTAGATTCATCCATAGCTAATTCAAAAAACTCTTCAAAAATCTGAATTTGTGATAAAACATAACCCCAACTTTTTTCTTCTTTAAAAATTAATTCAAACCAAAAATTTTCTTTAAGAATTACTTTAAAAGGTTCCATATGTCTACTTGTTTTAGATTTAATATTTAAAAAAGAGTCATTTAATTCAAATTTATCATAGTGGGGCTTAGAATAAGATATAGTATATATATTATTATCTTGTTTACCTAAATCTAAATGGTCATTTCCCATCCATTGATTTAAATTTTTGAATGAAAAATTAATTTTTTTAATGATTACCTCATTTTGATTAGTGTAATGTTTACCCTTAAAAACAAATTGACAGTAATAGTTATATTTATTAATTTTATTCCCTGAACCATCAGTTTCAAAAGCTTTATACACACATTGACAATTAAAAAGAGATATTAAAGAAGTTCCTACCTGCCCTAAAATTATTTCTTCATTATTTTGCAGAATATCCTTAGTTTTTCCTTCATTTAAAATTTGAGTAATTTCAAGTTCAAAAGTTCCTTCATTATTAATTTTTAATTTTCCAACAAATTCCTTTTCCTTATTATTTGGCAAAAACCAATTACCCACTTCATTAAGTATTTTATTCATAGTACCAAATCTCCTAATTTATTACTGTTATAGTAATATAACTTTAATAATTATATTTAATTTGAGATTATTTAAATATTATTATTTGAGAAATTTTATATTATAAATTATAAAAAAGTTTGGCTCTGTCAAAAACTTAGTTGATGATTTTGTTATTTATTTTTTATGTTCCAGAATTCTAGTTTTAGTTTGAATCTGTTGATTAATCCG
>ENA-UOOM01002495-UOOM01002495.1-fermentation-metagenome-genome-assembly--contig:-NODE-2495-length-15043-cov-5.670336_pt1 | contig 15043 bp, 23 predicted proteins | sample MGYA00245781_ERZ724031 | MGnify/ENA primary metagenome ERZ724031 (study PRJEB28704, sample SAMN03018317) | fermentation metagenome | biome: anthropogenic terrestrial biome; feature: soil; material... | reverse complement strand
ATAGCATATTTTGAGAGGGGTTATGTATAGAGGTGGAAAGGAGAATTATGATTTGTAAAGTTTGTGGTAAAGAATATACAAAGGAATTATATTATATTAATGTTTGTAGTGATAAATGTTATGATGATAATTATTGGCTCGAAAGAATTAATAATCCTGATGAATTTGTTATCATAGATGGTGTTTGTTATCATATTGATAAAAATGTGTTTGCTGTTTTCAAAGGATTTGGTGGCAGAAGGTTTAAAATTAAGTTTATTGACGGAATACATAAAGGTGAAACTGTTACAACTGATAACTTATGGTACAATGGTGAAGTTCCTGAAGAGTTTAAGATTAAATTAAAAAATAATGCAGAGTTTGTGTAGAAGGGTAAATGGAAGAGATTTGCGAAAATTGTGCATGGTATGATAAAGAAGATAGCAATCATGGATGGTGTATGAAATACAGAGAGTTTGTTGATTGGAAACAGGAATGCGAAGATTGGGAGGTAAAATAATGAACCCTGAGCAATACAAAAAAGACCAAGTAAGACAAATAGCAAAAGAGAACGGAAGAAATTGTAAAATTTGTAGATATTATAACACTTATTTTGATTGTAGCCAATGTTATGATTTTGATGAGTGGGAAAATATAAATCAAATAAATGTTGAAATTACAAGATAAAACTATGTTTTTATTGGGAGGATTAAATGGAAAGATTTACAGATGAATATGAAGTTGATTTAAAAAAATGTATAGAATCAGGATGTGAAGAAAGTTGTTGGTGGGCTTGCCTATATATATTTGATGCTATAAAAAACTTTCAGAATATGAAGATTTGGGTTATTCACCAGAAGAACTCAAACAAAGATTAGAACTAGCAAATAATTATGAAGATTTGTGTAAATAGGAGGACAAATGGAAATACAAATATTAATTATTATTGGATGGATAATTTTGGGCGTATTTATTTTGTTGCAAGACGTAATTTCTAAATTTCACTTTTTATAGTATGGTTAAATTTAATATTGGCATTATTAAGAATAATATTAATAAATCAATAGAATGAATGTTTTATCTTAGGAGGATTAATGAGTAGAAAATATGAAAAAATGATGCGAAAGAAATATTTCACTAAACAAGAATTATTAGTTTTAAAGAAGTATCCAGGACTTATATATTACAATATCCCTTATAATATTATTAATCGAGCATATTATAGATATTTAAGAAATTTAGATGATTATTTAATAAATTATAATTATCCTAAACACTGGTTTTCAAAAGATAGAATGATGTTTTGTACAGCTATAATGACATATATAGCATCTAAAAAAGAAAACTATACATATAATTTATATACTCGTGGCTGGACAGCAGTAGAAATTACAAAGTTAAGTGGTTTAGATAAATATTTAGATGAAAATGCGATAAATTAGGAGTTTTATTGGGTTAAAATTAAATTAAAAAACAAGAAGGAGTTAGAATGAAAAACAAATATATAAAAAGTCCAATGAATTATAGTGGTGGTAAATACCGATTACTGAAACAAATTATGCCACTTTTCCCTGACAATGTAAATACTTTTGTAGATTTGTTTTGTGGGGCAGGAACAGTAGGAGTAAATGCCAATGCTGATAAAGTAATATTTAATGATTATATAAATTACGTACCAGAGTTGTATAATACATGGAAAAATAAATCATTAGAAGAAATCAATACATACATAGACGATACAATTAGGAAATTTAATTTAAGTCCCACAAATAAAACATCTTTTGAAGAATTCAGAAGGTATTACAATGAAACTAAAAATGTAGAAGATTTATTTATATTGATATGTTATTCATTTAATTATCAAATGAGATTTAACAATAGCCAACAATATAATTCTAGTTTCGGTTATGAAGCAAGTACAATGAATAATAATATAAGAAACAACATAAATTTATTTGTAAATCAAATACATAGTAAAGATGTAATTTTTCAATCGAAAGATTTTAGAGAGGTTGATTTAAGCCAACTGGATAGTAATGATTTTGTATATTGTGATCCACCATACTTGATTAGTGGTGCAGTTTATCAAGATGGTAAAAGAGGATTTAAAGGTTGGAATCAACAAGACGATATTGATTTATATAATTTATTAGACGATTTAAATTCTAAAGGAATAAGATTTGCTTTATCGAACATGATTTACTCAAAGAATAGAAGTAATGATTACTTGATTGAGTGGTCTAAGAAATATAATGTAAATTATTTAAAAGCTAATTATAACACAAATTATCAAAGAGATATGACGGGTAAAGATGTTGAAGTGCTAGTTACAAATTATAAATTAAATTAAAAATCATATATAGGAGTGACGGAAAATAGAATTGAGCGAAAATAATAAAAAAAGATGTTATACACTTTATAAACATATCAATAAAAATAATGGTAAAATATACATAGGTATAACAAAGTTATCACCAGAAGAAAGATGGTCAAACGGAAATGGATATAAAGGACAAATTTTTGGCAGAGCTATTGAGAAATACGGTTGGGATAATTTCGAACATATAATAATAAGAAAAAATTTAACTAAAAAAGAGGCTGAAGATTTAGAAGTCAAATTTATAGAACAATATAATTCTACTAATCCTAAAAAAGGTTATAATGTTGCAATTGGTGGTAATTTACCAAATATATCTAAAAAAGAAATGAATAAAAGATTTAATAAAAGAAAACGAGAATATGCTATAGAAAATGTCATATGTGATAATATTATTTTTAATAACCCAAAAGAATGTGCAGGATATTATCGGTTAGATTATGATGTTTTAATAGATTGGCTCATAGGGAAAAAAGATATGGATAGTAAATACATAGAGCTAGGTTTAAATATTTTTGATAAAACATATAGATATAAACTTTGTAATGGTATGAGATGTGTTCCTGTTATATGTGATAAAAGATTATTTAAAACAATAAGAGAATGTGCGGAGTATTATAATATAAATGAAAGTACAATGGCAAGATGGTTATCAGGAAAAGATAAAATGCAAAAAAAATTCATAGAATTAAAATTAAGATATGTTGTAGATAATAAAATAAAAAGAAAAAATAGTAGGTTATCTAAAAAGGTTATATGTAATGAAATTATCTATGATTCAATAAAAATGTGTGCTGATTTTTATAATATAAAAACATGGAAAATGGGTGATTGGCTTCGTGGAAAAAGTAAAATGCCACAAGAGTTTATAGAATTAGCATTGGCTTATTACGAAAATTAATAAATTAAATTAAAAACAATTAAGGAGGCATAATTGAGCGAATACGGTATAAAAATTAAAAACATTCAAGCTGGCTCATTATACGAATATAGTTTAGGTGTTAGAGATTATTTTTCTTATACGAATGCAATGTTTACAAATAATCTTTTACAATATTATTTATTAGAAAACGGCTTAAAGGTTAAAAATGGTAGCACAAAAGATATTATAGGGATTAATTTTGATTTTGGTTCAAGGACTTATAAAGAAAATGAAAAACATCTCAATAAGTTAATAAAAGAAGAGAAAGATGAAAAGAAAAAAGAAAGTTTGCAGTTTATTCTTGAAAAATCAAAGCAAAATAAAGATAAATACATAAAAAAAAGTAAAGAAGAGTTAAGAGAAATCTTCTATCAAAATGGTGTAGACATCACATATGTTAAAAGAGATTCTGAAGGTAAAATAAAAAATCAAGAAACAATACATTATAAAATGCTATATAGGAGTTCAGGGAAAGCTAAGCAAGGATCGTGTATATTTATATGTAAAAGACTATATGAGAAAGCAAGAGATTTTATTTATATGGGTATTGATTTACCAGAAAAGAACTCCCCGATTATAGAATTAAGTGCATATTCCTCTTTAATAGCAAGTACAATAATTGATACAATAAAAATTAATCCTAAAAACATATTGATATTAAAAGATATTGATAAGTTTTTTAAAACAAAGGCAATTAGTGTAGAGCTTAACGAGAAAAAAGAGTGTATAACTAAAACTATAGAGGATTATCAAATTAAAAATACCTTGTTTGACGGTCAGGCATTAATAGAATCAGCAGATTGTCCATCATGGGCTAATGGATATTTATTATTAAGACATCATATGTGTAAAATGGCGTGTTTTAAATCACACATACAATTGTTTTTTAAAGATTATTATGGTGATAAATATGAAACTGCTAAAGTGAAAGATATGTGGGGAAATGAGCATTATGTTAAAGATATTAAAGTTATAACAACAGATAACGCTATGAAATGGACAAAATTTCCACAAATTGACTATGATTATTGGTGTAATAAAGTTAATGAAAATGGCAATTTATTTGGAATAGTTAAAACTGCTCATAAAAGTAAATTGGGCGATGTTCAAAAGATGAGTTATCAGATGGTTAACTCATTAGATTTAAATATTATGAAGAATGTAACGGAATTAAGTAAAAACTATATAGAAAGTTTGAAAAGTGATAATAAAGTATTTTTAGAATATTTAAGAGATAATAGTAATTTTTCAAATGATTATGAAGTGTTAATTGCTTTGTGCGAACAAAACTGGGACTTTACAAGGAGTGAATATTTTAGAAGAAGAAAAGAATATATAATTAGAAATTATGTTGATAAATTTAGAACGGGTAAAGTTATTCAAAATGCTGATAATTTGGTGATAGTAGGTTCACCTTATGCCATGTTACTATATTCTGTTGGGGACGATGTAGAAGAAGATGATACGTTTAAACAAGAAAATGGAACAATACAATGTTTCACAACAAGATTTAAAAAAGGTGAATATTTGGCAAGTTTTAGAAATCCATTTAATAGTAAAAATAATATGGGGTATTTGCATAATATACATAGTAATAAAATAATCAAATATTTTGATTTTTCAGATGAAATAATTGCTATAAACATGATAGGAACTGATTTTCAGGATAGGAATAATTCGTCAGATCAAGATTCTGATAGTATATATACTACAAATCAAATAGATATTGTAAATTATGCAAAACACTGTTATTTGAATTATCCGACTATTGTAAATAATATACCTCAAGAAAAAAAGACTTATGATAATACACTTTTAAATTATGCTAAGATAGATAACATGTTAGCTTCTGCACAATTAGCAATAGGTGAAGCAAGTAATTTAGCACAATTAGCTTTAACTTATAATTATAATTTTGAAGATGATAAATATAGTGATTATATTTGTATATTATCCGTTTTAGCACAAGTAGCTATTGACAACGCTAAAAGAAAATTTGATATTGATTTAAATAAAGAAATTAGAAGGATAAAAAAAGATATGAATATAAGTCAAAATAAATATCCTTTATTTTGGAAATACATTAAAGATGATAAATTTAAAGGAGAGATTAACGAAAATTTAAAATGTCCAATGAATTATTTATGCGAGTTAGAATTTGAAGATTCAAGGTCAATAGAAGAGACAATACCTATGGAATATTTTTTTAAAAAGTTTGATTTAAAGGAAAATAGAAGAAAATCAAAAAAGGTAGAAAGTTTAATTGAAAAATATTCATTATTACAATATAATACATTACAAAATTATGAAAAAAATAAAGAAAATGATGATTATCTATTGTTAATGAATGATTTTGATAAAATGATAAATGAAATTAAAAATATATACATATCAAATGATTATATAGGATTATTTTCATGGTTAATTGATAGGGCATTTTTAATAACACCAAATGTTAAAAGTAATAAAAATACTTTAAAAAATATAACCAACTATAATAAATCTCTATTATTAAAAACATTGTATTCTATTAATTCCCAATCTGTTTTTAAATGTTTCTCTAATAATATAAAAAAAGAAGAAACAATATGAAAGAGGATAGACGTTATAAAGTATATATTCACATTATACCTAGATATGTTACTAAATATAAACATGACAAATATTATATAGGTGTAACTTGTAGAAAAAAAATAGAGTGGCGTTGGGGAAAAAATGGAGAAGGTTATAAGACTCAAGTGTTTTATAAAGCAATACAAAAATATGGGTGGGATAATATTCAGCATAAAATACTATATGACAATTTAACTAAAAAAGAAGCTGAAAAATTAGAAATTAAATTAATTAAACAATATGATTCTACGATAGGTCGTAAGGGTTATAATTTATCTAAGGGAGGTGAAGGTTTAAATGGTATACCAGTCAAAAAATCAAAATTAGTTTATTGTATTGATTTACATAGAGCTTTTAAAAATTCTACAATAGCTTCACAAATTACAGGTGATAATCAGAGTACAATAAATACCAAATGTAGAGATTATGATTTACATAGAGAAAATAGGGTTGGATATAGATGGTGTTATTATGATAGAATTTATCAACATTTTGAAGAAAAAGTGTCATATCAGTCAAAAATAGTAGTCTATCTTCAAACTGGAAAGATATATGGTAGTTGTTATCATGCCAATAAAGTTCTCGGTAAAAATTTCAACAGAAGAAGTACGCTAAATTTAGATAAATATTATAAAAAACTCAATAACAATACGCTATATAAAAAAGACAGATTAATGTTTTTAGAAGATTATTTAAAAATTTTTGATAGTACTAATTAAAAAATAAGTTAAAAAGATAAGCTAAAATGGTGATTTAAGCAATATACCGAGAAAAAAAATATTAAAATAAATATTGAAATTTCAATGATTACAGGTTAATTACTTAAACAACCTAATGAGAGAGATGTAATTGTCGGTTACATCAATTAAAAATTAAATTAAAAAAGAAGATAAAAGAGAGAGGTAAAATAATATGACAAAACAAGATTTGAAGAAATTAATATCAGAGCAAAATGAGATTACACAAAAGGATGCCGAAAGAGCAATAGATTTAGTGATTGAAGGAATTAAAGAAGCACTTAAACAAGATGATAAAGTTGCAATTCAAGGATTTTTAACTTTTGAAATCAAGGATACTAAAGCATCTTCAGGGGTAATCAACGGAATTGAATGGGAGAAACCTGCTGGTCAAAAAGTGGCAGTAAAAGTATCTAAAATATTTCAAACAGAAATAGTTGGTGAATAATTATGATTAAAAATAATATATGTGAGAATTGTAATCACTTATTAATATGCAAGATAAATGATAAACTTGCAGTATTTTCAGAAAATGCCAAAAAAGATTTAGGCGTTACCATTACAATAAATGAATGTAAAGAATATTCTGATATAAATTAAATTAAATTAAAAGGAGAATAAAAGAATGGAACAAAATATGAAAATTAAATTTAGCTACACAAATATATATGGCGAAACTTATGTTACAGAAAGAGAGATTCCTGAAGATTTTTTAGATATGGATGAATTAGAAATATTAAATGATACATATAAGAATTTTTTAAATAATTTGACATATCCAGTTGGAATAAATGACGAAGTTATAGTATTAAGAGAAAATGAATACATAGAAACTTATTGTGATGAAGATTGTGATAATTGTATGTTAAATGACGAAGAAAATCAACCTTGTCAATGGAAGGAATAGACGATTAAAACAGCAGTTTTATTGTAAGTTCGGTTGAAGTAGAAACAGGCAGTCTACACGCCCAAGTGGTCTTTAAAGAGATGCGGGAATGTCACCTCGCCAACCGAAGTATCCGTGGCTGACGGATAAATTGACTACAGTAGACATTGATTAACTTTGCCTATTGCTACTACACCAATCCAAATGAGAATAGTTTAGTCCGAATTTTCATTTTATACTCCTCCTTTGGGAATGGTTTAGACCATTCTCACTTGGGTTGGTGTAGGCTAAATTAAAAGAAGATAGAAGAGGATAATAGATGGATATAAAAAGATTAGAAGGGGAAAGTCAACTAGAACATATTAAACGTTTAGTTGATGGTAAATTGGTCAGTAAAACAATAAATGTTCCATATGAAGAATTAAGTGAACTAATTTTTGGTGAAGGTAATTGTTATAACGAATCAGAAGTTCGCAAAAGAATGTATGGAATGAAACATTTATTTGAGATAATGGATAAAGAACCAAATTATGTTGCTACTCGTATTTTAGGACTAAATGATTTTCATATACCATTCAATTTGCCAATTGACACATTTAAAGATTATGCAGGCAAAACAGATATTCTTGTGTTAAATGGAGACATAGTAGATCAACAGCAAATTTCCAAATTTCCTAAAATATATAGAGTTAGTATTATGGAAGAACTTATTTTAGGTAGACAATACATAATAGATTTAATTAATTTTATACGCCCAAGAAAAGTAATAGTTATAGATGGAAATCATGAAAAAAGGTTCGGTGCATACTTATCTAAAAACTTAGATTCAGATATACTTGAATTAATGCCTGATTCTTCAATGGATTTAATTGTTGAAACTGGCTTTAATCATTATGATAAACGCAATAAAACTAAAACGTGGTATGAGCCAATAAAAAACGTATTTGATAGCGTTGAAATTATTTATGCTAACGATTGGAAATATAAAGTAGGACAAACTTGGTTTATACATCCCAGTGCTTATTCTGGTGGAATGTTAAAAACTACAGAAAAAGCAGTTAATTATTTCTTGAGAATAGACCGAGATTTTGAAGGTATTGCAATGGCTCACGTACATAAATTAGGTAGCTATATTCAAGGGAATATTTATATGTTTGAGACAGGTTGTTGCTGTGATATAGATAAATTAGATTATGCTGATGGTAAATTGCAATATCCACAGCAAAAGGGATTTTTGTATACTTGTCAAACGGCTGAAGGTAAGTTGATTTACGACAAGACTAAACTTATTGAATTAAAATAAATGTGTAATTTTATTGCAAATTAAATTAAAAAGATGGTAAAAGATATGGAAAAAGATGATAAAGAAGTTAGATGTGTTCGAGATTTCTATTTATGGGACAGGTTGCTTTCTATGGGATACAAAATAGTTGATTTAAATAAAGATAAACGGTTTATTTGTCCTATACTTGGCGAGAAATGCACATATAAAAGTGTGGCTTATTTTTTGGTCGAAGATGGTTTGGACGAAAAAATCCAAGAAATATACGATGAATTAGAAGATAGTAAAAGAGGTTAATATGGATTTTAAAGAAAAATATTATAGATGTTTTAGCGTTCCACTAAAAGATTATTTGATGTCAAAAGGATTTGAATATGAACTTATTGCACTTGATCCAAAAAGCAAGGATACTTTTTGGTTATTTTTAAGGGGCAATAAATTCAATGGTGTTTTATTGGAATGGAAATTAAATAATAAAAATTAAATTAAAATTAGAAAATTGTAAAGGGGTAAGAAAAATTGGAAGAAAAGAAATATTTATTTATTGATGGTAAGAAAACAAAAATATTAGATTTAACAAATAAAAGATTTGGTAAATTAATTGTTATTGGATTTGATGAAAAATCTTATAAAGAAGATTTAATAAAGAAAAACAACAAAAAAATTAATAAAATATATCCTAAATGGTTATGTAAATGCGATTGTGGTAATGGCGACATAATAGTAATGGGTATTAATTTAAATAACAAAAATACTCGAAGTTGTGGTTGTCTTGCTGACAAATCATTAGAATTAGCAGGATTAAAATTTGGTAGATTGACTGTTGTTGAAAGAGATTATATAAAAGAACAAGAAATTAAAAATAAAAGAGCATATTGGAAATGTGAATGTGAGTGTGGGAATATTATTTCAACTACAAGCAATAAATTAGTATCTGGTCATTCTCAATCATGTGGATGCTTAAGAAAAGAAAATGTTTCTAAAGCTTTGACTAAAAAAGCAATAGCAGAAAATGGAAGTTTTGCAGAATGGGTTATTAAAAATATTTCTAAAGATTTTATAGATTTATATTGGAGTAAAACCAATATAGTTTCTCCTTATGAAATCGCAAGCATGGGTAATATATTTAAAGTTAATATTATTTGTGATATATGTGGAGAAGAATATTCTGTTTACCCTAATCATTTTATAAGTCATGGTTCAAGATGCCCGAATTGTTCAAAATCAAAAGGTGAATTAAAAATTAGTGAAATTTTAAATACGTATAACATAAGTTATAAATCACAACAACCCTTTGATGGATTAATTGGAGTGGGAAACGGTTTATTATCATATGATTTTTACTTACCTGCAATCAATTTATTGATTGAATTTCAAGGACAATTTCATGATGGGACATCGAAACTTCAAACAGATGAAGAATATGAAAAACAACAAGAACATGATAGGCGTAAAAGACAATATGCAAAAGATAATAATATAAAATTATTAGAAATTTGGTATTGGGATTTTGATAATATAGAAGAAATTATCAAAAGAGAATTAAAATTAAATTAAAAGAAAAATACAAGAAAGTGGGTGGTGGCTTGGCTACTACAAAGAAAGCTACTACAAAAGTAGAAAAAAATGAAGATTTAATAATTTGCGTTTTATGCGGATTTGAGGGTAAGGATAGTTATTTTTACAAACATAGAAATTCACTAATAGATGAACATTATTCATTATGTAAAAACTGTTCTTCACGTGAAGCAAATGAAAGTATTGAAAAATTTCACGAGGTGTTAAGGTTATTAAATATGCCTTTTATACCCGAATTATATAAAGAAACAGAAGGAAAACCTAATCCTTTTGGGCATTATCTTCTATTAGTTAATAATCCAAAAAAGAAATATGATAATGGTAAAAATATGTCTGACTTAGTTTATTCTGATAGTCCAACGCATGAAGAAATTACAGATGTAGATTCTTATATATTTGCCAATAATGAAAAATTAGGTGAATTATATTCGCTATTTGGAACAACTTGGACTAAAGAAGAATTACTTGCTATGAACAGAGAATTAGATGAAATGATAATTTGTTATGGCGGTAGTCGTGATGACTTAGCAATAATAGATTTATACTCTGAAATAGTTCAAACTAAATGGTTAAGCAAAAAGGCTTATAATGCTAATGATATTTTAAATGGTGAGAAATTATCTAAATTAAGACAAAATTTATTAAAAAACAACGGTTTATCTTTGCAGGATATGAAAGAAAAGGCTAATAATACTTCTTTCGGAGTTGAAATTGATTACGCAGAAGATGAGCCAATAATTCCTAATAAAAAGTATTTTGATATAGATGGTATTAATTTTATGTTCCAAAAATTCATTAAACATATGGAACGCTTTGTTAAGATAGACAAATCTCCAGTTGACGAAGATTATGAAGAAATGGCTGAATATGTAGATACTCATCCAGAATATTTTGAAGAAATTGATGACGAAGAAATAAACGAACAAGAAGAAAAAGAGTAGGTGATGTTATGAAAGGTATATACAAAATTATTAACATCATCAATAATAAAATATACATCGGTCAAAGTGTAGATATTAAAAGAAGATGGAATGATCATAAAAGTGAGTTAAGGCGTAATAGTCATCATAATATATATTTACAACAGTCATGGAATAAATATGGTGAAGAAAATTTTAAATTTGAAGTTATCGAATTTAATAAAAGTTTTACTACTGACGATTTAAATGAATTAGAGATTTATTATATAGATAAATTAAAAACATGTGATAATAATTTTGGATATAATTTAACACAAGGTGGTTTCTATAATGAAAACAATATTAAATCAGTGATACAATTTGATAATTTAGGTAAAAAAATTAAAGAATATAAAAGTACAGCAGAAGCAGAAAAAGAAACTGGCATAAATAAAGAAACTATCAGAAGTAACGCCAATCCAAATAAAACTGGCAAAAGTGCAGGTGGATTTGTTTGGATGTATAAAGAAGATTATGATACATATGGTTTTAATATTGATTTTTATAGTAACTATAAAATTAAAAAATGTTTTAAAAAAGTATATCAAATATCTTTGAGCGGAGAAGTTATAAATATTTTTGATAATATCAAAGAAGCTGTTGAAAAAACCAATGTAAGTAAAAAATCAATTGAGAGTTGTTGTGATACAAATAAACCTGAAAGCAAAACTGCTAAAGGGTTTATTTTTTGTTATGATGAAGAATTTAATAAATTAGGATTAGAAAATATATTAAAAAGCAGACAAAAATATACATCCAACAGTAAGCCAGTGTTGCAATATAATAAAGATGGAAAATTTATTAATGAATATAATAGTGTAGGCGAAGCAAGTAGAATCACTGGTGCTAATTCATCTCATATAGCAAGTTGTTGTAGACAAGAAAGAAAAACAGCTAAAGACTATATATGGAAGTACAAAGAGGAGGTGATGCTATGGCAAAGTCTGTAAAAACCAAAAAGAAGCTAATTGACAAAACAAAAACCAAAGAAGAAAGACGTAGAAATGGCATTCGTAATTGGACAGACTTTTACTAGCTGAATCGTCAGAATCCACATAGATGCGTTAGTACACATTTCCAATGTACAACTTTTACATGGTGGCAAGATTTAATCTTTTATCTAATGTTTAAGTCTACTGTATTTTTTGGAATTATGACGAGGGGGATTGGAAAAAGTTTTGAAATTGGTTGGTTTTGTGTAGTTTTCTGTACCATCATGCCCCGTTCAAGAATTGTAATAGCATCTGGAACTCGTTCACAGGCACGGTTAATAGTTACACAAAAGATATTAGGTGAAATTTATAATAGATATCCAAAAGTTAAGCAAGAAATAGATATAAAAAATTCAAGTGTCGCTCAAAACAATACATATGTTAAGTTTTGGAATGGTAGTGAAGTTGTTGTAGTTACTGGTGGGGATTCAAGTAGAGGTAATTATTTAATTTTTGCAACTTTTAAATTGCCTCTTCAAACAGAAATGTTTGATAAAATAATCGAGAAAGAAATCGGGAAAGCTGAAATGCTAATCCGAGTGGAAGGCTAAGCTTAAAAATTTAGTCACACGCAGAGCATACAAGCTGAAACTTATAATTAATTTGAGTTCTTAGGAGGACTATAAAATGGAAAAATGGATAATTTTAAATAAACCGTATGATAATTATGCCGTATCAGATTATGGAAATGTAAAAAATATTAAAAATAATCAGTTAATAAAACAATTTGAAAGAAAAGATGGTTATATGCAAGTCAGCTTATGGAATTGTGGTAAAGGACATAGTTTTAAAGTTCATAGGTTAATTGCTGAATATTTTTTATCAAAAAATCCTGAAAAATTATATGTAAATCATATAGATGGAAATAAAAAAAATAATAACATTTCTAATTTAGAGTGGTGTACACCGAGTGAAAATAATTATCATGCAGTTAAACAGGAACTTGTTAATGCAATAAAAGTTAAGGTAGTTGATTTATCAGATGACAAGGAATACTTTTTTGATAGTTTAACGCAAGCTTCTATATTTTTAAATGAAGATAAAAGAGCCTTATCAAGAGCATTAAAAAGAAAAACTGGTATATATCATAATTATCAAATTATAAGAATATAATGCTTCTTTATTTGTATACAAATAAAGTTTCAAGAAATTGATAGCACGAGTTCTCGACTCTTAACACGTAATGGTGAAGATGAAAAGATATGCCGAACTTATGAGAATTACCAATCATAAGAAGTAGGGGATAAAAAGCCCTTGCGATAACAAATTGAATAGAAGCTGTGTTGTCATATATGAGGAAGCCAGAACTTTAGACTCTAGTATTATGAAAAATGTGCTATCTAAATTTAAACAAAATGGAGATAGACGACCAAGATACAAAGATAATCCTAAATATGCAAGATACAAAAGTCCAGAAACTAAAAAAGACTTATATATATCCTCTGGCTGGATGCAAAATCATCATTTGTATGATATGTGTATGGATGCCTATGATGCGATGATAAATGGTAAACCACAAGCTGTAATGTCTTTACATTGGGGATTTCCAGTTGTTGATGGGTTTATGGATTACGAAAATGATATTCTCGCAGAGAAAGAAAAAAGTGACTACAGCCAGATGTGGTGGAGTATCGAAAATGAGGGAATGTTCTGGTCGGAATCAGAAAAAAGTTTTTGTAGTTATCAACAATTATTAAATATAAGGAAAATTAAAAATCCTTTAATTCCTATTCCACATGAAATGTATTTAGATGATAAATTGTTGAGAGATTGGAAAAAGAAAAATTATATACCTAAACAACAAGGCGAAATTAGATTATTGTCTGCGGATATTGCTGTTATGAGTAATGATAATTCGGTGTTTTCGCTAATTAGATTAATTCCTTCTGGCAATAGATATAAAAAATATTTATCATACATGGAACACATGAATGATACTCATTCAGAAGCACAGGCAATAAGATTAAAGCAGTTGTATGAAGATTTTGATGTAGATATACAAATTTTAGACGGCAACGGGGCTGGGATTTCCGTGCTTGATAGTATGTCAAAAATTCAATATGATAGCAAGCGTGACAAGGAATACCCTGCATGGACAGTATTTAATAGAGAAGATATGACTAATAGGTCTTTTGAAGTAGAAATAGAAAACGCATTACCTATTATTTGGTGCGTAAAACAGGATGCAAAATTCAACCATACAATGATAACATTATTAAAAAGCTCAATAGAAACAGGGCGATTGGAATTATTAATAGACAGTAATGAAGCAAGAGATTTAATTGAAGATAGGGGATTAAAACTTACTGAACATCAAATATTAGATATGATTGCGCCAAATATTGAAACAGACTTATTAATTAAGGAGCTAACTGCACTAGAAATATCAATGCAAAATAATGGAATTTATTTAAAAGTTGATAATCCTAATATGAGAAAAGACCGTTTTTCGAGTGTCGGATTTAGTATGGTATATTCAAATATTTTAGAACAACAACTAAATAAAAAGAAAAAAAAGAAATCCTCATGGTCAAACTTAATGTTTTATAATTAAATTAAAATGAAAGGAGGGGGTTAATTGTTTAAATATGCAAAAATAAACGGAAATGTATTAGCAGTAGACTTTGATGCTCTTGTAACTACAAATACAAAATACTCACAAACAGAAATTGAAAATGCACTAAAAAATAGAGATACTAAAAAATTAATAGAAATGAG
>ENA-UOOM01002493-UOOM01002493.1-fermentation-metagenome-genome-assembly--contig:-NODE-2493-length-15047-cov-3.477388_pt1 | contig 15047 bp, 16 predicted proteins | sample MGYA00245781_ERZ724031 | MGnify/ENA primary metagenome ERZ724031 (study PRJEB28704, sample SAMN03018317) | fermentation metagenome | biome: anthropogenic terrestrial biome; feature: soil; material... | reverse complement strand
ATAATCATCCCCACACTGCGGCTATCGTAGGCACGGGGTTTATAGGTCTCGAGGTCTGCGAAAACCTTAAAAATCTAGGCATCGAAGTAACACTGTTGGAAAGACTGCCACAAGTCACTCCAGGATTGGATAGCGATATGGCAGTTCATGTTGAGGAGCACATTAAAAAGAACGGCGTGACTGTATTGACTGGGGCTTCTGTCGTGGAGATTACAAAAGATTTGGTATTGCTAGAGGATGGCGAAGAGATAAAAGCCGAAATTGTGGTGCTCTCTACAGGTGTACGCCCCAATACCGAGCTGGCCGCTGCCGCCGGAATAGAATTAGGCGTTGCAGGCGCAATCAAGGTCAACTCAAGGATGGAGACCAACATACCTGATATATATGCCTGCGGGGACTGCATCGAGCATTTCCATGTTATCACAGGAAAGCCAGTCTACCGTCCGTTGGGCTCCACCGCCAATAAAACAGGCAGAATCGCCGGCGACTGTGTAACGGGCGGTGATTTGGAATTCAAGGGTGTTCTAGGTACCGGAATATTCAAGGTGTTCGATTTAGCCGTAGGACAGACGGGGCTTTCTGAGCGCGAAGCCAAGGAGCAGGGCTACGATGTAGCAATCTGCCACAACATTAAGCCCAGCAAGCCAGAATACATGAATGGCAAGGAAATGATAATAAAGGGCATAGCGGATAAAAATAGCGGCAGGCTGCTGGGAGTCCAAATAGTAGGGGAGGACGGGGTCGACAAAAGGCTGGACGTGTTTGTAACCGCCATAACCTTTAAGGCGAATGTAGAAGACCTGTTCCACCTTGATTTGGGTTACGCTCCGCCGTTCTCGACGACCAAAGATCCGGTGATGTACACCGGCATGATACTACATAATGCAATTCAAAAAGGTAGGCAGCTCATAACGGCACAAGAATTGGACTCGCTTATGCAATCAGGAGAGCCATACAAATTGATCGATTCACGGGTAACTGCGCAGTACAACAAGAACCATATCAATACCGCCGAGAGTATCTCCCAGGAGAAGCTTAGGAACGTTGCGGATATACTGGATAAAGAAACCGCAATCGTCGCCTACTGCAACAAGGGCATCACTGGGAACGCAGTGCAGAATATACTTATCAACAAAGGCTTTTCACAGGTGTTTAATCTCTCGGGTGGGTACACTCAGTACAGCAAAACCCACAATAAAAAATAAACAAGATTTTCAAAAGCCATTGACAAATGGTTTTTGAATGCGTACAATATGAGTAAATGCTCATATGCTCATTAAGACTACATGGATACATAAGCGGTATTGTACATTCGACGCGAATGTTCGACCTCAAACGCCTTGTAACAATGGCTGAGCAAAAGCATATTATATGAGCGTATTCCTATGAGCGCATGAGAGAGGTGGAGCTATGGTCGAGATTTTCAAGGCATTGTCTGAGGAAAGCAGGCTGCGCATATTATCGCTACTGCTTCAGGGAGAGTTGTGCGTCTGCGAAATAGAAGCATCCCTAAACCTGACGCAGTCCAATACCTCGCGGCACCTGTCCGCTTTGAAAAAGTGCGGAATACTAGAAAGCAATAAGATCGCACAATGGACTTATTACAAAATAAGCAGCACTTTTATTCAAGAAAACAAGGAACTATGGGAGTATCTTGTAAGCCGATTGAAGAACCTGCCTACGTATAATGAGGACATCAAAGAAAAAAGTGGACATAAACCACAGGAATTGTGCATCAGTAAGGGTAAACCGCACTGATAAGAGCGCAGGCAAATAAGCACCGAATGCCTGATTTTCGGCATGCAACATCGCTTAAACAGCCCAAGGTTGACAATAAATATATTAAGGAGATTCTATCTATGAAAAAAATAGCTATCTATGAACCTGCCATGTGCTGCCCAACCGGGCTTTGCGGAGTCGGAGTTGACCCCGAGCTTCTCAGGATATCTACAGTTGTCAACAACCTAAAAAATAGAGGCATTGTGATAGAACGTTATAATCTTAACAGCGCTCCGCAAGAGTTTGTAACCAACAAGACAGCCAACGAATTTATCAACTCTTCCGGAGTAGAAGGTCTGCCGATTACGGTGATCGACGGCGAAATCTGGATAAAGGGAAGATACCCCACTAACGATGAGTTGTCGAAGCTATTCAACATTCCAGTGAATTACATCAGTGCCAAGCCGAAAGCCATGAGGTTCAACGTTAAAAAATCAGGCGGTTGCAATTGTTCTGGGGGTAACTGCTGCTGAACATGGTCACAAACAACATCGGCATCTTATAATTCGGAGGACTTAATATTGGAACATTTCAACCCACAAGCCGTAAGGCTTACGAAATACCTATTTTTCACAGGCAAAGGTGGAGTAGGCAAGACGTCGGCAGCCTGCGCCACAGCTGTCAGCCTTGCAGATAACGGAAAAAAGGTGCTTTTGGTAAGCACAGATCCCGCCTCGAACTTGCAGGATGTTTTCGGCATAGAACTCACAAATAAAAATACAGCCATCAAAGAAGTGCCGAACCTCGTCGTCGCTAATCTTGACCCTATGCAGTCTGCCGCCGAATACAGGGAAAGCGTACTTTCGCCCTATCGCGGCAAGCTGCCCGAAGCGGTACTAAATAACATGGAAGAACAGCTTTCCGGTTCCTGCACCGTCGAAATAGCCGCTTTCAACGAGTTCTCGCACTTCATTACCGACGAGGATGTCCAAGAGGAGTACGATCACATTATTTTCGACACAGCACCTACCGGCCATACTCTGCGCATGCTGCAACTGCCTTCTGCCTGGAGCAACTTCATAAGCGAAAATACGCACGGTGCATCCTGCTTGGGTCAGCTCTCTGGTCTGGAAAGCAAGAAGCAAGTTTACAAAGGCGCCGTCGAAACCCTTTCGGACGGTGAGCTGACAACACTCGTACTAGTTTCGCGCCCCGAAGAAGCGCCCCTCAAAGAAGCTGCTCGAGCGTCACTGGAGCTTGCGGATATAGGTGTGAACAACCAGGCATTTATAATCAACGGCATGCTGGCGGACTATGATGACGCTGTTTCAAAGTCATTCTTTGAGAAACAGCAAAATGCACTTGACGCAATGCCAGAAGAGCTTAAGGGGCTGAAGACATACCAGATTCCCTTTAGGGCTTATAATGTTACCGGTATAGAAAACGTGCGCGCGCTGCTCACGTCGGACGATTATGTGCTACAGGACGAAAAAGTTCGGGCGCAAACTATTCTGCAGCTTCAGGACGTTATAGATGACTTGTACAAATCCAAAAAGAAGGTCATCTTTACTATGGGGAAGGGTGGAGTAGGTAAAACCTCCGTCGCCGCTGCTATTGCCCTTGGGCTATCCGCCAAAGGCGCAAAAGTGCATCTTGCCACCACCGACCCTGCCGGTAACGCGAATTTTGCGATAGGCGAGTCTAGCGGCATTGGAATGAGCCGTATAGACGAAGAGGCGGAGCTTAGGAAGTACCAGGAAGAAGTTCTCTCAAAGGCGCGGGAAACCATGTCCGAGGACGACATTGCTTATATAGAAGAGGATTTGCGCTCTCCCTGCACTCAGGAAATCGCCGTATTCAGGGCTTTCACACAAATAGTCGAAAAGGCAGAGAGCGAGACGGTCGTCATCGATACCGCGCCTACAGGGCACACGCTACTCCTTTTGGATTCGACTCAGAGTTATCACAAAGAGGTGCAGCGCACTCAGGGCGGCGAAATCCCCGAAGCGGTGAAAAAGCTGCTGCCTAGGCTGCGCAACACAGACGAGACTGAGGTCATAATCGTCACTCTGGCGGAAGCGACTCCCGTATATGAAGCTAAGCGCCTTGAAGAAGACTTGCAACGCGCTGGAATTAATGCAAAGTGGTGGATTATAAACGCTTCCTTATATCGTACAGACACGAACAACCGCATGCTTGCAGCAAAAGCTAGCAATGAGATAGAATGGATTAACAAGGTTGATGAGCACACCGACGGCAAATTCGCTGTAATCGGTTGGAGGGCGGAAGACGCTGAGTAAAGTTCTCTGATAACGCCGTTTAGCCGTCTGTATTTAAGCCATTAATTTCCTAAAAAGCGGCGATGTGCTCTAGCAGCTCGCCGCTTTTGTTCGCCTTATATCCATATATGATATAACACAATACTCAAAACGGGGATATCGCCTAATTTGATATACAGCATTGACCCCACGGAGGATCCAACATGGAGCGAAAAATCACTCTATCCGACACAAATCTACTTAAGGTGCGAGATGAAACCGCAAACTGCGAACACTGCGGCAGCAATCAGGAATGGTTCGCCGACGAATGGCAAAGGAAAGCGGGCTGCGGGCCGTCTACTGCTGCAAATATACTCTATTATCAGCAGCGCAAATCCCAAGAATCGGTGCATTACAGCAAAGAGGAGATGCTACTTTTGATGGAGGAAGTGTGGGAATATATCACTCCAGGCTGGGACGGTATCAGCAGCACAGAGGTTTTCTTAAGCAAAGTCAGAAGATACGCAGTAGCCCACGGACTTGAGCTCGACTGCTACTCACTCGATATTTCCAAACGTAAATCTAAACGACCGCCACTGGAAAAGGTTATAGACTTCGTTGTGGATGGCATTTACGACGAAACACCCGTTGCATTCTTGAATCTGAGCAACGGTGAAGAACAAGCTTTGGATTCTTGGCATTGGGTAACTGTGGTGGGGTTGCGCTTCGCTCTAGAGGAGGGGTATGCAATCGCCACTATATGCGACGAGGGCAAAGTCAAAGAAATAGACCTTGCCCTCTGGCTGAATACCACCGCACTAGGAGGCGGGTTTGCCTATTTTCTTCTTCATAGGGATCCAGCTTCGGTGGAATAAGTTTAATGCATTATTAACCATGGATATGGTTGGTTGCATTGATGGGAATTACTTATAATGCTTTGGATTGGGCACTTTGACTACGAAGAATTCAAGTATATCGTCGCGTAGATTCTTGATGTTCATTTTTGTATTGTAAGGTATATTGACTATATTGCCCCGGTCATAGGTTTGCTGTTCTTGTTCTTCAAGCTTTAAGTTGATTTGCCCTCTGACGATAATCAGGTATACGTTAGAGTTGGAATAATGTTCAGGCAATCCATCGCCTTTAGGAAGTACTATATGGTTGATCAAGACAGGGTCGTCGTCTATTAGCTTCTCAATTTTCTTTGCATCTTCAAGCGTATACGTATAAGTTTTTTCCAGCATTATAAACACCTCCTCATGTTGTTGTTTACACTATACATTACCCAGTTGAAAATAGTAAGACACTCTTAAAACAAGATCTCCGTAAATGATGGCTACGGGGATCTGGTTTTGCGGGTTGCAGAACAAATGTTTTTTGATGCGTCGTACCATTGATATTGTTAGTAATTCATCGCCCTATGATTAAATACGACAATGAATTGTGTTGACTAAACAGGACTCGGAATGCTATAATATGTTTAATAAATATTAAGAGTTGGAACAATCATACAAGTATATACAAGATTATATCTGAACTTCGCCTTATATTTACCCCCATTACGTAACTTGTTGTATATCGTTATCATATTGATAGTAGATAGCGATTAAATACATAATCATATGACAGACTCCCTACCGTATAGGTTGCTTCGTTTTTTATGCGCAAAGACCGTCATGGTGTCGAGTCTAAAACGAGGGAGGTAGATAAATCATGGTAGTTTTCTCGCAATCCCAGACAGAAACCGTCGTCAGAACTATGGCTAAAACCGCAATAGACAACGAGCAGTGGTTCTCCGAACTAGACGGGGTCATGGGCGATGGTGACTTTGGCACTTCGCTAGCCACAGGCTTCAGGGCTATCGAGGATGGCTGGGACGAATTTGACAAATCATCCATAGGCGCAACGCTCCTGAAATGTGCAACCGCCATTACTTCCAATGTTGGCGGCTGTTCTGGTCCGGTGTGGGGCACTCTTTTTATGCGCATGGGGATGAAACTCCGCGGCAAAACGGAAGCGACTTTAGAGGAAGTAATAGAAGGTCTAAAGTCTGCGATCGAAGGCATTATGCAAAGGGGTGGAGCCAAACTTGGCGACAAGACTCTGCTCGACGCCCTCGATGCTATATTAAAGAGCAATGAAGCTTCCCTTGCCGCTGGAGATGATATGGCGACCACGCTGAACAAAGCAGCGAATGCAGCATACGAAATGCGCGAAATATCAAAGCCTTGGGTGGCCATGCGCGGCCGTCAGTCTTTTACCGGCGAACGCAGCGCGAACACCTACGATCCGGGTATCGTAGCCGTGGGCGAAATGATGAAGGCGATAGAAGCGGCGCTGAAGTAAAAAACAGCACAGTCATAACAACTTGCTTTTGCCATGCGATTTTATTTGGCGGGTTACTCTCCCACCCGTCCGGATACTGCAATTAAAAACACATCAAACCGCTGCTAAGACCAGAAAGGAGCAACAACTAACAATGAAGAAATTTCTCAACGATCCGGCAAACTTCGTAAAAGAAATGATCGAAGGAATCAGCTTGGCAAACCCCGGCAAGTACATTTACAAGCCCGAGTACAACATCCTCGCCCGGAACGACATACCCGCAAACAAAGTTGCAATCATGCAAGGTTCAGGTTCCGGCCACGAGCCCGCACACATCATGTGCGTAGGCAAGGGTATGTTGGACGCAGCCTGCCCAGGCAATGTTTTTGCCGCCCCCCCTATGGACTATGTTTATGAGTGCACCAAACTCATTGCCAACGATGCTGGCGTGCTGCACATAATCAATAACTACCAGGGCGACCGCATGAGTTGGGACATGGGGCGCGAGATGGCGGAAGCCGAGGGCATCAAAATCGGCGTCGTAATAGTGGATGACGACGTATCCGTCCAGAACAGCACATATACTGTAGGTCGCCGTGGCGTGGCAGGCAACTTCTTTGTGATTAAGTGCTGCGCAGCAGCTGCCGAGCGTGGCAAGAACCTCGAAGAAGTAGTAGCAGTGGGTAAAAAGGTGAACGCCAATGTGCGCTCTATGGGTATGGCGCTGACCGGATGCATCCCGCCCGCCAAGGGAACCCCGCTCTTCACCTTGGCCGACGACGAGATTGAAATCGGCATAGGCATCCACGGTGAACCCGGTCGCAGGCGCGACAAGTACAGACCCGCCAAAGACATAATGGAAGAGCTTTTCACCGCCATTTATGAGGATTTACCCTTTGCATCCGGCGACCGTGTAGCGGTCATGGTCAACGGCATGGGTGGCACACCCATCAGCGAGCTGTACCTTCTCTATGGCGAAGCGGCAAAGAAGTGCGAAGAGAAGGGATTGACTGTCGTTCACAACTACGTTGGCAACTACTGCACCAGCCTCGAGATGCAGGGCTTCTCCCTCACATTGCTCAAGCTGGATGACGAAATTGAAACGTATCTCAACGATCCTGCAGAGTGCGCCATCCATGTGTTCTAACCAAGGCGTATTCCCACTTTATCGTCTATTGGCGTACGATTAACTTCAACCTCCACTCTGCGGCAGATTCCTAAAGTTTTTCCTTTAGGAATCTGCCGCTTTTTGCACGATGGATACGTGGCTACTTTGCTCTATTCTATAGGCACGTCGTACCCTTTTTCCCGCATTTTGCGAAGGTATCCCATGAGTTCCTTTCGCGAGTTAACGCCGAGCTTGTAATAGATGCGCTTGTTATGCGTCTTAATTGTGTTTATGGAAAGGCAGAGAAGTTTTGCAATCTCCTGGGCATCGTAACCCTGTACATACAGGTTGAACACCGCCCGTTCCGCGCGGGACAGTGTTTCTAGCTTCTGGGAAAACTCGAGTACTATGGCGCTCGCATCAGCGTTCGGCGCAACACTGTCTGTTTCGGATGCGCTCTGAGCAGGTTTTTTGTCGCTGTTTGCGGCATCCTTTTCCGCGAGAAAGGCGAAAAGGTCGTCTATTTCGCGGATGTTGGTCTTGATATACTCAGAAAGCCCTTGCGCCTTGATGTTATCGATGCTCCGGAGAACAGGCGCAAGGTAGCGACGGCTGATAAAAGAAGCCGAGCCAATGCTCAATACGAGAAGAAACACAAGCAATAGGAGCATTGGGATATTTCGGCTCAGCACGTATTCGTTAAGCTCTATCTCTGGTAGCATTACGGCTACCGCCCATAGTTCGCCGCTGTTCGCAGAGTCCTTCGGATAAAGTGCAATTTCCCTATACAAGCCGGAAAATCGCGATCCGTCGGAGGATACAAAGGTGGCAATATCGCCGCTTTGTGGCTGTATCGTGAGCGCACTTCCCTCTGTGAAGGCATCTTTATCGAAATTGCCAGCAAACAGTGCTCTAGAAGTGTCCAACGTGCCGTCGCTAATAGGGCAGAGTATAGAAAAATACCTTTTGGATTTTATATTATAAGGAGTATTTTTTAATTTGAACAGCATGGAATTCACTTCAAAACCACAGACCCCAAGCACCGTATTGTCAGACGCTATCAATGGAACGCAAAGAAGCATGGCCTCTTCGTAATCGCCCTCGAGCACAGCCTTAGCGCTCCAATAGTATAGTCGGGAAAGAGCGTCGTTTTGTTTTGCGCCATCTATAGTTGTATAAAAAAAGTCCCCAGGCTGAACTGTGAATTCCATCTCCCATTGTGGGAGCACCCGTATTCCGCGCTCTCTAGCAATAGAGATAGGACCCCTCATGTATTGAATGGAGGGGTTTGTGCGGTTGATCGCGTTGGGTTCCATATTTCGCATGAACAGCCCGGCGCGTGAGTTTTCTGAGCCGCTAAGGTTTGGATTTACGGTTGTATCAAGTACTGCGAAAACGGCGCTAGCGGCATTTTTCTCCAAAGCAGCGAGTAAAGTGTCGAGGCAACTGCGCAAAACAGGCTCAATAAGGTTGGAATTCTCTTTAAGCGCGGAAGGGGATAGTCTGTATTCCTTCAATTCTGCTTCAATTTTGTAAGATATTTTTTCGGATAAAGAAACCCCTTCCAAAGAAAGAGTTCCATAACCGTTTTGAACGCTTTCAGAAATGTGGTTAAGTTCGTTTTCTAGGTAAATCCTACTTTCAGTAAGCCCGAAGGAAAAAACTCCCGTTAAAGACAGTATCAGCAACAGTGTAAGCATGATAGCCGCAATAAAGACGATGAAGAACGTAAAAAGGCGTAGTTGCAGCGAAAAGCCTTGTCTGCCTAAGAATACTTCTTTTGTCAACGTTTCCGGTATGCCATTACGCTGTATCATTGTCTCAACCTTCTTACCGTTTTCCCTAGTTCTTGCCAATCAATGTAGAAAGGTGTCGTAAAGTTCATTCCCGATAAAGCCTACGTCGCCACCGTCCAACACCTTTTGTCGCCCGTCACGCATAACCTGCTTTATGCCACTTTCGTAATCGCCGGAAAGCGACGAGAAATTCTCTGCATTAGGAGCGATTATGAAGGAGTAATTCTCATACATAAATGTTGCGGTTTCCAGCAGTTTCTTGACAGATGGGTTCTCTATAGACTCAATCTCTTCAGACATTTTCTGTTCAAATGCTTCTTTGGTGACGGGCAAATAGCCTGTGGACGATACAAATCGCATATTCTGTTCGGGGCTGGTAAACCATTTCAAAAAAACTGAAGCTGCATATTCCTTTTGCGCAGTGGATTTTGCAACGACCATACCCGCGCCGCGCTGGAGTGCTACTTTCTCTCCGCCTTCGAAAACGGGATAAGGTAATACGTCGAACTCTACACTTTCCTTTGTGTTATCGGGATAGATAATAGTATCGCCGTAAAAGAGTATCCCCGCTGTGGAACCGATAGAGCAGATTATTTCACCTGTTTTGGAAAGTTCGGAGGAATAGCCGTCCATAACAGCATAAGCGCCATTTAGCGCAGGCAGTACCGAAAAATCCCAAATCCTTTTATAGCTTGAAGAATCCATGTTTAAGCTGTCCATTTCTACAAATTCGCTACCAAGTTGCGCTGTTCCTGCCTGAGCTATGTTGAACCAGGAATCGGCCGTAAAAAAAGTTTTCCCATCGTTAGTAATGCTGGGGGTAATGGAGTCTGTCCACTCGTAGTATTTTTCGGCAGCACGAGCAATTCCCTCGAAGGTGGAAAGGCTGTCAAGCGTAGTGCCTGTCGCTTCGGAAAAACGATCGAAGAGTGTCTTGTTCACGAAAAGTGCTTCGGTTGATTTGGAGACTGGAAACACATATAGCTTCCCATCACTTAGCCTGCCTTCTTCGACGAATTGCTCGATATAAGAGGATAACTCCTGTTTGGTAAAGTGCTCGTCAAGCGAAGCCAGAAGGTCGGCCTCGGACAAAGTAAGCGCCATAGAAGGGTAAGCCGTGGCAATGTCGGGCATTTCGGGGGCTCCTGGGTCGCCAGAAGCTATCATGGCTAATTTATCGTTCTGGTCCTTCGATGACTGAATGGAGGTAACGTTTATGGTTATGCCGCTTTCCGCTCCGACGGTGTTGTTGAACTCGGTGATGAGTTCGTCCATCGTGTCCTTCATTTGACCCCCGTAATTGTGCCACATCGTAATCGTTACAGGCTCGCCGGGGTCAAGTCCGTACGAAAAATTATTGCACCCCAATAGGGCAAATGACAGTATACAGAGAAATGTTACTAACGGGATTTGCTTTTTCATATGAAATCCTCCGGCGGTTTGTTTTCGCTCAGTATCGTCCAATCTGCAAAATCACCCTAAAAAACACCCGCAAATGCAGAATTCTTTCCAAAATCACCCTTTCGGGGTGATTACTTTCGTGCTGCACAATACTATGCTGATATTAAGAAACGCCATAATTACCCATCTAGTTTATAATAGCTTATTTTTCAAAATGTTGGAATATATGCAGGCAAGAAAGTGACCAGTGAATCGTCAATATAACAGCTAGCAGAGATATGCTAATACGAGTAGAAATGTGAGGCGTATATGCCCATAATACCCGAATTTACAGCCAAATATATAATGACGAGCGAGGACGGCTACTTCCGCTTCAAGTTTTGTTGCGGGATATGTGAAAACACTTTTGTTACAGGCAGGATTAGCGCCGCCTCGGCTGACGAGGCATTCAAACTCGCAGCAAACGAAGGCAGAAACCATTTCAACCGCTGTTATCAGTGCAAAAGGTGGGTTTGCGACTGGCATTACAATGAGGACGAGATGGTATGCGAAGACTGCGCGCCACGCGTCGGAAATAACAACTAAGGGGAGAAACACAAATGGCAAACAATTTATTCAACGGACTTGGCGATTTTATGAAAGGACTTTCGGGCTTTATGCCCCAAGATGACCCAGACGTAATCATGATCAATGCACAAACCGAGCTATCCGACCTCGAAAAGCAGGAAACCGAACTTTTTGCCGAAATAGGGCGGCAGGCGTATGAGCGTGACCCTTCAACATACTCCCAATACGAGAAGCTTCAGCTAATCAGGAGCAATATAGAGTCCATCAAGAAGAAAATAGCGGGTATGGACGAAGAAAAGAAAGCAGATGAAGCCGCAAAGGCAGCAATAGAAGCTCAGAGCAGATGCCCGAATTGCGATTATCAGAACCCTGAAGGCACAAAATTCTGCCAGGAATGCGGAACCAAACTGGGAGCAGTGGCAAAGCCGCACTGCAGTAATTGCGGTGCAGAGCTTGAATCGGGAACACGTTTTTGCGGTGAATGCGGAACGAAACAGGGGGGATAATTCATGGCGACATACAAACAACCCTGCTTGCATTGCGGGGAATTCATCGACAGGGACTCGCGGTTGTGTCCAAAATGCGCGAGCAGAAGTCCCTTCGGGTATCTATGCCCGACCTGCCTTCGCTCCATCGAAAAGGATGAAGTGGTTTGCGCAGGGTGCGGTCGTTCACTGTATGTAGTTTGTCCCTCGTGCTTGGGTCGAACCTTTGTGGATGAGCGCTGCGAGCAGTGCGGCGCGGGATTGATGATAAAGTGCGGCAACAGGCGTTGCGGCGAACTACAGTTCTTCGAGAACACGAAGTGCACCGCCTGCGGGAAAAAGCTAACAAATCAGCGATAGAGGGGGAGGATTAACGAATGCTCAAGTCATTCACCAGGAATTATGAGGACAATTCCACTGAAGCCGGTTTCCAATTTACCTTTTACTGCGACAATTGCCAGGACGGATATAAATCCAGCTTTATCGAATCGGAAACCTATAAGAAGAAGAAAGGGTTGCGCGGCATATCCGCCGGAGCAGGGCTTCTAGGTAGTTTTTTGGGCGGACGGCTGTCCAGCTTGGGTTACGCCGCTGAACGCGGCGGGAGCATACTTTCTGAACGGTTTGAGGAGATGAGCCCAGAATGGCAAAAAGAACATGAAAAGGCATTCGAGCAGTCACAGAACGAATCACAGCAGCACTTTCACCGTTGCCATTCCTGCCATCATTATGTTTGTGATGTTTGCTACAATGATGACGAAGGCTTGTGCGACGAATGTGCGCCTAGGCAGGAAGTATATGTCGCAAAGGCGCGCGCCGATGCCATGAGGCGCAACATTGAAGAGGCTGGAGAGACTGCAACAGTGTGGAAAGGGAAGATCGAGAGCAAGACTACCACCTGCCCTGCTTGCGGTAAGCCTGCAGGAAACGGCAAATTTTGTAACAACTGCGGCGCTTCTCTTGAGTTGAGCACATGCGCAAGCTGCGGAGCCAAAAACGCCCAGGGGGTTCGCTTCTGCAACAACTGCGGAAACCCTATGAATGCCAAAAAATCCGACAGCAAATGTCCTGGATGTGGGGAAGACAACCCTCCTGGTACCAAGTTCTGCGGAGGTTGCGGAACCAAACTCGATTAATTTCGTCGTGGAAGGAGGTGCGCAGTTTCATTGGAATACTCGGGTAAAATCAGTTCAACTCAAATAAACGGAGAAGTAACGCTTTGTGTAGAGGAAGATGGGCTTGCCATTATTTCGCCTTTGGATGCGTATCACATCCCTTATGCCGACGTAAACTTACTTGAAATAAAGAATTACGCTGTAAATATCACTACCGAGGTGGGCAAGTATACCGTCGAGTGGCTTGGGAATGACTGTGAACCTTTTTTCGACGAGCTATACTCTGCCTATAATAAAAAAGTGCGCAAAGCGCTGTTTGTGAGCGGTTCGCCTTTTCTGTCGACCAAGGGAGAGTATAGCTTTACGGAAAATGGCATTACTTTCAAAGGTGTCGCCCATCGAGGTTTACGAGGATTGCATTGTATTTCTACCCCCAAACACACAAGCGCGCAGAGTGCCGCTCTGCTTTGTCACCGCCATTGAGAGAGGCGCTTTCACCCATACTCTTCACCTGGATATTAGTGAAAGCTATACCTTCTCGAAATTGGGTTACGATACCGAGCCTTTTGATGATGCACTGACTAGGCGTCTTCACGCCATTAGGAAGCAGGCCTTAGACGAGGTGAAAGCCTTAGATGCTTCCTTGGGAATTGCGCAAGTCGCAACTATCGCAAAGCTGATGCCGTTTGGTATATTAGCCTCAATGGGCTCGCTATCGGCAGTTGCGCCATCATTTGCTAGAGTGCTGGAGGCAAAAATCGACGATAGCGGGGCGGCGGAAAGCTACTCCGTACTGAAAACTGTCTGCGCCACGGAGCAGATTTGCGTAGGTATCAGGCAAAACTTTGGGAGAGGATCGATAATAGACAATCCTGATAAAAACGAGAATAACGAGACCCTTGAAGAAACAGAAGCGGCGACTGACGATGCGAGCAAAAAGGCAGGCGATGAAACGGAAGCAAACAACATGGTCTGGATTCTTGCACCCAACATTAAAGGAGGGATTGCTGCGCTGGAATTCGCAGTGGCCGAGAATGAGTCCGCTGCCACATTCATCTATCGCTTTGAGGGCAGTTTTGAACACTTTACCCGGTCATTCAACCGCGCAATAGAAGCAGTTGCATTCAAGCGCGAGGTGATACGCCTCAGCGATACTGAGTTAAGGAAACCCGAGTACTCCGAGTATGCAATGGCGGTAAATCGCAACACCTCCCTGCAGTTCATCCGCAGCTGCTTTAGCGGCCGGGTGATTCACTCTTCACCCGAACGCTGGAAACAGGGATTACTGAAATTCATGAATGAACATTAATGCAAACCAACCGAGCAATCAGCAAAAGTGACCCGTAAAAAAATCTATAATCTGACGTAAAAGAGGCTTTTGACGATATCATAACGAGGAGGAATTAACTATGGCATACTGTGGGAAATGTGGGGAACAGGTCAAGGACGGAGTAAAGTTCTGTCCGTCGTGCGGGCAAGTGCTCGATGCGAACACCACAAGCGCATCCAATGCCCAAAATGAGTATCGACCGACATACCAGCAGCCCGTTAGAACTCAGACTAACGAAGCAGACGCTCAGGCCAATAAAACGATGGCAATATTGGCCTACATTATCTTTTTCATACCGCTTATCACAGGCGCTCACAACACGTCGCCTTTCGTAAAATATCACACCAACCAGGGAACGGTGCTGTTTATTGCTTCGCTGGCATACGGCGTGGTGTATTGGATTATCACTTCGATACTTGCTTCTATATTGCTCAACTCGGGCTCATGGGGTCTGTGGAGTGTGCTCACGACCATATTTGGACTTACTTGGCTTGTAGTTGTAGCACTTTGCATAATCGGAATAGTAAATGCCGCAAGTGGTCAGATGAAACCGCTTCCGGTGATAGGCAAGTTCACCGTTATAAGGTAAAATGTGTGATTCGGACGAGGAGCTACGGCTCCTCGCCCGAGCCTACCAAAAAAGTCCCAAATGTTGAGGTTTTATTTAAGAGGTTGAGAAGTCGATTTTTCTGAATCGACTTCTTTCAAAGTACAGGAACCGGAGCAATTCTGTTCCCTGAGGTTTTTTATTAAATAAGCACAACCCAAAGTTAAAATGTATGTAATAATGGGGTAATGTTTGTAAGATATGCGCAAACAATGAAACCCATCAAACCCTCTAAATATCTAGGAAAAATAAAAAACCCCGAGTTATCGAGGCTTTGTGTTTGGTGCGGGAAACAGGACTTGAACCTGCATGAAGGAACCTTCATACGGACCTGAA
>ENA-UOOM01002492-UOOM01002492.1-fermentation-metagenome-genome-assembly--contig:-NODE-2492-length-15047-cov-9.967649_pt1 | contig 15047 bp, 14 predicted proteins | sample MGYA00245781_ERZ724031 | MGnify/ENA primary metagenome ERZ724031 (study PRJEB28704, sample SAMN03018317) | fermentation metagenome | biome: anthropogenic terrestrial biome; feature: soil; material... | reverse complement strand
GTAAATAAAACCGCTGTCCGCTGACGCAAAATCTCCTCATTCGTAACCGATATCGTTTGAAGGCGACTCTCGGCCGTCGTCATTTCCTCTTGTTTTTAAAGCCTCAAATTAATTCCGGCAAAAAGGCCTGCCTTATTCAAAAAAATCCTACCTTTGCCACCGTTATGCTCAGGCATAACGTCTTGAAGTAAAAACGGGAAGCGTTTTTGATATCATCCGATTCTGAAATCTCGACAATTTCTACTCGTGAGGATGATAGCAACAAATGCTCCGCGCCTTTGTTGGCGTGGGGCTGTTGTCTATCATTGGCGAGTGGGATGTCGAGATCCTCAGAATCGTGATACGATCAACAGTCCCCGCGCCTCTTTTTATATAAACAGATACCGGACTTGGGGGGACGGCCCGGGAAAAGTCTTATTTATATGTAACGATGAAACACGATGCAAAATCAGTGCCCCGGCGGAAGAGCCGCCCGGCCGGGTACCCCCTGTCGCCCGATACTCCCATATACCGCACCACGTGCCCCTATTGCGGAGCGGATATATACTACACGCTCGAGATGAAACACGAAAAGAAACTCATTTGTTTGTCGTGCCTAAAGGATGTCCCTAATCCGCACTACGACCCGTCCGACCCGCGGTGCCTGCGGCGGGCATTGCGCACCGGCATCTCGGTATTTATATGTGTGGCGGCATGCATTGTCGCTGCCTGGCTGGTGTGGCGGTATGCCTTGCCGGTATAGAAGATTCAGGGCGTTTTGAAAGATGGGGCAAAAAGGATCGTGGGTATCGTGTGGAACGGCGCCCTCGAGGATGTACAGTTGTGCAAACTATCGAATATCTTTCATCAATTCTGTAAAATCCAATTTTATCAATTCCCATATTTTTCCTCTTAAACAGATGGGATCGATGTCCTCGTCAGCGGAAGTGAAATTCGTTAAATTGGCAATAATTTGATTCCTGTCATGTGTGTATTCATATCGTTTTTTGTGCAAATCCAACATTTCAGTGATGGAATAACTATTTAAGAGCTCATGAAGGTCCCAAAAATCTTTTTTTCGTCCTGAACGAGAGATAACATCTATTTTCATTGCCACCACATCGTCTAAGCTCGCTATACGGATTCCGTCTATTCTATCGCAGATATCCGTCATTTCATCATGATAATACAGGTCGACCTTTATATTTTCATTCTCTGATTTTCCTACATAATATGAACGCCCGAATCCGACAATATTTGTTCTGTCAGTGGAATAATAATAAGGATAGTGTTCGTGAAAAAAATTCTCAAAGGCTGAGAAATCCAAACTGCCATAAGGGGCAGCGGTAAATAAATCGATATCCATAGAAATTCGATGTCCTAAACGTAAAGCCAATGAAGTTCCTCCCACCAGATAAAAAGGATCGAATAAAGGAATGCTCATCAACTCGTTGAGGGTTTTCTTTAACAAAGGAGTTACCGTTTCGTAATGAAGTTGACCGTTCATCGGATTCTTGTTTATTTGGTTGTTAAATTGTAGAATCGATGAATCTCTTCTATTTCGTCCTTATTTCCTCTTTCCAAAACCCTTTTAATAACAGCTTTCTGATGTTTGCCCCAATTGATTTTGTTAAAGTCTGCATCCCAGAAAAGAGACTTGCGGATGCGGGGTGGTTCGGCATATATTCGGGAAAATTCATTGTCTTTATATTGACGGATGTTGTGGTACGTTTGCAGAATGGCAAGAAAACCCTCTTTATAACCCAAGGCTTGTTCTATTTTTAGCGCTTGTAGTACGGTCAGGTTGCGCCTTCCCGCGATAATAGCATTCATGGTTTTATACGGAATATCCGTTTGCTCGGATAAAACTTGTCGGGTGAGGCCTTTTTTCTTCAGTTCCCGCTCAATCAGCTTTCCGGGGTGAATACCTTTTAATATATCAACTTGGCTATCCATAACGCGAACTTTTGTACAAAGATAATATCAAGTAACCGATTTTCCTCTGTCTGCGTTGAACAAATTTTCGAGTAATCGAGGGAAAGGTTCGAAGCAGCACCTTCTATCCATTCAAAAACCCCTTGTCCGCATGCGGCAGACAAGGGGGAGAAATGTATGTACAGGAATAGGAAAATTTATCTCCTCCTATTTACCATTCACTACTCACTATTTACCACTTACCATTTACTTCACTGCTTTTTCCACTTCTTTTACGGCGTCGTTCACACCGTCTTTTAGTTTTTTCCAACCCTTTTCGGCACCCGTTTTGGCGTCGCGATAGGTTTGGTTCACGTCTTTCTTCGCCTGTTCCCAGTTTTCCTGTGTGCTGTTTTGCAGGTCATCTACCTTTGCCTGGTAGTTGTCGCGGCTCTTTTCGAGGTCGGCGATAGCGTTGTCGTACGATTTTTTGGCGTCGGCCGAAAGTTCGTTCGTCTTTGCGTTCGCTTCAGCTTTGAGCTCATCGATACGGCGGTTCAACTTGTCGAGTTCGTTATTCGCTTCCTGCACCGCCTGGTCTTTTTGTGCATAATCGTAGACGGTAAAGTCCGTTGTCCCATCGGGAGTCGTTACTTCAATTTTCACTTGCTCCTTCGATTCCTGTTTTTTACTGTTGTTGCACGATGCCAGCGTTCCCACGGCAATAAAAGCCGCTACCAGAAGCCACGTGCTGTTTTGAAATAAAATCTTTTTCATACTTTTTGTTTTTTTATTCATTAAACGTATAGGATATATAACAATGCCTCTGCGAGATATGTTCATGAACTATGAACTATGAACTATGAACTATGAACTATGAACTATGAGGTATGAAGGATTATTATAATTTATTCGGCATCTATTGGACAGAATCGGTGTAGGGTTATTATCTTTGTAAGAATTTGAACATGATGTGATATGGCTACGATTATTATAGAAGAAAACAGCGCACAGGCAAAGCAACTTATCGAGTATGTTAAGACATTGCCTTATGCAATGGTTCTTGAAGAAAAAAAGAAGAGTTTCAAGGACGCTGCTGAAGAATGCAATGCCGTTCCGGTGAGCAAATTTATTGGTGAATTGCACCGTCAAATCGATGAGTATTTCACTGGGAATGCGTGAAGTTATTATTTCAGATATTGTTATGGGTAAGATATCTGAATTGAGGATATACCTTGTCTGAGATCTCAAATTGTCTCCGGAAGCAGCTCATAAAAGGACGGATCGGATAGAACGTTTTTTATTGTCTTTAGCAAGTCGGGCAGATTATTCTTTGTGCCGTTTTAAGAAATGGAAATTACGAGGATACCGATGTGCTGTCTTCGAGAAGAATTGGGTTTTTGCATACGAAATTTTTGAAGAAGGCATTATTGTTAGAGATATGTCGCATACTTCATTATTAAAAGGATGGAAGTAGTTTGCGGATAGAAAAACCGTATGAAACCAACGTGGATGTCGTTTTTATAGTTTATTAACTTGTTCTTATACCTAACGAATCATTAAAACCGCTATATTTGCTTCGTCTTTATACAAAAGACTTGTTGTTAGCAGACAGAGTCGTTGTAGAAAGAACTCCCCTGCGTTTCACCACAGCCGAATCCTTTCCTGTTTCATAGAATCTATTCCGTCTCGCTGATTAAATGATTGGCGCCATGCTTTGTGCATTCTTCCCTCTCGAAAGTCGGGAGGATGTCTTTGCGGGCAGTATGTTGGGCGGAAACAAGCGTGTTTCCGGGACACTGGACAGAGTTTTGCCGTAAAAAGCTCTTTTCATGATGAACAAATTGATAGAGGTTGGATGAGATTGCAAGTATGGGGCATTATCGACGGCAGGGTTGCTCCTGTTCGGCAGAAAGAGGGTTACCGCGAATACATCGTTTCTCCAAAACGGCGGTTTGGCGCTTTCTTCAAAAGAATGTTTCTCCAAAACGGCAGTTTGGCATTTTCTTCAGAAGAATATTTCTTCAAAACGGCGGTTTGGTGGTTTCTTCAAAAGAATATTTCTCCAAAACGATGGTTTGGTGGTTTCTTCAAAAGAATATTTCTCCAAAACGATGGTTTGGCATTTTCTTCAAAAGAATATTTCTCCAAAACGATGGTTTGGTGGTTTCTTCAAAAGAATATTTCTTCAAAACGACGGTTTGGTGGTTTCTTCAAAAGAATATTTCTTCAAAACGACGGTTTGGTGATTTCTTCAAAAGAATATTTCTTCAAAACGGCAGTTTGGCGCTTTCTTCAAAAGAATATCCTTTCAAATACCTGTTTTGGGACCTTCCGGAGCACAATTCTCTTTATCCTTCGTTTTCCGGAGATGCTGCCGGCCGGCGGTATACCGTAAAAAACGGTTTTCTTTCAACCTTTCTTAAAATGAATCTGCTTATGCAGAAAACAAGTGTGTTATACTAAGAATCTGTTTAAATTTCTTTCGCGACTCAAAAAGAATTATTTTTTAGCAGTGTTCTTTCTCGTTTTGGCGATAATAGCGGGCTATTTGAACCAAATAAGAGGAAGAAGAATACAAAAAAGAAACTTTTTGAAAGCGAAGAATCGTTTCATTACAGCCTTTCGTAAGAAATTTAAACAGTTTCTAAGAAACAGTTTTTAAAAATTTATTGACAAATGAAATTGTATCCCTTGAATGTTTATCGACTTGACAACGAGGATGTCTTCGCGTTGTCTAAAACGACTGTGGAAATTGCCGACGGCAAGAAAACGCTTTTTGACGCTACGTCTCAGGCAGGACTGGTGAAGTTAACGAAAAATACGAATCAATTGGCCGACCAGTTGAATATTACACAAGCTCACCAATATACCGAACAGCTTAGGGTATTGGATTATGAATGCGACCGTATTTACGGCGAAGTGAAGAATACGCTCCGCACGGAGGAGAATAGCCTTGTCGATACGGATAAAGCTGCAAAAGCGCGCACGTTCATAGAGTTTTTACAACCTTATTGGAATGCAAACAAGCTTCCGATGAATACCCAAAGTAAGTTGTTGGGCGAAATGTTCGGCAAATATACGGCTGCCAAAGAGCCGGAAACTCCACCTGCGGGAGACGCCGGAACAACTGCCGTCAACGACTTGCAGGCTTTGGCTGCCGATCTCGGCATTGACAAGGGCCTCAATGTTCTTCAACCTAAAAATGAAGAGATGGGGCAGGTGTGGAAGCAACGCAATGACATGCTCGGTGATATCGAAGAGAATGACTCGGCTTCTAAATTGAGCCACGAAACGGGAAAGTGCTACAACCGCTTTTGCTCGGCACTTGTAACACAACAGGAGTTTGTTCCCAATGAGGAGTTGGCGGCTTTGTTGAGCGACCTCGACCGCTTGAGGGTAAAATATGCGACAATCGTAGCCGCAAAAGAAACAGCCGCGAAAAAGAAAAAAGAAGAAGAGAAAAAATGAGCCGGAAAGGGGTGATGATTCCGGGGGGTGTTCCAAAAGTTGTTAGTAAACGAGTAGAAGTCATGGATTGTAACTTAAAAAGAATCATTCCTGTTTTTACTTTTGAGACAACCCCTTCCGCGATTTTATCAAGTCCGAAGCCGTCCGGCAGTTCGATAACGACTACGATGTATTCTATCCCTATGTTAAGAACAGGGAAGTGGAGAAAGGGAAAACATTCCGTTCGGTGCTTGCAGCATATTTCGACACGGAGGAAGAACTTGTTCAAATCGAGAACGCCCTTCCGTTGTTGAATATCTATGTGCCCGATCTGTCGATATTTTCCGGTATCAATATTAATGCCCGCACATGGGATACGGCGGAAGAAGTGCCCGTGGCCTATTCCGACCGGAATGACGGAACGGTACTATTTTTCAATGGCGATTCGGTACAGGGCCTCGCGAGGGATGAGGTTCCGGGATTCCCCTTGCTGCTCGTCAAAGGAAACGAACGCCTGCATAAGAAAAGTTCCCTGACAAGAGGTGCGGATGCCGGTTATGGCGATTATGCGTTTATCGATCCCGCCTTTGACGGTTCCCTTCCCAAAGAAATCGACGGGTATTTAATTTACCGCGTATGAATTGTCGCACAGATAAATTTTTGGTATTAAAAAAACAGGCACTATATTTGTACTCTATAATATACTTTAGTTATCACGATATGAAAGTTATCAGTTCGGCGGAATTACGCAACAATATGAGAAAATATCTGGATAGTGCAAGAACGGAAACCGTGGTTATCCGAAGAGGCAGGAATGAAACGTTTGTTTTGACGAGGCAAGAAGATTTGCCGGAAGACTTTCATAGAGGAATTACGAAAGATGAGTTAATGAAAGGAATTGAACAGGATTTAAGGAAAATATACGGTAAATGAAAGTCCTGTTTTTGCCTGAAGTTAGGAATTATTTTGAAGAATTGTCAGTAATTCTCTATCAAAAGGAATAGAAATACATCATGGTATGTATTCTTCAATATCTATCATATAAAAGAAGATACGGTGTTTTCGTCAGATATGTAAGCAATAACCATTTGATTGCTCAATATTTGTAATATTGTGAGTCAAAAGTTCGATCATATTCTACCCGTCAAACGGTCCTTCCCGCCATTTGACGGGTATTTAATTTACCGCGTAAATCCCCAATCTCCAACCTCCAACCTCTAATCTCCATCCACCATCCTCTATTCCACCATCTTCAAAAACGTTTCTTCGTCGATCAGTTGAATCCCCAGCTTGGAAGCCTTTTCGAGTTTGGCCGGGCCCATGTTGGCGCCGGCAAGGATGTAGTCCGTCTTTTTCGACACCGACCCGCTGTTTTTACCGCCGTGTTGCAAGATGAGAGCCTTATATTCGTCGCGCGAATGCACGGCGAACGTGCCGCTGATGACGAATGTCTTCCCTTGCAGCTTGTCGCTTTTGCCGGCCAGCGCCTCGGCGCTCAGCGCGAATTGGAGTCCGTGCGCGTGCAAACGTTCCACAAATGCGCGGTGCTCCGGCGCTCGCAAATAGTCGTAGACGCTTTGCGCGATACGGCCGCCGATTTCATCCACCGCCGTGAGTTGTTCCACCGTAGCCTGCGCCAACCGTTCGATGTCGGGGAAAGCCAGCGCCAGCGTGCGCGCCACCGTTTCGCCCACATAACGGATGCCCAGTGCGAAAAGCACTCTTTCGTACGGCACCGAGCGCGACGTCCGGATGCTTTCGAGCAGGTTGTTGGCACTTGTTTCGCCCCATCGTTCCAGCGAAGCCAGATCCTCGAAGCGCAGTTCATACAAGTCGGCGGCGTCGCGAATCAATCCTTTGTCGTAGAGGAAAGCGATTGTTTCGGGCCCGATGGTGATATTCATCGCCTTGCGCGTAACGAAATGTTCGATGCGCCCTTTGATTTGCGTGGGACAGCCTTCGGTGTTGGGACAATAATAAGCCGCCTCGTCCTCGTTGCGCACCAGGGGCGTGCCGCAATCGGGGCAATGCGTGGCGAAGGCGATCTTTTCTCCCCGCCGGCTTCCGTCCACTTGCTCCACGCCCGTAATCTTGGGGATGATCTCTCCGCCTTTTTCCACATACACCCGGTCGCCCGCATGCAGGTCGAGGGCGAGGATGGCATCCTCGTTGTACAGCGACGCGCGCTTGACGGTGGTGCCCGACAGTTGTACCGGCTCCAGATTGGCAACCGGCGTCACGGCGCCCGTGCGCCCCACCTGATACGATACCGACAGCAGCGTCGTCAACGCCTTTTCGGCATTGAACTTATAAGCGATGCTCCAACGCGGGAACTTCGACGTGCTGCCTAAGTTGCGTTGCTGCCGTAGCGAATCGACTTTGAGTACCACGCCGTCGGTAGCCACCGGCAAGTGCTTGCGTTCCGTGTCCCAATACTTTAAAAAGGCGAAGACCTCTTCGCGCGAACGGCATCGTTTTATATGAGAAGAGATGCGCAATCCCCATTGCCGCGCGCGTTGCAGATTGTCGTAGTGACTGTCGCCCGGCAGCTCCGGGCCCAGCAGGAAATACATATACGAGTCGAGCTTGCGCGAGGCCACGATGCGCGGGTCTTGCAGCTTCAGCGTGCCGGAGGCGGCGTTGCGGGGATTGGCGAACAGGGGTTCCTCTTGTTCCTCGCGTTCTTTATTGAGCGCTTCGAACACCTGCCAAGGCATGATGATTTCGCCGCGAATTTCAATGTAATCAGGCACATCGTCGCCCTTCAGCACCAGCGGTATGCTGCGGATGGTGCGCACGTTGGCGGTCACGTCGTCGCCCTGCTTGCCGTCGCCTCGGGTGATGGCCTGTACCAGGCGTTTGTGCTCGTATATCAATGAGATGGAAGTGCCGTCGTATTTCAACTCGCAAACCATTTCGAATTCCTCGTTGAGGGCGCGTTGCACCCGGTTGTAGAAGTCGGCGATTTCGCCTTCGGAATAAGTGTTTTGCAGCGATAGCATGGGATAGCGATGTTTCACCTGCGCAAAATCTTTGTTGATGTCGCTTCCCACGCGCATCGAGGGCGAATTAGGATCGGCATATTCGGGATGTTCCTTTTCCAACTCGACCAGCTTGCGCATCATCGCATCGAATTCGCCATCCGTGATGACCGGTTGCGACAACACGTAGTAGTTGTAATTATGCTCGTGCAACTGCCGCCGCAACGATTCAATTTCGGTTTTCTCCGGCGAATTACCCTCGGGTGTATTAGCGGGTTGGGTATCCTCTTGTTTGAAAAGATTCATCATTCCATCATTCATACCTCATAGTTCATAGCTCATAGCTCATAGCTCATACCTCATACCTCATAGTTCATAGTTCATACCTCATACCTCATCATTCATACCTCATTTAAACAACCTCTTCCATGGGAAAATCAACCCCTTATGGACGGATTCGTTCAGCGTTCCGATATTGGCCGATACGGTAAGCATCTGCTGGAATAACAATTTCCCTTCCGTGAAATGCAGGTTACAGTTGAAGCGCGCGTTCACCCGGTCGGACTCGATAATCCGCACATACCATTCGTTTTCGAGATAAAACCGGCTCTGCAAAAACGGGGTTCCCCAATACAAATCACCGCCGAACCTGTCGAACAGTTTCATACGCGGGGCGCCGGCATAGAGCAGGTTTTTCGTTCCGAGGCCGCAATACTCGATATCGCCTCGCGCAATAAATCCCACGGGCTTGTGAAGCAAGGGCATTTCGCTTCGCCGGTCGCGTTCGTATCCGATGAGCGTGCCGGCAGCCAGCGTGGCGGCGAGTCCTTTTCGGTTTTCGATTTGCACGCCTGCCGAAGCTTGCAGTTGCAGGTTTTCGCTCACGCCCACCCCTTTCGTTGGCGGGCGCGTATTGGAATAATGGAACATATACGATTGGAAGTCGGCGAAGAAGATGCCTTTCGATGCTTTTCCCGACAGCCCCACAAAAAAGTGTTCGCGTTTGTCGGGCGTCGCGTAGCCGGTGCGGTCGAACCAAGCCGTGGCATACGTCCGTTCGTCGCCCAAGCGCACGAATACCCCCTGTATAAGCGGAATGAAATGATTGACCGAATCCTTGAAAAAGAAATTATTATAGTCGCCCAACACCTCTTTGCGCGGAAACGCCCCTGCCCGGAAAAGTATTTTCGGAGCCTTATATTGGTAGTACATGGTGACGTCCACTTTGTCCAGCGCCTTATCCATCCCCGGTATTTTCAGCAGGTTGACGCCGGCGTTCACCGAGTGTCGTCCATCCCACACAATACGTCCGAGTGGATTCAGCCACACGCCGTTCATCGTTTCCGAATCGATATACGACGATCCGTCGTATTCGGTATTGTCGAAGAAATAATCCACCCCCACGTTCCACCGGTATTGTTGCGCCAAAACCGTATGCAAACATCCGAGAGCGATCATCGTAAGTACTAATTTTCGTTTCATCGTGATTGTTTTTTCAATGCGTAAAGATAGTTATTTTTGATAAATTCCGTTTTATTCGATTTTGTTATCGCCGGTCTTTATATGCACGACCCTCGGCTCGAGGCGTTTGGCCTCTTCCAAAGGGAGTAAGGCGTAACTCATGATGATGACGATGTCGCCCACATGCGCCAGGCGGGCTGCCGCGCCATTGAGGCAGATCGTGCCCGAGCCCCGTTCGCCTCGGATGATATACGTCTCGAACCGCGCGCCGTTATTGTTGTTGACGACCGATACTTTTTCGTTGACGAACATCCCCGCCGCATCGATCAGATCTTCATCGATCGTGATGCTCCCTTCGTAGTTCAGATTCGCATCCGTTACGGTCGCCCGGTGTATTTTTGATTTTAAAACTTCTACCAACATTCTTTTTTTCTTGCTTTTATCTATTTTTATTCAAGTTTCGCAAGTTATTTCGCCTGAAAGTTTACAGTTTACAGTTAGTGTTTACTGCATACTGTTTACTTCTTACTTCTTACTCCTAACTGTTCTTAGTTTGTAGTTTGTAGTTTGTAATTCGTAATTTGCAATTTGTAATTCGTAATTCGTAATTTGTAATTTCTTAAGTTCCTTGCGAAACTTGAGTTTTTACAGGATGATGATTCCCCGCATCTCCAATCTCCAGCCTCTATCCTCCAACCTCCAACCTCTAATCACTAACCTCCAGTCTCTATATTTTATTTATACCGGATATTATCGATCAGCCTTACGTCATTGCAATAGACCGTCACGCAACCCACGATGCTTTCCGCCGTCCGCCAATCGTCCACCGGTTGAAGCGTGTGCGCATCCACAATTTCGTAGTATTCAACGTGTAACCCGTCGATATTGTTTATCGTCTCCGTGACAAACCGTGTGGCTTCGGCAGGTGTCTTTTCAGGATAGAACGACAAGCTCCGCCTCAGCGTGCGGTAGATGCCCGCCGCCCGGGCGCGTTCTTCGTCCGACAGTCGTGCATTACGGCTGCTCAAAGCCAGCCCGCTTTCTTCGCGGACAATCGGCACGCCGGCAATTTCCACCGGAAGCGCAAGTTGCCGGACCATCTCTTTGATGATAACCATCTGTTGGAAATCTTTTTCGCCGAAATAAGCCTTATCCGGCTCCACCGTTATCAGCAGTTTGCTGACAATCTGCGCCACGCCGTTGAAATGCCCCGGCCGGAACGCTCCTTCCATCACCTCGCCGAGCGGGCCGAAATCGAACTGCCGCGTGTCGGGTTCGGGATACATCTCTTCCACCGGCGGGGCGAATACGATGTCTGCGCCGATATGTTCGAGCAAGGCTACGTCCGCATCGAGGGTGCGCGGATAAAGCCGCAAATCTTCTTGATTATTGAATTGGGTGGGGTTGACGAAATCGCTCACCACCGTCACGTCGTTGTCGCCGACGCTTTGCTTTACCAGCGCGGCATGCCCTTCGTGCAACGCTCCCATGGTAGGTACCAGCCCGATGCTCTTGCCCTGCTCCCGTGCGTGCGAAAGCTCGCCTTGTAAATCGGATATTTTTGTTATGACTTTCATCCTGTTTGTTGTTTCCGACTGCAAAGCAACAAAATATTTATCACATAGCGAAAGCCGCGAGGTAAAAAATACGGCAAACCGGGGGTTTCGCTCCAAGCAATGCTCCCGGGAATGACTACTATTATTTTTATTATTAATCGATTACAAAAAACAGGCCGGAATATTTTGTATTTATGCGGATTTTTTTTATTATCTTTGTGCTCAATTTACAACAATTGTTCCCATGGCGCAGAAGAAAATTTTATACATTACGCAAGAAATTTACCCTTATTTAGAAGAATCCACTATATCGAATATATCCCGCTATTTACCGCAGGCTATTCAGGAAAGAGGAAGGGAAATACGCACGTTCATGCCGAAGTACGGGACGATTAACGAGCGTCGCAACCAACTGCACGAAGTCATCCGTTTATCGGGAATGAATCTGATCATCGACGATTCCGATCATTCCCTCATAATCAAGGTGGCCTCTATCCAGGCGGCACGCATGCAAGTCTATTTCATCGACAACGAAGATTTCTTCCAGCAAAAGGAACTGTTTGTCGATGCAAACGGCGAGGAATACGACGACAACGGCGAGCGGAGCATCTTTTTTGTACGGGGTGTCATGGAAACGATTAAAAAACTTCGCTGGATACCCGATATCATTCACTGCCACGGATGGTTTACCGCTTTGGCGCCTTTGTATATCAAACGGGGATATGCCGATGATCCCTGCTTCAGCAACGCGAAGGTGGTTTATTCGGTATACGATGATGTGTTCACCAAATCGTTCCACGATAGTTTTGCCGATAAGCTCCGTTTCGATACCATCGGCGATTCCGAAATCGATTTGGTTAAGGCCCGGGGCGAAATGGACTTTGTGAATCTGACCAAATTAGCCGTCGATTATTCCGACGGGGTCATTCAAGGCGTTCCCGCTATCGATAAACGCATCAAGGCCTATGTGAAGGAAAAGCAAATACCGTTTCTTCCGTATAAAGCGGATTTTGACCAGAGCGTCGAAGAAATCGATGCTTTCTACGATAAGATAGGGTAGTGGCTTCACTTATAAAATCTTAATGGAAAGGGCGTATGTTTCTATGAAATACAAATATGTTTAAAATTTGAAAGAAACAGACGGAACAGTTTTCCTATCCGGTTATTTTTTCGGATATTTGCGCGGTTAAAACATATATTTTTGAAACAATGAAAGTTCCCTCACTGATATACAAAGCGGTTTGCATCTCTTTTTTCGTGATGCTCGCCTTTGCTTGTAACGATAATCTCGAAAAAATAGGCTTTAGCATTCAGCCTGATGGCGAAGGGCTTGCGATGAATGTCGATACCCTCACTTTGTCGGCTGAAACGGTTCAGGTCGATTCGATTTTCTCCCGCACAAAATATCCGGTGTTGGGCGAATATGTCGACCCGGTGTTCGGGTCCATCAAATCCGATTATATGGGAGAATTTTATCTTCCGGAAGGCATCGGTTTTCACGATGACGTGCGGGCGATCGATTCCGTCCGCTTGTTGGTTTCGTATACGTCGATCATCGGAGACTCGTTGTCGCCCATGCAGGTATTGGTATACGGCTTGAATAAACAACTCCCGAATAACAATTATACGAATGTCTCTCCGGATGAGTATTATCAGTCGCCGGAATTGGGCTCCGCAACCTTTACCGGAAAGAATGCCGTGTATCGCAAAGAAGCGTATTACACGTCGGCGTACACTGTCGATACGATGTTGATTTATGAAATCGGGGTGAAATTGCCGTTGGAGTTAGGTGAAAAATTCCTCACCGAATATAAAAAGACAGGGCATGGGAGCTTTTCCGATGCTGATAGTTTCCGCAAGTTCTTCCCCGGAGTATATGTGACAACCGGTTTCGGCAGCAGTACCATCCTCAATGTGAGTCTCTCTTCGTTGTATGTGCACTATAAGTATAACGATCCGAAAGGTTCTTCGCAGAAAACCGATACGATTCGCAGTACTGCTTTGCAGTTGAATATTACCCCGGAAGTGGCTCAGGTCAATACGGTTGAGAATAACAATGAGCAGTTGCTTGCTCCCGGTTCCGCGCATTCTTATATCAAAAGTCCTGCAGGAGTATATACCAAATTAAAATTCCCATTCTCCGATATACACTCGCGTTTAGGTGAAGGGCAATCGATAAATCTGGCCGCGCTTACCTTATATGCCGATCCGGAAGTCTATGAAGATGCGGCCGTCAAGCTGAGTCCGCCTTCTTATCTGTTGTTGATTCATAAAGATTCGTTACAAGGCTTCTTCGAGGAAGGAAAGATGCCCGATAACCGAACCGGTTTTCTTTCCGCAGCATTCAATGCGACGACCTATTCGTATAGTTTCAATAATATATCGGCGTTAGTCAATTATTATAACGAACAAAACAATTACAAGGCGTTTGATTTGGAATATTATCTTATTCCCGTAGATGTTACTACCCAAACGAATAGCCGTACAGGACAAGTTGAAGTGACGAGTGTCTCCAATCAGATGATGCCGACAGCCGTACGGCTCGATAAACAACCGGAGAATATGAAGCTCGAAATGATTTTCAGTAAGTTCTGAAAAAAGAAGATACAAATAAAATTTCAGATAATCGTTTCATGCGGTGAAGTCGATCTTTTTTAATCTACCGCTGTGCGAATCACTAAAATATTCTTTTGAAAGAGGAACAAGGATCATTAAAACAGCAGTCCTTGTTCTTCTTGACGTTTACGTCCTAAATGACGATAAGCCAGGTCTGTGGCTTCGCGGCCTCGGGGCGTTCGTTTAATAAATCCTTCCTTAATCAGGAAAGGTTCGTAAACCTCTTCGATTGTTCCGGCATCATCGCCTACCGCGGTGGCGATGGTGGTAATGCCTACCGGTCCGCCGTTGAATTTGTCGATGATGGTCAGTAGGATTTTGTTGTCTATTTCGTCCAATCCATGAACGTCGATATTCAATGCTTCCAGGGCATACGATGCGATGGCGTGATCGATCTTACCCGTGCCTTTGATTTGCGCAAAGTCACGCACCCGTCGCAAAAGGGCATTCGCAACGCGAGGCGTGCCGCGGCTACGGGAAGCGATTTCTTCGGCGGCCCGGCGGTCGCAGCCGATTTTTAAAATGCCGGCCGACCGTAATACAATGCCCGTAAGCGTTTCCATATCATAATATTCCAAGTGCATATTGATGCCGAAACGCGCGCGCAAGGGGCTGGTGAGCAATCCGCTGCGCGTTGTCGCCCCGATCAGGGTGAACGGGTTCAAGTCAATCTGGATGGAACGTGCGCTGGGGCCTTTATCGATGAGGATATCGATACGGTAATCTTCCATCGCACTATATAGATATTCTTCTACCACCGGGGCTAACCGGTGTATTTCGTCGATGAACAATACATCGTTCGCTTCGAGGGAGGTCAGGATACCGGCCAAGTCGCCCGGCTTATCCAACACCGGTCCGGAAGTCACCCTGAACCCGACGCCTAACTCATTGGCGATAATGTTGGAAAGCGTGGTTTTTCCCAATCCCGGAGGGCCGTGCAACAACACATGATCGAGCGATTCGCCCCGTAAGCGGGCGGCGCGAACGAATATATTGAGATTCTCGACGATCTTCTCCTGACCGTTGAAGCTGCCGAAAGTGAGCGGGCGCAATGCATTCTCAAATTCCCGTTCGGGTTCTTGAAAATGGC
>ENA-UOOM01002491-UOOM01002491.1-fermentation-metagenome-genome-assembly--contig:-NODE-2491-length-15048-cov-3.976923_pt1 | contig 15048 bp, 12 predicted proteins | sample MGYA00245781_ERZ724031 | MGnify/ENA primary metagenome ERZ724031 (study PRJEB28704, sample SAMN03018317) | fermentation metagenome | biome: anthropogenic terrestrial biome; feature: soil; material... | reverse complement strand
TTGATGCGGCAACCGCAGCTAATCCAATACCCGTGTTTCCGCTTGTCGGCTCTATAATAACCGAACCGGGTTTGAGCAGTCCCTTGTTTTCGGCATCCTCTATCATCGCTTTTGCTATTCTGTCCTTTACGCTTCCCGCAGGATTGAAATACTCGAGCTTTCCGATTATTCTGGCTTTCAGATTATATTTTTTTTCCGTGCTGACAAGTTCAAGCAAAGGAGTATTTCCTATTAAATCTGTAAAGCTTTTTCTAATATCAGCCATATAAACACTGCCTTTCGTAATTAACCTATTTGACCGGTATTATTTATTTATACAATGTTTAGTTATTAATGTCAATCATAATTCAGATTATGTATTTTTCTTTTTACATTATACTTATACTTTTTTTGAAAAAAATAAAGTTAGTTGTATAAAAAAGCGCGACTGACCGCCGCGCAGTTTTTTTGAGTGTCTTTATCGTTTCGCTATCGGGATATACGGTCTTTCTTCCGAAATGCTTTTATACGCGGGACGGATTATCTTACCCATATTAATTAATTCCTCAAGCCTGTGCGCACTCCAACCCGAAATACGTGCGATTGCAAAAATCGGAGTAAAAAGCTCAAGCGGCAAGCCAAGCATATGATATGCAAAACCGCTGTAAAAATCGACATTTGCGCTTACACCCTTGTAGATATTTCTCTTTTTAGCTATAACCTTGGGCGCAAGCTCGTCGATCTTAAGGTACAGAGCATACTCATCCGAAAGTCCTTTTTCATACGAGAGCTTCTCCACAAAAGAGCGAAAAATCAACGCTCTCGGATCGGAAATCGAATATACTGCGTGGCCCATACCGTATATAAGCCCTGATTTATCAAAGCTCTTTTTATCAAGAAGGTTTTCAAGATAATCACAGATTTCATCGTTATCTTTCCAGTCCTTAACAACCGATTTCATATCCTCAATCATCTGGACAACCTTAATATTCGCTCCGCCGTGGCGCGGACCCTTCAACGACCCGAGAGCAGCGGCGATTACCGAATAGGTGTCGGTTCCGGAAGAGGTTACCACATGCGTCGTGAATGTTGAGTTGTTTCCTCCGCCATGCTCAGCGTGGAGCATGAGAGCGAGATCGAGCACTCTTGCCTCCAATTCCGTAAACTCTCCGTTAGGGCGAAGCAAATGAAGTATATTTTCAGCAGTGGACATATTCTCGTTTGGAGCGTGAATGAACAGACTTCTACCGCCATAATAATGCTCATATGCATTATACCCGTATACAGAAATAAGCGGAAAGGTTGCTATTAAGAGCAGACACTGACGCATGACGTTTTCGGGTGTTATATCGTTGGCATTTTGATCGTAGGCGTACAGAGTCAGAACCCCTCTTGAAAGAGCGTTCATCATGTCCTTGCTCGGAGCTTTCATAATTATATCCCGAACAAAGCTCTGCGGCAGAGAGCGATAGCTTGACAACAGTTCAGAAAAGCTCTTCAACTCCTTCGCATTTGGCAGTTCTCCGAACAGAAGAAGATATGTAACCTCCTCAAACCCAAAACGTTTTTCTTTATTGCAGCCCTCAACAAGGTCTATTATGTTTATACCACGGTAGAAAAGCTGACCGTCAATCGGAACGGACACACCGTCTTGTTCACGGTATGAGCGTATCTCGGAGATGTCCGTAAGTCCGGTAAGCACTCCCCTGCCGTTTATATCCCGCAGTCCCCTTTTCACATCATACTTGCTGTAAAAAGAGGAGTCGATTACGGTATTATTAACGCAGCGCTCGGTTAGCTCCTTAATTTGCGGAGTAATAGCGGAAAAATCATTAGTCTTACTCATCAATCCAATCCTTTCCAATTAAATCGGAAAACAAACGAGCCAAAAGCAGAAGATCCGATTAAAAAACTGATTGCATATTTATTCCAATGCATAATATTATATCAAAAAAACATGCTGTTGTAAACATAAATATTATTAATTGTTTGTATTCTTATGCAGTTTAGCCTCGATTTTTGTCTTTTTTTCCTTTATTTTTACCAGTGCGATCTCATCCTTGTATGTCTTTGGTGCGAGTAAAACGAAGGAAGCAAACGCTTTTGAAATAAACTTTTTTGTTTCTGCATCAATACCCTTTGCAGTCTGCAACATTGACTTTACGGCTTTTTTCTTTTCTGAGCTAAGTTCGGGTAAAGTTTTGATATTAGTCTGTTTTATCAAGCCGTATAGTGTGTCAAAAAACAATTTGCGCTTATCATCGTCAAGACGGGCTAACCATTCAGCTATGGTTTTATCAAAAAGCACCGAAGTATCGGCGATTTCCTCTACATAAACGAAACTGCCGTTTTCGACCTGCCATGAAAACAAATCGTGTTGATTAAGCCCTCTTCTATTACTTTTTATTATAGTATAATCTTCCTGATTATGCATTATCATTCCGATTAAAGAGGATTGCGGCAGATATTTTTTTATTTTGTCTTTAACCTCCAAATAGTCTTGGTCTGATAAAAATTCCTGTCGGAATCCCGGCCCGTCAAGACTGTATACTTCCAATATCCTTTTTTTTACCTCGGGCAAACACTTGGATGCGGAATACACCGCAAGATTTCCACCTTTGGAGTGTCCTCCGACCCGCAGGGGTCTGTCGGAAGACAATGCAGCTTTATTAAGGTATTCCGCACCTGCCGCCTGTGCCGGAATCGGGTTTTTATATGTAAGATTAAAATCCTCCTTCCATCCGATGACAGTCATATCGGTACCTCTGTAAGCGACAAAATCGGTTTCGTCCGGAAGTTTGAATATAACAGCGGAGAACTGCTTTTCCTCTACCAAATCAATTTCATTCACAAAGCCTGAAAGGCAGGTATCCCTGAACCTTTTGCTCTTGGCAAACAGCCTGTATAAACGCTCGCAGTCCTGTTCGGCACGAATGTTTTTGAACAGTAGCCTGCTCCTTGCAAAGGGAGTGATTACAGTGAGTGGGAGAGGGCGCGGTTCTTTATCGGCCATAGTATAAGCGTAGTCCGAAAAAACGTAATCAAAATTCAGATAAGTGAGCTGTGAAAGAATCAGGGCATCGACAGGTCCGAATTCAAGCTCGCGGAGACTGCGTCTGCCCTCGTTTTTTATATAATCGAAAACATTTCCCAATATGTTCTCATCCCTTCATAGTATATGAACCGATCGACACGCGGTTTTTCCCATTTTTCTTTGCATTGTAAAGCTCGTAATCTGCCAATCTGTAATGCGACTCTATTGAATCATTACCTTCTCTTTCATGAGATGCTTCATATATGCTGCCTCCTATGCTTACGGTAACATAACGGTGCAGGCTTCCTTCACCTGAAACAATATGCATATCCTCAACCGACTGCCTGATTCTGTCACACAGCAGTCTTATCTCATCTTCGGTTTTCCAACCTTCGACAAGAACCGTAAACTCTTCGCCTCCTATCCTTGCGACCACGCTTTCCAAGCCCTCGTGGTCATGGAGAGTTTTTGTAAATGAAGAAGCGACGGCATTAATACAGTCATCTCCGTCAAGATGAGAAAAAAAGTCGTTATAGTTTTTAAAATTGTCGATATCTGCCATTAAAACCATTATTTTTGAGGATTTTTCCTTCCACTCAGGCATTTTCATCCTTACATATTCATCGAGATATCGCCTGTTGGGCAGATTAGTGAGCGGATCGGTTTTTGACAGTGTATCGAGCTTTTCATTAAGCTTTTTCAGGTCCAACTGATAAAAAAGCCTTTTATAGTTGCTTGAGCGTAGATAGAACATAATCAGCCAACCTGAAATAATAAGCAGAATAATATGCAAATCGTTAAAAAGATTCTGGTCTCCCGTTAATGTTGTAATCCTAAAAAGACGCCATGTATTGTGAAATATGAAAAAAACAGATTCGTAGAAGGTTAACACAGGAAAAAAGGCGAAAAAACCGATCAGATAATAAATCGAATTAGGAGGCGCTCCTCTGATTACTTCGAGATGAATTGCTATATGCAAACTATATGATATTAGAAAGTAGAAAATAAAATACAGGAGACTGATATGATTATAAACATAATTCTTCTTTAGAATAATACGTGCAGAGATAATCAAAACAAAAAGACATACAACTGATAAAAAAATATCGTTCGTTAATTTTATTAATTGAATAGAATCTTTTTTAATGTTGTTATCATAAAATCCGGTATAAAAGTCAATAATGATAACCATTATCTGATAAAGAAAAATTCCAATTGAAAGAGGAAGTATCCTGTTCAGATTCATCAGTATCCGGGATTTATTTATATCGTCATAATAACGCTCGCCATACTTTTTCTTTATCTGATTAGCGGTAAAAGCAGATGAAAACACATCTGAAAAAAATTTTGTTATATGAGTTCTAAGCTTCAAATTATTCACCAACTTTTCCTGTAATCATTTATATTCCGCTCAGGAACCAATTACTTTCAACTCCGCTGCTCCAACGAAACCGGCACTACCACCAGCTTTTCCGTAAATGCGAATCCCTGAACAGATAACCGGTTCAAAAGTAAAGCTGTATGTCTCAAAGTCAGCACCAAAAGCGTTTTGAGAATTTCCGTATGGGTATTCAGGTGTTATTTCCACATTGATGTTTATCCATTTTCCGTCAACAAAAACTTGCAGATACAATTCTCCGTCGGCATACCAACCGCCATTATCAATATGTAATTATTTTATCGCAACTGCAATAAAAAGTCAAGTTCATTAATTTCCGACATTTTATTCATTAGAGATAAATATTTATTAAAAATTTTGGAAAAAACATTGACAAAAAGTAATTATGAGTATATAATTTAGTAATAGAAAATCGAATTCAGATAATTTTGATGTTTCATATAAAAATATTAGGAGGACGTAATGAAAAAAATCTTTTCAAAAGTTTTATGTCTGTTAATCGTGTCGATTTTAGCATTATTCAGTCTCATTTCGTGTGAGAATAATGGAAGTACAACCAGTAATGACTCGTCGGTAGTTTCCGATACTACGAGTGAACTATCCGGCGAATACTCCGACGATGTATCCGAGGAGGAATACGTTAAGGATGAGGTAATAATTTCAGAGGAGGAAAAACAGGGCGTTATTGCTGAGGGATTACTCGGCGTCACAGGCAACAAGGTCTTTGCATACAACGGTTATCTCGGTTACGGCTACAATTTACTCGAAGCATCTTATTACAATCCGAATGACATCAAAGCCACTAACCCTATTATCGATATGGACAAACTCGCCGCCGACGGCTATGTCTATGTAAACGGTATTACTTCCAATAGCATAGACTGCGTTACTTTTATGAGCGACAGTACAAAGGAATATTCCAAGTCAATTTCCATATCTGCTAATTTAGAGGGCAAATTCGGGCTTACCGGAAGCTTTAAAACATCGTTTGGAATGGATTATTCTTCTGAAATTAAATCTAACCAGAAGCTGATAACAGTTCAGAGCAGCTTATTTACACAAAGAGATTTTATTTACGATACGAATAATGAAATTGTTGGTAATTATGCTACTTCAGCATTTACTAAGGACGCTGAAAAATTATCGCCCGAAGCACTTATAAAAAAATACGGTACTCATGTGCTTAAAGACATTTTCCTCGGCGGAAGATTCGATCTTAACTATTTATACACGAATATAGAGAACAAGTCAGACGAGAGCATCAGTGCTTCTGTAAGTGCCTCTTACGGACGCGTTAGTGGTGGTGCAACCGTAGACATCGACGAGAGGAGAAAAGAGGTCGAGAAAAACAGCAAGCTGCTGATAAGAGCATACGGTGGCTCCGTTGTCGTTGACCCGACATCCATAGAGAAAGCTCAAGCTTCATATGAAAAATGGGCACAGGGTGTTGAAGATGGCAAAATAACTTTGGTTGACAGCTCCGAAATTGTAGGAATATGGGATATAGTAGCAAAGATGGATTTTGCGAATGCGGAAGCAAAGAGCAAAGAAATAGAAGACTACTTCAACTCACGTTCGGGCGAAATCGCCGCAGCTTTTAAAAAGTCAGCTTCTGTAAAAATGTATATCGCTTCCATTCATGTGGGAACCGGAGACTCGGAAATGAAAGCGAAAAATGTTCTTCGCCAACAGGGAATTCTTGAGGGTAATATAATTAATCTTGACCTCAACAGAAGTTGCGGCGGTGATTATATTTATGTCGGATATAAAACGACTAATGACAGTACAAAAGCTCTTACGGGTATATGCGCAGATTATTTTAATAATGCAAACTCAAGTAATATAAAATTTGATAACTGCGATTATACAATTATACCAATCGATCTGAACAAAGGTGCAGGCGGCAAGTATATATATCTTTATTACACTCATGATACAAAAGCAGGAAACCCGATTACTGGCATTCAATACCAGGACAATAACAGATTTGAAAATGGGAATGCTGACGGTTATGAGGTTGTACGCTGTACTACGGACAAACAAGGATTGGATCTTAATAAAGAATCCGGCGGTGATTACATTTATCTCTGGTTTACAAGAAAATAAGTATTAAAATACCATAATAAATGACCGGAATTGCTTATCAACAAAGCAACTCCGGTCTTTTTATATGTTTTAAATGCTTTTTATATTTGATCGCTCAAATCTTGATTGTTATTCTTTTTTTCTCCTATGCTCAAAAGGAGGTTTAATAGTATTCCGAATATGGCAGCACCCGCGATACAAGGTATGTCAAATTGGAAATTCTCGAATACGACCGGTATATTTCCGCCGAAAGCGTAATTGCCGCCGATACCGATTATCATAATCGATGCGATGACTGCGATGTTCTTTGCGCTGAACATATCTACCTTTTTTTCAATCATAATAGCAATACCCTGAGCTGCTATTGCTCCGAACAGATAAATCTCAAGGCCGCCTATAACTGCGGTGGGAATAGCGTAAATAGCATTTACAAGAGGAGTAAAGAAGGAAATAACCATAGCGATTATTGCAGCTACTATAAGGACAGGTACCGAAAATACCCTAGTGATTGCCATTGTGCTTATGTTCTCGCCGTAATTAGTTCCTGCAGGTCCTCCGATAAATCCGGTAATCATATCGCCGATACCGTCGCCTATAAGATTCCTGTCAAGCATTTGAGCTAAGTTGTATTTCTTCTCGGAACTCTTCTTTTTTGCAAGATCATTAACATAAATATCAAGCTGATACATATGTGCAGTGGATTCCGGAATTGTTGCAAATGCGATAGGCATTATAGTTGCGACTGCCACCCATGATACTTTCGGGAACGTAAAGGCGGGAACTGCGAACAGGGTTGTCGGAAAATCGCTTACGATGTCCTTGATATCTCTGAACATATTTAAGTCTTTTCCGCCGAAAGCATATAATAATCCGGCAACTGCACAACCTACACCGGCTCCCAAGAGCAAAGGAAGCTGACCCAAAAAGCCCTTCAGATACCTTGAAAATATGATGGTCGAAAGAAGCGTTGCGAGGGAAACAACCCAAACCCAGCTACCGTTTTCCACACCAAACTCAGCACCCTCCGCAAGTGCTTTCGGTGCTGCGTCGCTCAGAGCGTTACCGGCAAGAGTAAGGCCGATAACCATTGCGATAGGACCGGTAATCGAAGCGGGTAATATCTTTTCTACCACATGATTACCCATGAATTTTACTAAAAGGCCTGCGGCAATAGATACAAGACCCGATAAAATAATGCCGAACTGAACATAAGAAAGCACTTCGCCCGGAAGAACCTGTCCCGATGACCATGAATCCAAAGCCGTTTGCGCAGTGGGGCTTATTTCTTTGTAAAATTCCTCACTTGCCAATAAACTGAAAACTGCTGATAAGTAAGAAAAGCTCGAACCGTAATAAAGCGGAATCTTTCTGCCGGTAACAAGTATAAAGCAGATTGTAGCAAGACCGCTCGCAAAGATTGTTGTCGACACCTGAAAACCTGTTATCAGCGCAACGGCAATCGTAGCGGGAAACATTACAATTACCTGTTGAATCGCATAAAGAAACAATTTCCATAGTGTCGGACGCTCGTCCGGTAAATAGCCGATGGTTTGGTTTTGTTTGTTCATTTCTTCCATCCTTTATTTTTTATTTTAGAAAATTAAGGTCATTTATTATAGATGCTTACGCTTGTTTCCCCGTCATGCTCCGTAACCTTTACCACGACGACTTCGCTTAGTGAAGTGGGAATGTTCTTACCAACATAAGTAGCCTTGATTGGCAGCTCGCTGTGCCCTCTGTCAATCAACACAGCAAGCTCAACCTTTGCGGGACGCCCTAACTTCATAACTGCTTCCAGAGCCGCACGAGCGGTCCTGGAAGTAAAAATCACATCATCAACAAGGATAACTGTTTTTCCGACGACCGAAAAGTCTACTGCCGATCGATTTACGATAGGTTCGGTGTTTATTAAGGACAGATCATCACGGTAAAGAGTTATATCAATCTCCCCTACCTCGATCTTTGTATTTTCGATTTTTTTTATATTACCGGCGATACGGTGAGCGAGCGGAATTCCCCTTGTCTTTATTCCTATCAAACACAGATTATCTGTTCCGTGATTTCTCTCAACAATCTGATGAGAGATCCGCATAAGCGCACGGTCGACATCCGCCTCGTTCATAATACCCACTTTGTATTCCATCACTCACGCTTTAGTCCTTTCCCACAAAAAAAGACCCTGTCTTTTTTACACAGACAAGGTCAGATAATGCTTTAAACTATTATCCAAGTCAGTATTTAACCTTGCCGGCAGCCCTGTACCGCGCTTAAAGATTATTTTTGCTGAAAACAGTATATCACATCTTTTAAGATAAGACAAGATGTTTCTAAAAATATTTTTTATTTATAAATAGAAAATATCTGAAACATAAAATTCATATTTGTTTTATTTTATATTCCATTCCTCAAGCAGCCATTCATTCCTTTTTACAAGCCATTGTCTTAAATAATGGATGTTTTTTTCGTAGGTTGAAAAAGGAATACGCTCGTATAAACTATATTTTTCGGTCATAGACCATCCGGCGACAGAATAGTTATCCTCAAAGCTTTTACCGTATTTTATAAGCAACGAATCGATTTTATTTTTTCCCAGCTCGTTATCGGTCGAAAGATTGATTATATCAGGCAATATTTCTTTATACCTCGCCTTTACCATATCCAAAAAACCGTCGCATTGCAGCAAATATCCGTACCAGATTTTATCGCAGTATATGCTCTCAGTGCTGTCGCCCGAACCGCCGATATTGTTGTATTTTTCGTAATAATCCGATGCGCAATTACCGGAGGACAAATCCATGTCCCAAATCGGACCGCCGTAAATCTTCCCGTTTTTAATATAAAAGCGTGTCGAGCTCGTCGAAAAATCTACATCCTTAAAAAACTCATTGACGATGTAAAAATCAACCATCGACGACAAATCGTAGTATTCTTTGACAGCATTGAGGTTACCGGAGGCGATTGCGGCTTCCGCATTTGCAAGAAAATTATTTAAATAATTACGCTGTGCATTTGTCGGAAATTCAGGATCATTGAAACCGAATAAAACTCCGTATATCGGCGTGCGTATACTCTCGGGATTGCTGTATTGCTCCCACGGTTCGTATTCGAGTAAAAACTCATTTCTTTTGGTGTCTATTTCAACACGTGTATCCCCTGCCGCTACCGCTTCTGTCAACAGATAGTTGCCCATAAAGATACCGTTTACATATACATCAACAAAAGCGGATCCCGGTACATACCGCATTCCTATTTCGGTCGCAAAATCAAAAACCAGCTTATTGCGAATAAGTGTTTTATCATACATATTCGCAAGTAAACACCACTTTTTGGCGGTTCCGAGCCCGAGAACCGTCTTCTTTGATTCGAATTTTATGTTATATGGCTTCTTTGCGCCGGATGATGTGGAGTTGCCGCGAATCCTGACCTCCCCTTTTGAGTCGTATATTTCAGCGAACACTCCTTCGGGATCATATATTCTAAGCTCTGCATCGACATACATATCACGGTTTATCTCATTTGATGCATTGATATATACTTTGGGAACGTCTATCTCTCTTTGTTCCGTATTGTCTGTTTCGCTCGTTTCACCGGAAGTTTCGCTATTTTGTATATCAGACACCTCGTCAGATGATTCGGCTTCTGATGGTAAATCTATGTCAAGGGATTCCTGTTCTGAAAAGCTTTCGGAAACGATGTCCGACTCATTCTCTAAGCTTGTTCCATCCGCCATTGAACTATCGGTCTTTGATGAACCGCTTTGATTTTGACTCAATTCGTCGCTTTTATCGGCAGTACTGTCAGAGCTCGTAATATCGGGAATTGATAGATTCTCTGACGAAAGATCAGCGTCCGATATGTTTTCCCCGCCGCCGCAGGCAGCAAAAATAAGCACAATAATATAGCACAGCAAAACAACCGTCAGCTTTTTTTTATAACTGTTGTTATTGATAAACACTCCCCCCCTTTTCCTGTTCGCTTATCGAATAACTTTGTCCCAGTCAAACAGCTCTCCGGGATCGGTCTTGTTCGGATTGTATTCATCATGTCCTATAATATGTTCTTTATCTCTCGGTATATCGTTTTCATCACAGATAAAATCAAGCAAAATGTCAAGCGATTCATACTGTGCTTTTGTATAACCGATATCATCGCTGTTAAGACGCGAATACTGCTCCTTTGTCATGTACTGCTCCATATCTGACTGTGAACCGATTGCAAGCAGCTCAATACCTATCGAGTACCTATTCATATCATTGGTGTATTTTTCGGTATCGTCCCATATCCCTTTTCCGGCATGCCATGCTACACTATCTTCGGGAATATACCTGTATACTGTACCATCACGGTCAATTATATAATGGATAGAGACTTCGTAATCGATAAAAATCTGTCTTACCTTTTTAATATCGTACGGATTCTGAGGCTCTGCAACGACATTACTGCAAAAATGCAGCATTATGAATTCCGGTTTATATTCCCGCTCCCAGGAATAATCCTCAAGAGGAGTCAGGTACTCGTCTTTTATGTTCATATCGGCTTTACTCTCCTCCGGCAAGCTCTCGGTAAAAGGAATATCATCGCTTGATTCCGATTGCAAAGACTCATTTAAATCATTTGAAATATGTCCGGAATCTGTGGATTTTTCGGTATTGTCAGCATCATTTCCGCAAGCGGAAGCGCAAAAAATCAATGCACATATCGCTGCAGGTATTGCTATTTTTTTTAAAATGATATTCATAAATGTCATTAAAAAATATGCTCCTTTATAACGTACCGAAAAAAATAATGCCCTTATTACAGTAGCATTATTTTTATAACTTGTCAAGAAAAGAAAGCGTTAAGAACACTACCTGATAACGAGCCACTTCTTCTGTGCTTTGTTCCATCTGACGTAGAGTAGCTTTGCAATTATAGCGGGGGGAATAACCTTGCCCACTATACTCAAAAATCGGTTCATAACACCCGGAATATATAAATGTCTGTTTTTAAGGACCCTCGAAATAGTCTGGTGAGCAACTTTTTCCAGCCTGTTTGCGGTCACACTCCCCCAAAAGCCCTGCGCTTCAATACCGCATATGGATTCGGGAGTAGTAGCCAGACCGGCTGGACAGAGAGAAAGCACCGTTACCTTCTCTTTTTTCATCTCCTGACCGAGTGCGATGGAAAAATCGAGCAGAAATCTTTTTGATGCAGCATAAGTGGCTTTTAGGGGCATCGGATACATCGAAGCAAGACTTGAGACGAAAACCACATAGAAATTCGAATCCGGTCTTCGGCATAAAAGTGCCTCTCTTGTTATTCTGAGCGTCGCTTCAATATTCAGCTTCAATATGGAAATAATTTCCTCAAACCCTCTCTGCAAAAAGCCTCCCTCGTAATCAATACCTGCGACATTCAACAGCATATCAAGCTTAAAATCCTGATTATTTATAAATTTTATGAGAGTTTTTGTTTCACCCTCATCTGTCAAATCACAGCATTTGATATAAATTTCCGTTCCGAACTGCCGTTCAAGTCCGTTCTTTACCGAAACCAGACCTGTATCATTGATGTCAGTTAAAAATAAATTGTAACCTCTTTCCGCGCATTCAATAGCCAATGCTCTGCCAAGTCCGCCCGAAGCTCCGGTTATCAATACATTCACTTTACAAGCCTCCCGTATTTTATTCCGCATAACTGCTCACTCAACCTGAAAAGCCTATCGGCGTTTTCTCTTGTTACCTGTTTCGAGTGCTTTTGTTCTCTGCACAAATAATAATATATAGCCGGAGGATTTTCTTCCTGTAAACAGAGCCATGCGTATGTCTTTGCAGGAATTTCAGGCAAAACCCCATGTTTCTTTCGCATAGACCAGACGAATTTTACAATACCTCCCGTCTGCTTTTGCCCAATATCCGTGTTAACAAGGCCCGGATCCACTCCATATGCACTGATACCGCAGGATGAATATCTGTCATTCAATGCATAAGCGAATAGCATATTACACAATTTTGATTGCTTGTAAACCATCAGCGGATTATAGTGCTTTTTAAACATTATATCTTTCCAACGGATTTTCATCATTTTATGAGATCTGCTCGATGTCATTATCACACGACCGCCGGCTTTATTCAAAAAAGGTAATAAATAATAGGTCAACAGAAAAGACGAGAGATGATTGAGTGCAAACTGCTGTTCATAACCGTCCTCCGTTGTGGTGTACCAGCTCCTCACACAACCCGCATTGTTTATCAGAGCGTGCAGCTCACCGTTGCAGTTTTTTGTTATGAATGCTCCGACTTTATCCGCAAGCACCTTTATCTCGGATTGCCGCATAAGATCTGCCGTGAAAAACTCAACATTACAATCAGGAAAACTTTCGCTTAGCTCTTTCTTTGAGTTAGCACACTTTTCATCGGAACGTCCGATACCTATTACAAAAAAACCCTCACGAAGCAGTTCCCTGCAAACCGCAAAACCTATTCCGGAAGTCGCTCCGGTAACAACAACTGTTTTCATATCGTCACCCTGTTATTCAAACCAGTTCCAGACATGCCAGAACTCTAAAGAACCTGCGCATATTGCTGACACGATATATGTGGTGATAAAACTAACCGCACAGATTATTAGCGAAACAAGCGCAACTTTGCGTAGTTTCCTGTTGAATTTCGGATACATGGGAAGCGACGGGTAAACGGGCTCGTTCTTTGAGGCGGCAAGCACATTCTCGGGAAAACGTCCGTATGCACGCATAAGCTGTCTTACGAATTTACCGCAATAAACTGTTCCGGCATAGGAAAGCATCGACATCGCAAGCAGAAAAATGCCGAATAACAGTGCATTTACATAAGGCATAGCGGGGATTATCTCATATATGTCGATATCCGCAATAAGACATATTCCCGTCGTAAATAATGCGATTGTTATTACAGCCATCGAAATAACCCAGGCGAAGAGCATAACAAAAACCATGGCAATAATAATATCCGCAAACCCAAGTCCAATCACAGCTATCAAACGATTTCCGGTCTTTGTTACATTTTCGGAAGTGTTAGGCTCAAACTGCTTTGCCAGCGCGGTCGGATTGCCGAGCTTTGCGGCGATCTCCTCCTCAGAGTACCCGTCAGCGAGTTTAAAGCGAAAATGCTCCTCGTACTCCGACAGGATATCTTCCCTTTCGGTCACTTTGTTTTCTTTAAGAGCTCTTTCAAGCTCGCTTAAAAAATCATTTTTATTCACACTAAATCCTCCTCTAAAATTTCGGTAACCGACTTGATAAAATGGAGCCATTCAGCTTTGTCGGATATATATTGCTGTTTCCCATATTTGGTCAGCCTATAATACTTTCTCGGCGGCCCGCCGCTTTCCTCCGAAAGATAGGTAGTTACCAAACCGTCGCTTTTCAGTTTCCTTAAAATCGGATAAACAGTGCCGTCTGAAATATCGATTTTTGAGGAAATATACTCCGAAACATCGTAGCCATAACAGTCCTTACGGCTTAACATCGATAAAACAAGCAACTCAATAACACCCTTTTTATACTGTATATTCACTGCTAAACCTCCGTTTTCGTGTTTACCAATAGTGTTCTTTGATTACTACTATACATTATATATTAGTAAACCGCTTTTGTCAATAGCAAAATCAAAAAAATAAAAAAATTCCGATCAGTGTGTCAGATAGACCAAAAATGCACTGATTCCGGAACTTTTTTGTTTTTTAGAATTCTTTATTATTAATGCTATTCAATGGTGTTTCGGTGTTACCTTCAATTATCTCCGCTTCTCCCCGCAAAAACAAGTGGAAGCTTTTCCGATAATTCCATACCTTTCATTTTAGTTTAAAACAGTTTTTCTGATATATGCAGTATAATTTTAAAATATCCTTCAATTTGGTGTTGTAATATGAAGAAATCAGTGATATAATAATACAAATATAAATCTCGAGGTATCTATTTTGATTACTTACTACTTTACAACCACTACTACCGTGTAGGGCCATTCTTTGAAGTTAGTTGCAGATGCAACCGGCGATGAAGGTTAGCCCTATCAGTCGTACGGTTGCAAGGAATATATAACACCTTGCATCACCAATAAAGTGAGCAGGGTGATTTTGTTTTGTAAGGGGGTGTTTGCTCTAATGTTTAATGGAATATTATCTCGATGTTCCGAGGAGCGTCTTACCGTATTATCTTCACTTAATATACTAAAATAAGATAGGGAGAATACAAATATGGAAAATTATAAAGAAATTTTAGCAGACGGAATTTCAAAAGCTGTAGGTGCAGAACTTGTTCTTTTTGAGGAAAATGATTACGGCTTTTTTTGTGACTATGATATCCCACCGCTTAATCCCATCACTTTTGCAGAAATAGTAAAAAAGGTTAATTCAGACAATATAGAGTGCGTTTTCGAGCTTGACCGCTTTTCGGGTGTTTATGAGGATGGAAAAGCTAAAAATCGTATGCTTCAACGCATTTATGTATTAGCTTTTAGAACACCGAAAGAAATTGAAGCATATAAAAGTTTTGTAGCAGAAGCTGTAAAACGTGACCATAAGACACTTGGAAACG
>ENA-UOOM01002490-UOOM01002490.1-fermentation-metagenome-genome-assembly--contig:-NODE-2490-length-15056-cov-3.896274_pt1 | contig 15056 bp, 13 predicted proteins | sample MGYA00245781_ERZ724031 | MGnify/ENA primary metagenome ERZ724031 (study PRJEB28704, sample SAMN03018317) | fermentation metagenome | biome: anthropogenic terrestrial biome; feature: soil; material... | reverse complement strand
CGTTCAATATCATTTCTGCGGTTCATTTTTATATCACCAATATGCCAGCTCTGGCGAATACGGTTCAGCACTTCCTCATAATCGGCAATCAGAGTTTTCATATATTCCATATCTTCCGGAGCAATCTGCTCCTGCCAGCCGTTTATTTGCGCAAAAGCGAAAAGCTCGCTATCTTCGGCAGGTTTTACCTTGATTTTCGGCGTGTTTTCTTCCAGCATTTTTGCAAGATACGGCAACCGTTCTACATTGGAGGTCACATCATCCCAATCCACTGAATCAAAGAATCGTTTCAGCTTTTCGTTTTTGGTCGGCTCATACCATTCATGATTGTTATCCTCGCCGACCAAGCTTTTGTATTTGAGAAACGAGCTACGGCTCACTGTTTTTTGGCTTAGAAATTCCGTTAAATCCGGCTTGATTCCGCTTTTCACCGAATCAATTTCAAGCCCGGTCAGGATTTCCAGCATCTCGGTTTCACGCTGCAACCGCTCACGCTCCGCCGTGTCGGAATTTTCATCATAAGCAATAATGCTGCGGTCAAAAGCGGCGTTGCATATCTGTCCGATACGGGTGGAAAAGGTGCTTTTAATAACCTCGAATCTATCTTTCCAGTCGCTCGCATTCAAGACAAGTGAGGTTGCAGACGGAATTTTTAACAGCGGAATACTGCTTTGATGACTGTAAGCGTCATAATCGTTCGCTTTGTAATTGCGTGATACACAGGCGTTCAGCAAAGGATCAGCGATGGTTTTGATCATATCCCCGTCAAAGTCTGCTCCGCCCAGCCGTTCCGGAATCAGCGTGCGTGAATCTACCATAATGACATAGCTTAAATGCGACAGATATTTCTTTCGCAGCGGCCCGATATACTCCGGCGGCGATACCACTGCTTCCTCGTTCCGGGCAATATGCGGATTACGCAGCAGGGTGTATTTGTCGCTTGCCGGATAAGCAGCACCAGGCGCATATGCCACTGTATCCGGATAACATTCGTTATAGAGCCTCATGGAAACGCCGGAATATTCGCCGTCAATATCAGAAACAGACTTCACAAGCATCTGCAAAAACCGCATCAAATCGCCTGAAAGATAGCGGTTATCGCCGGAAACAATCAGTCTGCCGATGGCGTATTGTTTCAGTAGGCTCTGTGCCTTGTTTTCCAGCTCCTTTGCATAAATGGGTTCGTAAATAAATAGCGTATTCTTCTCAAGAATTTTGGCAAGCAAAACGCTTCGTTTATCAGCATCCGTGCGGCTCAGCGCATCCATGAAATATTCTTTTCGGCTGGTAGGGTCGGCGGCAAGGCGATAATATGCGACTTCTGTTTCTTTGGTAATCCAGTTACGGTTATCTTCTTCGGGGCCATGCTCCCAGCCAGGCGGTAAATCCAGAGGGCGAAATTCTTCTGCCGTCATGGAAACTGTATTTAAAAATTGATAGTTAAGTTCCGTGTACCGTTGCGGTTCAACTTGATTGATACCAGAAATATATAATGCATGGTGGTAGTTCTTACAGCGGGCAAGATATTCCGCCCACGATAAACCGTTTTCTGTTATCCACCCAAAGGCTTTGAACATACTTTTGGTCAGAATCAGGTCTACCTCCTGAACCGGATGCTTTTCGCCCCAAATATCAACGATATATGGAACACCCAACTCGGCAAACAGCGACTTGAAATCCACCTCATGCACAACGCCCTTGATATGCGGCAACCGAATTTGAAAAGAATTATGAACGTGTTTGTCGAAAAATTCCATATCCATCTTTTCGGCAAATTCACGGGACACAAGCCCCTCGCCGTCAAATTCGGTGACTTCAATATCCGCCTTTTTCTCAACACGGTGGTATTTCCGCATGGCGTTGTCGCTGCCGTCATCCTCGGCGGTGATGATATTCGCCTCATACACCGGCGTAATCGGATTGTCCACAATGACAATGCGCTTTTCATCCCAGATGCTCATATCCGAAATACGAAAGCCGCTGGTGAGCATCAGTCCATTGTAGGCGTAGAGCTTACTGAGCTGGCACTTGCCAATGTTCATATCCAGCATGATACGGCGGCGGATAGGCTCGTAAAAATCCGCACGGATAAATGAAAGTCGTGAATTGCGGCTCATGCTGGCGCTGCGCTCGAAAGCGAGATATTGATATGCGCCTTTGCCAAAATCCAGCGTAATTCCGTCTGGGCGAAACATAGACTGCGCCTGTATCTGCCGGTCGATATATTTTTTTGTGGTAGCATTGCGGTCAAATATGCCCGAAAAATCTAAAGTTATGAGAATATCCGCAAGATCGGGAATGACATCAATACCAACCGGCATTTTAAAGTCGTCGCCGTGCAGCACGCACATGATTTGGTAAAACAGTGCGCAGTCATCCTGCACGGTGGGCGCAGAAAAAGAGATGCACCGGTTTGTGGCATCTTCGGTAAGATTGTATTGATAAACGCCGGAGGAGATTTCGGCGGCATAGCGCATGATTGCTCTGGCGGATAATTCATGGATTTGATATTTCAATCGGTTCACCTCGTTTATGAGGACAGTATAGCATAAAATTAAGAAATATACAAATAAAATACTGCTCCCACAGTTTGATTGTGAGAGCAGTATTTTTGGAATTTTAAATAATAATTTTCATAGCCGATTTTACTTTTTCCATAGTTTCAATTCCTGTTTTGTTCGCTCTTTCGGTTCCGTTATTTATTATATCTTTAACTAACGATTTATGGTTTTCATAATAACACCTTTTTTCACGAAAAGGCTCAAGCAAGATGTTTATTTTATTATAAAGAGTTTTTTTACATGCAACACAACCGATTTTTGCTTCTCTACACATTTCACATATATTTTCATATTCGTCATCGTTAAAAGCTTTATGATAAGTGCAAACTGTACAAATGTCTGGATTTCCTTTGTCAGATAAAGCAATTCTATTTTTGTCGGTCAGTGCAGATTTTACTTTAGTAATTACATCCTCATTGCTATCTGATAAATAGATAGCATTCCCTAAGCTTTTTCCCATTTTAGTATTTCCATCTACGCCGGGAAGTCTGGATACTTTACTTAACAACGCTTCCGGTACTTTCAATGTTTCACCATACAAATCATTAAATCTTCTAACAATTTTTCGTGCTTGTTCCATATGAGGAAGTTGATCATCTCCCACTGGTACTATATCCGCATTACAAAATGTTATGTCTGCTGCTTGGCTTACCGGATACCCTAAAAAGCCATATGTTAAATCGTCATATCCATACTGTTTAGCCTCAGTTTTTATAGTTGGATTATGCCTTAATGAGTTCACAGAAACAAACATCGAATAAATGACTGTGAGTTCTGCTATGGCAGAGACTTGCGACTGTTGAATTAATGTGATTTTTTGAGGATCAAGTCCCACTGACAAATTATCAATAGCTACATCATATATGCTTGCATTGATTAATTCTGGCCTGTTAAAATGCGTTGTGAGAGCCTGAACATCAGCAAGTAATATTAAAGTGTCATATTCGCTTTGAAGCTTAACACGATTTTGCAAGCTGCCTACATAATGCCCTAAATGCAATTTTCCAGTGGTTCTGTCGCCAGTTAAGATTTTTTTCATGATATTACCATCCTTCTATATATTATTGTATTAACCACCACCAGTCACTATCCATGCAATCATCTCCTTAAATAAAAAAGCTTCTGTCCCTAAAAAGGACAGAAGTAAAATTCTGCAAGCCACCTAATTAGCTACGCACAAACATGCGTTTCTCGTGTTACGGTCGAGATTTTCCGTCAACGCCTACTAAAATATTTTTTCGGGTTGCCCTCATAAGTCCATTCAACATAATTTAAAATATTGCCATCACACCATCGGCAACTCTCTTTAATTTCAATATTATGCCTACTACTCTTAATCATCGGTTTAATATTAAGTTTTAAATATTATATCACAAATTTTGATTATTGTCAAATCCAAAACAATCAATAACATGTATTAAAACACTGCTCCCACACTTTTGTGTCGGGCAGTGTTTTAAGTTGAAAAGGAGTGAAATTATGGTCTTAAAAACAACCCCGGCGCACGCTAAACGGATTCATCGTCTGGTGCGGAAAGCGTGCTGCAACTGTTATCATAGCGATTGCCTGTTGCTGGACGATGGCGAAAGCCATCGGTGCGTGCAGCTTAACAGCATATACGGTATAGCTTGCAACTATTTTCTGAACGCTGTACTGCCAGCCGAAAAAGAATTATGTAGCGAAATCTATAAAACCAATCAAAACAAAGAAAGGAACCGCTTATGAAAAACTTTAACAACCACCTTATCATTGGTATTGACCACGGCTACGGCAACATCAAAACCGCAAATTGCTGCTTTAAAACCGGCGTGACCACCTATGACAAAGAACCGATTTTTAAGGAAAACCTGCTTATCTGGAACGATCAATATTACCTCATCGGCGAGGAACACAAGGAGTTTTCCGCCGACAAAATGCTGGACTTGGATTATTATGTCCTGACCCTTGCGGCGATTGCAAGAGAACTCAACATTTGCAAAACTTACAGCGCGGATGTGTTCATCGCCGCCGGATTGCCGCTGACATGGGTTTCGGAGCAAAAAGAGGCGTTCAAAAAATATCTGTTGCAAAATGAAACAGTGGATTTTATCTTTAAAGGCAAGGAATATCACATTCGCATTAACGGCGCTGATATCTACCCGCAGGGGTTCGCCGCTATTATCAATAATTTAGGCGAGTTCGGTGGCGTGAATATGCTTTGCGATATCGGCAACGGCACTATGAATGTGATGTATGTAACCGACAAAAAGCCCGATTCCAAGCGGTGTTTTACCGAAAAGTTCGGCACCAATCAATGCCTGCTCGCCATTCGGGAAAATGTCATGCGTGTTCATCATGCCGCTGTGGAGGATTCGGTCATCACGCGCGTGCTGCGGTTCGGCACGGCGGATATTGATGAAAGTTATCTGAAAACCATTACCGATACAGCAACGAACTATGTAAACGGTATTTACCGTAGGCTGCGTGAACATGAATATGATCCGAGGCTCATGCGGCTGTATGTTGTCGGCGGCGGTGGTTGCCTGATCAAGAATTTCGGCAAATATGATGATAACCGGGTGACTATCAACGATGATATTTGCGCGACCGCTAAAGGGTATGAGCGGATGTTTGAAATGAAGCTGATCCGTGGCGGTGGAAATGTATGAATCTCAAGCGAATCAGTGTCCGTTTCAATTTAGAAAATGAGCTTGACCGCATGGCGTGGGAATATTTACAAGGTGCAGAAGGATCTAAAAATAGCGCCGTTATTTCTGCTGTCAACGCTTATTTCGAGCCGGATACTGCGCCCATTGCCGATGTTATTCGCCAGACGATTAAAGAATGTTTTCAGAATGTCGCTATTATGCAAACTAAATCGGAAGAAAAACCGGATATTCTTTCGGAAGAAGAAAACAATTTGCTGGATACGCTGGATGAGTTTCTTGGCGGCTGATGACATCAAAGTAATGCCACGATTTAGGTGAAGGATTAGCCTTGTGGCATTACTTTGGCAACACTATTTATGAGAGAAGGGGCAAGCTATGCAACTAATAAAAAGAACACAAAAAGCACGAAGGCGATACGGAAAAGAAACACTGTCTTATACCGTAACAAGCAGGGAACTTGTACGGCAAGTTCCAATGGTAGCCCGGCTTCGGGCTGCTTCTTTAGGGGATAAATCCCCTAATACCCCTTTGAAATGCAAATCAATTCTTTTCAGCAATAACAGTAAATTCACCGGGCAGTTTATTATCATCCCAATTAGGGTGCTCGTTAAACTCTTTAATAATAAAATCGGATTTTATCACAGCGTTAATAATTTCACTTAGATTATAAAATCGCAATTGACACTTAGGAAATTTTTCTTGTTCTGATTCATCAAAGGAACTCTGATATGCCACATTTCCAGAATGTAATTTTGTATCAAAGTAATCGCCTTCTGTTTGTGAGACGACTGCCAGTGTTTGATTAAAATGATTAATTTTACGGAAAGGATGAAAATCGCTTAAAATTAATTTTCCCTTGTTTTTAGTTATCGCATATATAGCATTAAGCAAGGCATCATTTCAGAGAAATAGTGTAAAATCCCGCCTTCTAAATATACTATATCGAAATTTTCGGAATATATGTTCAAATCAACTTCGCAAAAGTCACCAACATTATAGTTAATTGAAACACTTGAACATTCAGCCAGCTCCAAAGCGTATCGCTTGTTTTCTTCTGAAATATCAAATATTGTAACATTAGCGCCTAACAAAGCTAAAGGAACAGCAATCCGTCCATTTGAGCCGCAAGGATTTGCAATTTTCATCCCTTGAATATTTTGAAAATATTTTTGATGGTAACGTAAGCAAGCCATAGGATCATTTTTAATATATTCCGCTTTTTCGCTGGGTGTCGCTTGATTATTCCAATGTTCGTAAGCACGAAATTCCTAAGCGATTTTATTTTGCTTAGCTTGATCTCTCATAAACTCCTCCTCGTTATTCAAAGCATTTATATAAAACAATTATAGCATATTTTTATGAATAATTCTATACATAGAGTCGGCTTTATGGTCGGCTCTAATTTTATGCCAAAACGGCAGAAAGGAAACCATATATGAAAAATTCAAACCAAAGAATTGAGGCTCGTGTCACGCCCCAGCAAAAAAAGAAAATCACTCAGATTGCAGAAACATGCGGGTTGCCACTGTCGGAGTATATCCGCCAAAGGGCGCTGGGCTATTCACCCAAAACGGTGTTGCCCGATGCCTTTTATTTATTTCACGCAAAGCTATGTGAGCTGTGTAATTCCATTGACAGTAAGGTCAGCAGCGACACCGAAAAAAAGCTTTTGCAACTGATTGATGAAATACAGTCAGAATTACTGCTTCCCGGCAAAGAAACTGTAGCACAGATAAAATCTTCAATGGAGGGAGATGTGACGAATTGGCAACCACAGGATTCTGGCCAGTCAAAGGAAAGTTGAAGGATGTCATTGAATACGCCCGAAATCCGGATAAAACCACTGATCCAAAATATCTGGATGACGATTTGTATAAAGTCGTTCGTTATGCCGGAAGCGACGAAAAGACCGACAAAGCCATGTATGTTGATGCTATCAACTGCCCGAAAAAGCGAGCGTATGAGCAGATGATGGCGACCAAGCGGCGGTTCGGTAAAATGGGCGGGAATGTGGCGTATCATGGGTTTCAGAGTTTTAAAACCGGCGAGGTCACCCCGGAGGAAGCGCACGCCATCGGCATGGAAACCGCCCGGCGGATGTGGGGCGATGAATATGAAATTGTTGTTACAACGCATCTAAATACCAATAATCTTCATAACCACATGGTCGTTAATTCTGTTTCTTTTAAGACAGGCAGAAAGTTTGAAAATCATATTTCCGATCATTATCGCCTGCGTGAAATATCCGATGCTGTTTGTCTGGAGCATGGTAAATCCGTAATGAAAGATGCTCCGTTCTATGGCGGCGAAAAAGGTGCTTACTGGATTCACAAAAACGGCGGACTGACGCACAGGGATATTTTAAAGCGGGATATCGAATCAGTTTTGCAATATTCCCGAAAGCCGGAGGATTTTCAGCGGCGATTGAAAGCGCTCGGTTATGAGTTCGTTCGTGGTGATGACAAGTACCAGCATCTTTCGGTAAAAGCCCCGGACTGGAAGCGCCCTATTCGGCTGAGCAGCCTTGGGTATACCAAAGAGGTAATCAATGCTCGCTTTGATAAGCATTGGGAAAATCAATATTTCTATCTTGAAATGAACCGAAATCCGGCGTACAAACCAAAACGGCTTCCGCTGTTGGAATATGAAAAGCATTTGGAGTTTGAGATCATCCATTCCTGTGATACGGCGGTCGTGTTGGTGGACGTTGTTTTCTATATCCTTTTACAGTTCATATTATCAATCAAAGACCGTAACGCAAAGGAAGAACGCTGCCAGCCTCTATCGCCGTCCATCCGCATGGAAGTCGCAAAAATGAATCAGATACAAAAGGAATATACGCTTCTCGCCGAAAATCATATTCATTCGGCGCAGGAGCTTTTTTCATTTGCGGACAATATTACCAGTCAGATAAAGGCGATGGAAGCACAGCGACAGCAATATCGTAATTTACTTCGCCGTCCAAAGCCGCCGGAGGTGGAGGCTGATTTAAAGAAAAAATGCAGGGACTTGTCTGAAAAGATAAAACCTCTGCGTGACAAGCTACGCACCGCAAAAAGCATTGTGGAGCGTTATCCGAAATTACAACAGCTGTTAGAAACCGAGCATCAAATGGAAAAAGATGCGTTAATCAAACAAAGAGAAAGAGGTTATACACGATGATGAAAGATAATAAACCAAAACCGGTAAATATCCCGGTAGAAAAATTACGCCCATTTGAGGGGCACCCGTACAAGGTGCTGGAAAATGATGAAATGAATATGCTGGTCGAAAGCATTCAACAGCATGGGATTTTATCTCCGCTCATCGTCCGACCGCTTGAAAACAAAACAGATGAGTTTGAAGTAATCTCTGGTCACCGGCGGTTACACGCAGCAGAAAAGGCAGGAATCAATGAGGTTCCTGCCTTGATTTATGCTCTGGACAGAAATGCTGCCGCCATTGCCTTGGTGGACAGCAACCTGCACCGTGAGCATATTCTACCGTCAGAAAAAGCGTTTGCTTACAAAATGAAAATGGAGTCCATGAAACATCAAGGCACTTTGTCGCAAGTTGCGACAAAGTCAGATACCGCCGCCGAAATCGGCAAGCAGCAGGGCGAAAGCCGTGATCAGGTGTTTCGATATATCCGACTGACTAACCTTATCCCGGAACTTTTGCAATATGTGGATGACGGCAAAATCGCTCTCACCCCGGCGGTCGAGCTTTCTTATCTCACAAAAGAAGAACAAACCGCCTTATCTGAAACTATTGTATCGGAGCAATGCACGCCGTCGCTCTCACAGGCACAGCGGATGAAGAAATTGAGCCGAGCGGAAGGTTTGACCCCGGAGATTATCGCCGCCATGATGAGCGAGGCAAAAGCCAATCAGCGTGAAACATTGAAGCTACCGCTTGAGCGTGTGCGACAGTTTGCACCCAAAGCCAATCAGAAGCAATTGGAAGATTTCGTTCTCAAGGCATGCGAGCATTACCGCAAGCATCTCAACCGCCAGCAAGAACGCGGCCGCTAAAATCCGCACATTTGAAATGGAGGCATATAATGAATACAATTAATATAAATAAAGATCCGGCGTATTGTTTTGCTGCCCTGAAGCTTATAGAGCAACTATACAGGGATGGTAAAATACCCGGTTTTATGTTTCGCAATATTTTAAGTGATTATGCGGATATTGTTGATGAAAGCTTGTTCATCAAAGGGAATCACAATCATAAGGAGAAGATTGCGTGATAAATTCAGATTTTGTTAAAAAGCGAGTGGTGATATATGCCCGTGTTTCTACCGAACATGAGGCACAAATGTCCGCTCTCGAAAATCAGGTGGATTGGTACAAGCCCATTCTTGCCGCAAGACCGGAGTGGACTTTGGTGGGACAATATATCGACGAGGGTATTACAGGTACTTCTGCCGAAAAGCGTCCGCAATTCATGAAAATGATTCGGGACGCAAAGCAGAAAACGTTCGATATGATTATTACCCGTGAGGTTTCTCGTTTTGCCCGTAACACCGTCGACACGCTTCAATACACTCGTGAGCTGAAATCAAGGGGCGTTGAGGTGTTCTTTATTAATGATAATATTAAAACCTTCGACGGTGACGGGGAGTTGCGGCTGACCATTATGGCAACGCTTGCGCAGGATGAAAGCCGCAAAACCTCGGTGCGTGTAAAAAGCGGACAACAAACCTCAATGAACAACGGCGTTTTGTACGGAAACGGTAATATTCTCGGATATAACCGTGTAGGCAAGGAAATGATTGTTGATCCGGAGCAGGCAAAAACCGTTAAAATGATTTTCGAATTGTACCTTGAGGGAAACGGTCTTGTCCGTATAAAAGATGAATTGGAACGCAGGGGTCGCAAGACCTCTGCGGGAAAAGATAAATGGTATCCGACGGTAATTTCTCATGTACTGAAAAATTCATTCTATTGTGGAATTATTACCTACCACAAAGAGTACACGCCGGATTATCTGACGCAAAAGAAAATCAAGAATTACGGAGAGATTGAGAAAACGACGGTGCAGGGAAATCACGATGCCATTGTAACCGTGGAAGAATTTGAAAGGGTGCAGACGATTATGGAAAGCAAAAGGAGTAGTTGTAAAAATCTAAATACAGGAAGAAGCACAGGAAAACGACCGAGAACTACCGTTTGGGGCAAGCTTCTCATTTGCGAATGCGGTCATAAATTCAGTATGCGGGTTTGGGACAGAAAAGATCGGATTGCAAACGCCGCATATCAATGCTATAATTCGGTTCATACCGGTTCTTATGAAAGCCGAAAAAAGCGTGGGCTTCCGCTTGACGATATATGCCAGACACCGATGATTCCGGAGTGGCGGTTGCAAATGATGGCAAATTATATTTTCAGAAAATATCTCTCCGAAAAAGACAAGGTTCTGATGCTTGCAAACTCCATGCTTGAAGCACACATTGCCGATACCGAGGATATGGATGATTACGGCACGTTGATTGAAGAAAAAACAAGTGAGCTTTCAAGGTTAAATAAAAAGCTGGATAACTTTATCGAGATGCGCTCCGAAGGGGAAATCAGTAAAGAAATGTTCAAGACAAAGGCTACTGAGCTTGAACCTAAAATCTTAAAACTTCAAAGTGAAATCGCAGAGCTTGAAACAAAGCAAATTGAAGTCCCTGAAATCGTGGACTATCAGGAAAAGTTGACGGTTTTACAATATGCTTTGGAGCAGTACACCAACGCCGACGAAAATGATGTGCCTGAAAGTGTGATTGAGGCGTTTGTTGAGAAAATTGTAGCATCAAAAGACGGTTTTGATTGGTATTTGCGTTTTGACGGTAATCCCACTAACCCTTTGCACTGCACTACAAAGGGAAAACGGAAGTCAACCACCAGCATTTCCGTCGCAGGGGAACTTTCCCCTGCCATACATAAGCCCAGCACAGGCAGCTATCAAAGGCTAAGAAACAAGCAAAACCTCCCGAGAAATCGGGAGGTTTTTTGTTGGATATTGAAATTTTGATACTTTAATGTTATAGTGTCTTTATAAACGTATTATATTGATAAGATTGTCTACAATAATCGAATAAAATATGATTGCGTTAAAAACAAAAAGAAAGGAGTGCATATATGAAATACTGCAGTCAATGTAATACCGCCTTGAGTGATGATACACGTTTTTGTCAAGTCTGTGGAAGTCGTGTTGGTGAAGTTCCGGCACAGAATCCTACGCAAGGTATGCAGTTCGACTTCAATACAAATACCGCAACAGCATCAGTACCAAAACAGTGTTACGAATACAAGGTACTTACTCAAAAGGACAAATGGTTTTCAGGTAAATTTGACCCGGCAAACTTGGAGATGGCAATAAATGCATATGCGAAACAGGGTTGGCGCGTCATAGGTTGTGCTACTGCTGATATTCCGGGATTCGGTGCAACTCGTCAAGAATTTATCACGCTTCTGGAAAGAGAGAAATAAAATGGCATACGTAACATTATGTAATGAAGTTATATTCATCGAAGGCGAAAATCCACGAGCTGTAAAAAGATGTGGAGCGCAAACGCGTGTAGGTGGTTTTGGTGCTCATCTTAAAAATCTTGATGATTTAAAAAGAGTGATGGCCCAAACAGCAAAAATGAACGGATGTAATTGTGTTGTGAATTTCACCTACGGACAGAAGACAAAAATTATCGCAATCGATGACGTAGCTTTTGTGGGTGATGGTTTTTATGCCGTTCTATCGCCGCAGGATTATAATAGCATCGTCTCACAGCTGATATAAGTATAATTTTATTAATGATTTCCCCCTTTTGCTGGCAACTGCCCAGGCAGCTATTAAAAGCAGATAAGTAATAACACAAGCAAAAAGCACGTCACCGGATAACGGGAACGTGCTTTTTATTAGAGGTAGGTAAAAACAAGATTTAATATGCAAACATCCATTAGTTAAATCGAAGTTATCCGTCTAAATGAAATACCCTTCATATATTTTGATTAATTTTATATTTTGCCAAGTCCTATTATTTCGTCAGCAGCCTCCATAGAAAAAGCGCTATGCTTTTTCAACCATAATCAATACCCCGACTAGAATTATATCATATGGTTATTAGTGCTCTAAAAGTAATATGTAATGCTGTGGTACCCCTATAATGTAATGCATTTCCTCATGCACTGTTAAATGTGTACCACTGCTTTGAGTAACATCACACGAATTTTCCATGATGTCCCATAAAATCGAACGCATCACACAGAAAAACCATCTTTATCCGGTAGACAAAAATGGTTTTTTTGTTGGTGCCGGTGGTCGGGGTCGAACCGACACGGTATTGCTACCACTGGATTTTGAGTCCAGCACGTCTGCCAATTCCATCACACCGGCGCATAAAGCGGTGTTATTCGCTCACCGCTTTTTTGCTCTTTAATACAATTTGTTTTGCTCGTTGTAAACGGAAGTATTGTATCATACTTTTTTTTTATTTTCAATAGCTCAAAAAAGAATTTTTGCGTTTAATAACCGATTAGCTTCAATCACCAACATCTATTGTTATCCGATACAGAACCTCATCAGCACCGGAAATCATCGCTTTTACATAAAAGCTGTCCTCACCTATAAAACCCTGAGCAGGCTTATAGGAAAATCTGCCGTCAGTTGTAAATTTCAATGTCCCGTACTTTGTGGACGAACACAATTCGTAGCTGATAGCGCTTAGTTTAAGCTTTTCGCTTATGCTGCCTCCGACAGCGCATTTTATAACCTTATCGTAATCCCCCTCGGAATAGGTGAATTCAAGCGTTCCTTTTACAAATCGGTAGTTAAGCTCATAAAGCTGTCTGCCGAGTATGGACACCGAATTGCAGGACTCGTAATAGGGCTTGCTGTAATAATACATGTGCACCGCATCCATATAACCGTAATCCACTCCGCCCCTAAGGTACGCAATATAACGTTCCAACCATTCAACCTCATTGACCGCGCTACCCTCGACCTCCATTTCAACACCATAGCCGAGAGATTTTGCAATCGCCGCAGTTTTAGGTATTGCGGTCTCGTTGTTGTTCCAGAAGAAGTAAGCAGGCTGGTTAAACGCTATGTCGAAGCCGAGATTATACCAATCATAATAACCGGAAGCAAGATAATAGGGACATGACATCATAATATAACCCTTTTCATGGGCTTTATCCGCGGTATATCGTATAGCTGCGGGCAGAGACGTATCGTCGTATCTTATGACCTCGTCATGCCAGTAAAACCCCACAAGGTCAAGGTTATCGTATCCCGCCGCATTGAATCGGTCGGCATATTCGTTTATCTGCCAATCCATAACCTTCTTTTTACCCTCAAGTGTCGATAAATCCTCGTTTTTTCCGTCTTTGTCAAGGTCGCCGAATTCGGTAAAATTCGCACTCGGTAAAAACATGGTAAGGAACACCTTTGCCTTGAAGTCACTGTTACCGAGTGCATCTCCGACCTTTGCAGCCGCGGAATTCAAAGCGTCAAGGTTGTACCCCTCGCTAAAAACATTGTCAAAATAAGTCTGCCACAGAACAGCCCTGTTCCATTCGGTGGTCTGACCACCACCGAGAAACATGAAAGTGTCAAAATAATAATCGGTTATCTTCATATCACGGTCAAAATAAGCGAGCCACTTGATACACTCATCTTCAGTAAAGCCACCGATAACCGGATTTACTCCGTCTATTGTGTTGTTATAACAGTGATATAATAACAGAGCGTCGTGGATACCCTTTATATCCTCCGGCTTGGGATACTCGCCCGGCATCATCTTGACGTTTCCGGTTTCCGAGACAGGTTGAGCATCCTTCAAGGATTTTGTTCCGAATATTTCCATCTCGTCAAATCGGGTGTTCCCTTCTATGTCAAAGAAGACCGCAACAAAACGGGAACGGTAGCTCTTGTCAAAGCTGCCCTCAATCTTAATCAGCGTATTATCGGCTTTGTCACCGTTTCTTATGCCATCCCTGCGGTAAACAACATCCCATATTTTACCGTTTTCCGAAGTATAAACGCTGAATGATTCGGGAAGGCTCACTCCGGCTGAAGTGAATTTTGCAAATGTCGTTTTAAAACCTGTAATCGTAGAGGTTTTTTCGAGATCAAATATAAAAAGTCTTGCGTCGGTATTTGCTATTGCAGAGTATGATTTAAAAAACGCCGTGTCATAAAAATTGCTTTTTTCAACATACTCGCCATCGGTGATTTTACTTATATCGGTAACCGGAGAGTTTGAGCTCTTAACGACATCTACGTTCATTGTAAACACCTGGGGGATTCGCCCGAGCACGAGATTTTGATTTTTTTTATAATCTGCTTCCGACTCGTCCCAATAAACGGGAGTGGTTACCTCATCTGGCATTTTCGCTCCGTAATAAGGCTGATATGTATACAATTCTTTTTCTTTTAAGGCTTCTTCTCCGTATTTATACACACATACCTCGTCGACATATGCACTGCCGGTTTTATCGCTTTTCAGTGTAAAACGAATTTTAGATGCTTTGATTCCGCCCGGAAGCGTCAGATTATACATACTTGATGCGTTGTCGTCCTTGGTTTTGTCCCTTATCATTAACCCGACTTCTATATATTCCGCTCCATCCGGAGATGCAAGAACACGCACTTCATCGGGCAGGAAAATCTTTTCGGGAATCAATTGCAATATATCTACGCTGAAAGAAGCGATCCCTTCGTTTATATCCCCGAGTTCAACATCAATTGTAATATCGGAAGAATAATCAAAAGCCGCCCATTTTCCGCTGGTGCTTACATCGTCCCCGTAAATTCCGTCGGTAAGGATTGCCGAGTTGTTCTGCTTATTGTCGCCGGTTGTGGTATAGGTTTTACCCTCGCT
>ENA-UOOM01002489-UOOM01002489.1-fermentation-metagenome-genome-assembly--contig:-NODE-2489-length-15058-cov-3.477571_pt1 | contig 15058 bp, 15 predicted proteins | sample MGYA00245781_ERZ724031 | MGnify/ENA primary metagenome ERZ724031 (study PRJEB28704, sample SAMN03018317) | fermentation metagenome | biome: anthropogenic terrestrial biome; feature: soil; material... | reverse complement strand
CGCTCAAGTTTCCCTGTCATCAACCCGGCAAAGCCATGGTAAACACCCATGACGTTCAGCCCAGAGTAATCCCCCGTTTTGTAAACCGAACGGATACATGCATTCATGCCCGGCGTATCGCCACCACTGGTCAATACCGCGATTGTTTTCATAGTGCCGTTTCTCATGTGGATTCCACCATTACTTTGCCAAACGCGGTATAAATCTCTGCTTTTCCGCGAATTTTCATGGCCGAGGTGTTTTCTGTAAACTGGAGAAGGCATACTTCACCCTTGTCCAATTTTTCGGTGTGGAGCAGTTTTGTTTCGCGGCCCCGGGTCATTCCAATTATGCTTACGCCGTTTTCGAGCGCCTTGACAACAACGTACTGCCCATTAGCTTCGGTTATCTCGTTCATTGAGATTCTCCCTTTCGAGGAAATATGATTCCTTGATAAAACAACTTATTATCACACTTGCTGCATAGCAGATTCATGGCGGGGGCTTTTGCGGACGATCTCAATCGCTCGGATGAGGATGCTCGCAACTTCAGCCTGATGCTGCGCGGTTTGGGCTGTAAAACGGGAGAATACGCTTCCTTTGTTGCTAGTTACATAGCAAGGCGCAAGATGATTGAGCGCATACGCCTTTACATCTTCTCTACATTGCGGGCATCTGCACATGTCAATAGCGCCCATTAGGTCGTCAATCCTCATATCGACAAGCTCTTCCATCAGGTTCTTGCATTCCATCCGAGAGGCCTCCTTTTATTTACCGTTAAAAATAATTATACCACAATGAAATTTAGCGCACCAGTTTGACATTTTCGCTTCCGAGTAGCGTCGAGAGACTCTGGACGAGGTCGTCTTCCGGCGACACGCAAAACCCCGGTGGAGCTTTCAGCGCTCTTCCCCCCACCGCTAACACCACCGGTAGACTGCCCGGGTAATGTGCGGCAATGGTCATCACCTCTTTGGCTTTGTTATTGCCGCATTTTACGTACAGACCCGGATTTATCGCTTTGCCGTTCTGTTTGGGCGAAGAATCGCCAAGCTTCGGCTGGTTTTTTTGAATTAGCGGTGCAAACTCGTCCGCAACGATGACATTTGCGTTGTCGTCGCGGATGTTGACCTTTCCGCTTACCATTACCAACGTATCGTTTACTAAAAGGCTACGGGCGGCCTCGAGCACTCTGGGGAATACAACAAGCTCTATAGAATCCGTCAAATCTTCGATTGTGACGTACGCCATGACAGACTGCGAACGGGTCGTCTTTCTGCGCACGGCGGTTATTATACCGCCGATTTTAATCCTGTCCCCTTCTTTGACTTCGCCTTCGAGTTCGTCAGCATCAAGAACCTTCGAAATTGTGAGCTTTAAGCTGGACAGCTCTTTTTTGTAATCGTTGAGAGGGTGCCCAGAAATGTACATGCCGGTGGCTTCTTTTTCGAAGGCGTAGCGCACTTGCGGAGGATACTCCTCGATGTCTGGCAGTTCGTACTTCATTGCCATATCGGGTTCGTCGGCAAACATGTCAAAGAGGTTAATTTGCCCATTCTGTTCGCGCTTGCGCTCTTCCGCCATGACGTCCATAGCTTGACCGCAACCTTCTATCAACTGGCTTCTCTTGTAGCCGAAGCAATCGAAAGCACCCGCCTTAATCATTCCTTCTACCATCCTGCGGTTGACGAATTCGCCAGCGCGCTTCAGGAAATCGAAAAAGTCTCTGTATGAACCGTTGTTTTCCCTTTCGGCAATAATCTCTTGGCAGGCATTTACGCCGACATTGCGTATGGCGCCCAGCCCAAATCGGATGCACTTTTTGCCGCCCTTCGAGGTTTCCACCGAGAACCTGGTCATAGATGCGTTGATGTCCGGCGGGAGGGTGGTTATGCCATGGTCTTTGCTAGAACGAACGTATTCCGCAACTTTATCAATACTGTCCAAAAAGCTGTTCATGAGACTCGCCATAAACGCTTCCGGGTAATACAGCTTTAAATAGGCGGTTCTGTAAGCAATGACGGCATAGCCCGCTGCATGGGATTTGTTGAAAGCGTACTGGGCGAAATCCATCATTTCGTCGAACATCTCTGTCGCAATATCTCTGGAGATGCCGTTGTTGATGCAACCCTCGATAAAATCCCCGCGCTCGCTCTCCATGACATCCTTCTTCTTTTTGGACATCGCTCTGCGAACGAGATCGCTCCTGCCCAGGGAGTACCCTGCAAGGTCGCGAACTATCTGCATAACCTGTTCCTGATACACTATGCAGCCGTATGTTGGCTCGAGTATCGGCTTGAGGAGCGGGTGGGCATAGCGCACAAGAGAAGGATCCTTTTTGCATGCGACATAGCGCGGTATCTGATCCATTGGTCCCGGGCGGAATAGCGAAATGCCGGCGATGATATCCTCAAAGCAGTCCGGCGCAAGTTGCTGCATGAAGGCGCGCATACCGCCCGATTCAAGTTGGAATACTCCGTCCGTATCAGCGTTTGAAATCATTTTGTATACAGCGGGGTCGTCGAAGGTGAGTTCCTCCATTACGGGCGGTTTCTCGTCCATGCTGCGAATTTCGTCCAACGTGTCCCGAATCACGGTGAGCGTCCTAAGCCCGAGCAGGTCTATCTTGAGAAGCCCGAGTTTTTCGACTTCGGTCATCGTGAATTGGGTGGTAATAACATCTCCATTTTTCTGGAGCGGCACGTGTTCCACCACCGGTCTGGCGGAAATAACTATGCCCGCCGCGTGGGTGGAGGGGTTCCTCGGTATCCCCTCGACTTTTATCGCAAGGTCGATTATCTTTTTTGCATTCTGGTCAGTATCGTACATCGTGCGCAGTTCTTGACTTGTAGTCAATGCACGCTCGATGGATATGTTAAGCTCTCTGGGGATGAGTTTGGCAAGCCTGTCAACTTCGTCGTAGGGAACGCGCAGTACGCGGCCTATATCACGAACGGCGGCACGCGCCGCAAGCGTGTTAAATGTGATAATCTGGGCGACGTGATCCTGGCCATATTTTTCGGAAATATAGTCGATTACCTCCTGCCTGCGCTCGATGCAAAAGTCCACATCAAAGTCGGGCATACTTATGCGCTCGGGGTTGAGAAATCGCTCGAAAAGGAGGTTGTATTTTATAGGGTCAACATCTGTAATATCTAGAATATACGCCGCCAGCGAGCCAGCGCCGCTTCCCCTGCCCGGGCCGACCGCGATACCCTGTTTTTTTGCGTAATCTATAAAATCCCAGACGATGAGGTAATAGTCGGTATAGCCCATGCTGTTTATCACAGAGAGCTCGTAATCCAGCCGTTCCACGTATTCCTGGGAACAATTGGGACATTTTTTCTTCATGCCGCGCTCGCATAACCCTCTGAGGTAGTCGACGTTGCTAACCCCTTCGGGAACGTCGTAATGGGGCAATATCGTGTGACCGAACTCGAACTCGACGTTACACTTTTCTGCAATTTTGACAGTGTTATTAATCGCTTCGGGGCAGTAGGCAAATATTTCCGTCATTTGCTCCGCGGATTTTAAATAGAACTCGTTGCCCTCCATGCGCATGCGGTCTTCTTCATCCACGAAGCGCACCATTTGGACGCACATAAGCGCATCTTGGGCGGCAGCATCATCCGCGTTGACATAGTGAACGTCGTTAGTTGCGATGGGAGAAATACCCGTTTCCTCGCATATGCGCAAAAGCTCGGGCATGATCTTCCTTTGCTCTAGAATACCGTGATCCTGCAACTCGATGTAAAAATCCTCGCCAAATATGCCCTTGAGCCTTAATGCAAGTACTTTGGCATCGTCGTACCGACCGGCGAGCAATAGTTGGGGAATGTCACCCGCGAGGCAGGCGGAAGCGCAAATCAAGCCTTCTGAGTATTTTTCCAGCGTATCGTAATCGATGCGCGGCTTATAGTAGAAGCCCTCTATGAAGGCGAGAGAATCGAGCTTACAAAGGTTTCTGTAGCCAACTTCGTTTTTGGCAAGCAGAATTAAGTGAGCATACTCGCGATCTGCCTTTCCCTGTTTGTCATGCATGTCTCTGGGGGCAACGTATGCCTCCAAGCCGATTATTGGCTTTATTCCGTTTTCTTTGCAGGCTTGATAAAAAGCCACGACGCCGTACATGACGCCGTGGTCGGTAATTGCAAGGGATTCAAATCCAAGTTCTGCCGCACGCTTTGCCAAATCTTTAATACGCGCAGCGCCGTCCAACAGACTGTATTCGCTGTGGACGTGCAGATGAACAAATTCACTCATTGGTTAATATGCTCCGAATTTTATAAAAGAAAAAATGCTAGCCTTGAAGCAAAGCACTCAAAGAGTCCACCGCTTGCTGTTCATCCAGGCCGCTGGCAAAGATATGGACTTCGTCCCCCTCGGTGATTCCGAGGGAAAGCACGCCCATAATAGATTTTGCATTGATCTTTTTGTTGCCGATTTCTACGAGTATCTGAGAAGAAAAACGACTGGCCGCCGCTACAAACAGTGCCGCAGGGCGAGCCTTTAGACCCTCGAGGCTCTTTACCTTTACAATTTTGTGGATAGCCATTATGCGTCCCCCTTTTGACGTTTAATTGAAAGGGCGATATCCTCCAGTTTGCGCAACCTGTGGTTCACGCCGGATTTACCTAGGGGCGGATCCAAAAGCGCGCCCAGTTCAGCCAAGGCAAGCTCTGGATTATCTATCCGAAGCTCGGCTATTTCGCGAAGCTCTGGCGAGAGCTTTGAGAACTCGCCGTTATCCAGCAGATAGCGTATCATTTCGCTTTGACGGACAGCAGCATTGACTGATTTTTTAATGTTGGCAGTTTCGCAGTTGAACTTTCTGTTGATATTGTTGGTAAAATCCTTTTCTGTGCGGACGTTTTCAAGTTCCAACAGAGCCCCATTTGCTCCGATTAGTGCGAGAAATTCAGTAATCTTATCACTCTCTTTCAAGTATACCACATAAAGCCCTTTTCGGGTCACAATTTTGGCATTTAAATCGTAAGAATTTAACAGATTACACAAATCTTGGGCGAACTGTTCGGAAGCGACGGCAAATTCGAAGTGATACCCTTTCTCAGGATTGCATATTGAGCCTCCGCCCATGAACGCGCCTCGCAAAAAGGAACGCCTGCAACAATCATTTTGCAGAAAATTCTCAGGTATGCCACTACCTAATATGATGCCTTCTTTTGTTTCCTCAAGAAAACCCGTATCCAGCAAGGTGCGCTCTATAGCGTCTCCGAACAGCAGTATTGCAAAGCTGCGGTTTTTGCCCAGCCTTTTGCGCTCCAGTATGAGTGTTTCCGACTCGAGGTGATATAGGCTTTTTGCCAGTTTGATGGTCCACCGCGTAACGGCGTAGCTTTCCGTCGAGATACGGAGGCGCTTTTTACTCCCGCTAGCCAATTGCAAAGAGCCGGACATGCGCATCAATGCGGAAAGTGCGGCAATCTTACAGCAATCGTCCTTTATTCGCTCTTTTGCCAACTCAGCCTTGGTGCGGGACGAAAATGACAACTCGTTACCTCCTCTGAAGATCGTTCTCGATATCTCTATGGGTGAGCGTCACGGAAATGCCTTCTTTTTTGAGCATCTCGGCCAAAGCTGCGGCAACGCATACCGAGCGGTGCCTTCCACCTGTGCAACCTATTGATATAGTCACCCTGTGCTTGCCTTCCCGCGCATAGCAGGGCAGTATTCTCACTATTAAGCCTGAAATATCAGAAACGAATTCAATGACCTCGTCAAAGCCCATGACGTACTGGTACACCGGTTTGTCCAACCCGGAAAGAGGGCGCAAGTTCTCTATCCAAAATGGATTCGGTATAAAGCGAACGTCGAACATCATGTCGCTTTCCTGCGGAATTCCGCGCTTGAATCCGAAGGACTGCACAATAACTCCTGTATGTTCGCCGCCCGAATGGGTTATGCTGTCTATCACAGCGCCAAGTTGCGCGGGCTTGAAATCGCTGGTGTCGATGAAGTGATCCGCCCGCTCGACAAGCGGAGCAAGCAATTCCCGCTCGCGTTTGATGCCTTCTGTTACCGGTCCGTCGCCCGCCATCGGGTGGGCGCGCCTCGTCTCGCTGTACCTTCGGACGAGTACATCGTCCCTCGCGTCTAGAAAGAGCAGTCTCGCGTCCAGTCCTTTATCCCGCAGGGTGCAGATCGCATCCCAAAGTCCTCCGATGGAGGAACTATCTCGGCAATCGATGCACATCGCGGCGCGTTCGACGCTCTTCTCTGCAGCCATGTCCACAAAGGCAGACATGAGAGCCAGGGGGAAGTTATCCACGCAGTAATTGCCCATGTCCTCAAGCTTTTTTAGCGCGTGACTTTTACCCGCGCCGCTCATGCCTGTTATGACTATTAGTTCCATTACTGTTCCTCTCCGATTATTCTTACCTCGGGGCAAAGCATCACGCCGGATTTCTCAAACACGCGCTTCTGAATAAGCTCGATGAGGCTGGTTATGTCCTTTGCAGTCGCGCCGCCTGTATTCACAATAAAGCCCGCGTGCAATTCTGAGACTTGCGCTCCGCCTACAGAAACGCCTTTCATTCCTGCCTGCTCTATGAGCGCACCCGCGTAATGACCCTGTGGTCTTTTGAACACGCTACCCGCACATGGAAAAGTCACAGGCTGCTTCTTCCTTCTTGAGACGAGATAGTCTTCCATGCGTTGCTTCTCGAGCCCGTCGTCCTTCATCAGTTCAAACTCCGCTTCGATTACAATATAACCCTTGTCTAAGAATATGCTCCTGCGATACCCGAAATCGCATTCGGAAACCGTGCGTTCAAAAACAGAGAGGGCTTCGGGGTAAATGTAGCGAATTTTCTTGACGATGTCCTTCATCTCGCTGCCGTAGGCTCCTGCGTTCATAGCAACAGCTCCTCCGACGCTACCCGGTAACCCTCCGGCAAAGGCGAGTCCTGAGAGGTTGTGCACATTACACGCATCGGCGGCGACGGTCATAAGCCTTGCACCCGCCTGGGCGGTCACCCGGCAACCGCAAAAAGAAATCTTGCTCATTCCGGAGCCGATTTTTATCACAAGTCCGCGTATACCGCCGTCACGAACAACGAGGTTGGTGCCGTTGCCGATTATGGTAACGGGAATATTTGCTTGCCTGCATACGGCGAGTGCGCGGATAATCTCATCCGCACAGGTGGGAAGGAGCATCGCGTCTGCAGGTCCGCCCACGCGAAAGGAAGTGTGACTGCTCATAGGGGCATCAGCAATTATATCACTTCCGGTCAGCACTTTTATGACAGGCGCAACATCCATGATTCCCTCCGCGAAGGCATCTTCTTCTATTACTATTCTACCAGTTTTGTCGATTTTACACAACATGGGCATAACCTCAGACAAATTGCTGCATTTGCTATGCTTTCACTATTCATAGTTTGCATCAACTTGTCCAAGAGTAAATACGAGAATCCTCCAACGTGAAGTCACGGTCGGTTACGATGTTCATGCGAACTCGTCACTCGTCTACGTTGACAAGCTCGCAAAGGAGCTGCACAAATTCCTTCGCACACTCTCCTTCCTCACCTTCTGCCCGCACAGACACGATAAATCGCCAAGTTTTATCTTCCTCGATCTCCCCGGCTTCTGGGTTCGCAATGTCGAACTCGAAATCCTCTATCAACACATTTTCACCTTGGGGTTTGGGCATGGTTATTGCGATATCCCCTTCCCTCGCTTCCATGTATCCCTCGGGAAAAATCCAAATGTCCGGCGCATTTTTACGGATTAGCAACGCCTCCACAGAGCCTTCAGGAACAGTCGAATAAGAGATGTAAGCACCTCTGTTCCTTCGTTCGTAGCGTTTGACAGCCCTAGCCAACTCATCGCCATCAAAACGCGCGTCCGTATACACGTTCAAAAGACTTATTACGCCCTTCCAGTCAGACTGCTCGGTGCGTACCCATTCGCCGTAATAATTCCTGTCAAGCTGTTCCCCTATCAAAGGCGGAGCCTTATAAAGAAACACTGCTGCCACCGCAAGCGCTGCCAGTCTGAGTATTATATATTTCGGTTTCATTGCAACCTCCTAAAACGCCCTCTTGGTCATACTATGCGGATCAAATCCCTATTTTGTTAAGCAGAACAAAACTTCGTCCATTTGCTTTGCAACACCATAGATATAAATATAAGCAAAAAAGCTCCTCTAGTGTGGTAAGTCACAAAAGAAGCTTTTTATTATTCTGTTATCGCATATACCAAATAAAAATCAGATTATGTAAGTGGTACCTTCCTTGACTGCAAGCGCGGTAGGGCAACCCTGTCGCACTTCTTCTTCTACCTGTTCGTCGGTCACTCGGGGGCTAATATGGGTGAGCAAGAGTTGGGGACATGGTATTTTGGCGAAAATTTCGCCTATCTCCTTAGCGGTCAAATGCGGAGCGGCCGGACCTGTTTTATCGTAAGACATAAGGCCTGCATCCACGAGCGCAGCGTCAACTCCGCTGAAGAAATTCGTCAACCTCGGGTTCAGGTTCGTGTCCCCGCTGTACGCAAGCTTTCGACCTGACGCCGACACCTGCACTCCAAAAGAAGGCACAGGGTGTGTCATTTCCCAGAATTCCAGCTCGGCGTCGCCAAGCTTGATGCGCATACCGTCATGTACCGTTATCAACTCGAAGGTGCCGCCGCCTTTGAGCATATCGTACTCTGCGCTGGGCTGATTCGGGAGGAATACCTTGAGCGAAGGAAGCTTCGTGAACTGCATCGCGTATCTGAGTATAAAAAGATCTAAAAAATGGTCGCTGTGCAGGTGTGAAATGACAATCGCGTCCAACTGTTCGAGCGAAATATGCCCAAGGAGTCGCGACAGTACTCCACTGCCGCAATCGAGCAACAGGTTGGTGTTCCCCGTCTTGAGCAGGTATCCACTGGTTGCGCCGCCTGCAGCTGGATAAGGTCCGTATTTCCCTAGCACTGTAAGCTCCATAGTATACTCCTCCGTCACAGATTAGCTTTGGTATTCCAAAGCTAGCTTTGGTATTCCAAAGCAGTATTATCCCCCTAATTGCATAGAAGGATATGCGTTTTGAGCAAGTGTGCCGATTTGACCCGCAACCATCCTGTAATACCCCGCGGAGCCTATCATCGCGGCGTTATCGGTACAAAGTGAGATAGGAGGGCAAAGGAACTCAATTCCTTCTTCCTTTGCTGAATTTTCTAATGCCGCGCGCAATGTGCCGTTTGCCGCTACTCCTCCCGCCAGAGCAACCATGTTACAGCCGTACTGTTTTGCTGCGCGAACTGCCTTTGTAGAAAGCAACTCGCAAACGGCGTGCTGAAACGACGCTGCAAGGTCTGCCTTGTTAACCGTTTCTCTCTTTTGCTCGGCGTTGTGTAGTATATTTATGGCGGCGGTCTTTAACCCGCTGAAAGAAAAATCATAGTGTTCGCCTGCATTGAATGCACTATGGAAGGCAAAAGCCGAAGGGTCCCCCTCTTTTGCCAGCGCTTCGAGGGCGGGTCCGCCCGGGTAGGGCAGACCGAGCACCCTAGCGACTTTGTCGAAGGCTTCGCCCGCAGCGTCATCCCTGGTTTTTCCCAGCACCGTGAATTTGCAGTAATCGTCTACAAGCACAACATGGCTGTGACCACCCGATGCGACCAGGCAAATAAAGGGCGGTTTGAGTTCTTGGTGGGCTATATAATTCGCTGCGATATGCCCTTCTATATGGTGTACGGGTATCAGCGGTTTTGATGCCGCAAACGCGAGCCCCTTCGCGTAGGAGAGCCCGACCAGAAGCGCACCGACGAGTCCCGGTCCCGCGGTCACTGCGATTCCGTCGACATCGCGGACGGTCATCCCGGCTCGATTTAGCGCCTCTTTGACCACCGGCCCGATTTTTTCGACATGGCTTCTGGATGCGATTTCCGGCACTACGCCGCCATAGACTTTGTGCAGGGGTATCTGAGTGAAAACCACAGAGCTTATTATCTCCCTACCGTTCTTGACGATGGCAGCAGCGGTCTCATCGCAGGAGGTTTCAATGGAGAGCAGGGTTACATCTTCTTCGGGAAGCAGCATTTTATTCCTCAATGATGGTCATGAGTGAACGCCTTCGCACTCGGCTCACGATCATGTAAATTATCGACGCAAGTAGCGGTATACCAACAAATATCCCCAAAAGACCGACGATTCTCATCACTAGATCGAAGAAAAACTGGGAAGGTACCATGTTGACCAGAACGCTCTTTGCGGGATCAAGCAGCCAAAGTTCGTTGGTAAAAAACAGTTTGTGAAAGCTAGTCCAGAATGTGTTGAAATCCACAGCTGCCCAAATCGCCAACGCTCCTATAGCCACGCCTGAAAGCAAAAAACCGATTATACAGCTTTTTGCAAACAGCCTCGCCCTATGCGCCTTAACTAAAAAGAACGCGGCGACGGCAAGTAAAAGTATCGCGGGAATGAGCCAGTTGCGCACTGTGCGCGCAGCGAGGAACAGCTCTCGCACGTCTGCCATGTGAGCAGTGTCTGTTTCATCGAACACGTTGACTTTTCTGCTGTTTATTTCTGCCTTTATAGATAGCTCGTCTTCGATTCCCGCAGTGTAATCCAACAGGTGGTTGGTGACTTCTATAAGCGCGGAATGTTTTAAGCCTATCGACCGCGCAGTATCCAGCTTTCTGTACTCCTGATCGTAAAAACCCTTGTCGAAGCAAGCGTACTCGACGCATGAGAGCAGCGCACACACGACGAACAACGCACAGGCTATGGTGCACAGCACCGTTGCGAATCTTTGCATATTTTTACCTTATACCAAAACTCAATATTGCTTTGCCATCTGTTAATCTGACGATGACGTGTAACCCGCGGTTTCGTTTAGTGCTGAACCGAGTTCCTCGACGACCCTGCCGACGGCAATCCAACGCTTGAGATCCTTATCCGGAACGCTACGCGAAACACAGGTAACAAGCGTCACTAAGGTATCATCCGCGCTAGGGATGTATTCCTTGTCTTTGAATCTGGCTTGAGAGTCGAGCGCGGTATTGATGAATTCCAGGAAGCTCTCGTCGTTCTTGAACTTGGTTTGGATGAAGTTATACTCCTTGTAATTGATCATGGCCACATAAGCGAGCCTTACGCGGTATCGCTTGCCGAACATTTCGGCCTCGAACTCCATATGCTCATCAAAGAAGTCTTCTTCCTGATACTTGTGGAGGTCGCCAAACATAGTATCGTCCTTCATGTTGTGACCGTAGATTACAATATTGCGTCGGCGGGCAGGATCCGCGTTCCTGTAATCAAAGTAAATCCAACCATAGACGGTCTTATTGCCGTCGATATCGTGATCCAGATAATAGTCGTTATCCTCGGCGAGGGTAACCGGATAATCAATCTTCGTGCCCTCTATGGCAATGTGACCCTGCACTCCTGTTGCCGCAGTCGGTTCGGGAGTTGGGGTGGGAACCGGTGTGGGGGAAGGCGTTGGCGTAGGAGCGATGGTCGGCGTGGGTAGCACGTCTTCGGTCAATGCGGGTGTAGGCGAGGGTGCTTCCGGAGCGCAAGCGCTCAAAATAGCGGTCAGCGCCATAAGTATGATTATGGTTGTTAGAAGAAGTTTTTTTGTGATCATTAAGTCCTCCGTCAATTTGTTCGACTTAGTTTTGAAGGAAGCGGCAACAAAGCCGCTTCCAAGGATTTAATCATTTTGCATGAATGTTTTAGGGGAATAACACTCTCAGGGTAGGGCAACGTAATCTGCGGACACGAATCCGCCTCCCTTTATCTGAATCCAGTTGCCCGAAACCTTAGCGCCATTATAGGTTGAACCGTTGAGCACTGCGCCCACGATTACAATGGAATCGCCCTTTTCAAGCTTGCCTAGCTGAGTTGAGGAAGTTGAGGGCTTGGAGCGCTGGCGCACTGCGCTGGTGGTCACCAATTTGGTGCCGAGGGGAATTTCAACACTCGATGTGCCGGTGGAGGTTGCGGATGAAACGTATTTTGCTTGTATGTAACGGCTGGAACCGATTTTGTACCACTTGCCTGAAACGTCTACCGAAAGACCGTCGAACGACGAGCCATCGTTGATAGTCTTTTGAATGCTTACTTTGGTTGCCGAATCGAGGGTTCCGTTGGTGGATGCCATGGTAGTGGGCAATTTGTAGACAGTCACCTTTCTGGTAGTCTTGTATGTTGTTTGCGTGTTCCTAATCGGGACGGTAATAGTCGAGACCGCGCCCGAAGAAGCTGTGCTGGTTTTGATGTAACGCGAGGAGACAAAGCCCGTTTTGCCGTTATAGGTTATTTCGTACCAATTGCCCGAAACGGAAGAACCGTCGTATTTGTCGCCGTCTGAAAGCTCATCGACTATGGTGACGACGGAGTTACGTACAAGCTTAGCGACGACCGCTCCCGACAAACTGGGAGTCGAGCGCATATTGAGGGAAGATGCGTTGACGGTGGAGATTTTGGTTTCCTCATCTTCTCCCGGGATTTCGTCATCCTCGAGATCGTCGGGGAGGACTGCGTCTTCGTCTTCATCGGAATCGACGGGAATTTCGTCATCGTCGTCAACCGATACTTCTTCGCCTTCGTCCTCGATAGTTACGTCGCCGCCATCATCTTCGTCGACATCTTCGAATTCTTCGTCATCATCCAAGGGGAGTTCTTCGAGTTCGTCGTCTTCGTCATCCGGTGGAAGTTCTTCTTCATCGTCTTCCAAAGGAGCGCTGAGCGATACATAATCCGCGGATACACAGCTTCCGTCGGAAAGTTCGTACCAATCGCCGGATACGGTAATGGAACCGTACTTTTCGCCGTCTGAAATCTTGGAAACGACGGTGATGCTGCTCCCCTTAGAAGCCAAGCCGACTTTGCTCGACGATGTTGAAGGGGAAGAACGCTTATTGAGATTGGACGTGGTTTTCCCGCCTACGCTGGCAAGCGCCACAGACGTGCACAGCACTGCAGCCACGGCAAGCGCCAGCAACAATGTGATTGACCTTTTTAACCTGATACTCATTAAATAAAACCCCTTTAGCACTATTGCGCATTATTGAACCAATTTCAAATGCATTATAACAATACCGGGTTCCAGTTACAAGGCATCTGCTGGTCGCAGTTCCAAAAGTTACACTTTTTTCGCATTTGGGAATGGTATATAATGCAACCAACTATTTCGCCCGAAGCTCGGAGGCGCGACCATGAAACCTATTGAAACAAACCAGTTGTATCTTCGCCGTTGGTACGAGTCAGACGCCAAAGACCTATTCGCGTATGCGCGACTTCCTCAAGTCGGTCCTTCTGCAGGCTGGCGACCTCATAAAACGTTGCTCGATTCTATCGATATAATCCGAAGGTTTATAATCGAAGACGAAACATGGGCTATCGTCGAGAAAGCTTCCCGAAGGGTGATTGGTTCTGTGGGTCTGCACCCCGACAATATGCGCTCTGTCAAGGAATGCCGCAACCTCGGCTATGTGCTTAACCCGGATTTTTGGGGTCATGGGTACGCAACCGAAGCAGCCCAGGCAGCGCTACGCTTCGCATTTTTGGATATGGGAGTAGAGCTCGTTTCGGTTTCCCACTATCCGGATAATTCCGCTTCAAAAAAAGTGATCCAGAAGTGCGGATTTTTTTGTGAGGGCACGCTTCGCTGTTCGACCCGCAAGCACGACGGCACGATGATGAGCCTGGTGTGCTATTCCATATTGAAAAGCGAATACCTTGTGCTGCACCCCGAATTATACTATGTTTTGGGAGAATGATATGAGCATTGTCTTTAAGAGCATCGGTTGTGTTAAAAGCAACCTCACCCAGGACAACATCCGCGACTGGAGAAAATGCGATTCCGTAATAGTCATCAATTCTGAACTTGCCGAAGCACTTAGAGGACTCGAAGAGTTTTCCCACTTGATTGTGCTTTTTCATCTGGACAAAGTTTACGAGCGCCTCAAAGGCTCCCTTCCCCCTCTAAAAGTACATCCCAGAGGCAGGGAGGGTATATCCAAAGTCGGGCTTTTTGCCACCCGATCGCCAATGAGACCCAACCCGATTGCGTGTACGGTCGTCCAACTGCTTGGTATTGAAGGAAACCACATCTTTGTGCGCGGACTGGACGCGATTGACGGCTCTCCCGTAATCGACATCAAGCCCTACCTTCCCGCGAATGACCGAGTCGAGAATCCTACCATATCCGAATGGGCAGAGGCTCTGGCACAGGGAGATTAGCCATTACGCATAATGCATCCAACAAAAAGCCGGAACAAAACCATGCTGTTCCGGCTTTATCCATTCAATTAGGTATTCGATTCATACGCCTATGCTTTTTTGACCTTGGGGCCTGTTGGCGTATCTTCGACGACATATCCGGCGGCAGCAATCTCGTCCCTCAAAGCGTCCGCTCGCTTCCAGTCTTTTGCCATTCTGGCGGTTTGGCGTTCATCCGCCTTGTCGAGTATTTCCCTGGGGATGCTGTCCTTCTTGTTGAGTATGCCCAACACACCCGTAAGTTCGTTCACAAGCACAAGAGCCGCCTGCGCCTCCTTCTTTGCGCCGCCTGTTGCAAAGCGTATATTTGTCTCTCTGATGAGATCAAACAGTACGCTCAGTGCGTCTGCGGAGTTTAGGTCGTCGTCCATAGCTTCGATGAACGATTGGCAGTGCTTTTCGAGCAACTCGGCAAATTCCGTGGTGACCTCGCCTTCGCTGCCGTTTTCTGCAGTGTCTTCGATGCGATCCTTGGCGTTCTTGAGCCTGTCCAGACTGCTTTTAGCCTGCTCAATAAGCTCTCTTGAGAAGTTCACCGGGTTTCTGTAGTGCGCGGAAAGCATGAACAGGCGAACGGCCTCCAGGTCGTATTCCTTGGCGATATCTCTCACCATAAAGAAATTGCCTTCGGATTTGGACATCTTTTTGTTGTCGACATTGATATAGCCGTTGTGCATCCAGTACTTCGCGAACGTCTGCCCTGTAGCGCCTTCGCTCTGGGCAATTTCGTTTTCGTGGTGGGGGAATATGAGGTCCATACCGCCGGCATGGATATCGAATGTCTTGCCGAGGTACTTCATGCTCATCGCGGAGCATTCTATATGCCAGCCCGGTCTACCTTCCCCCC
>ENA-UOOM01002483-UOOM01002483.1-fermentation-metagenome-genome-assembly--contig:-NODE-2483-length-15079-cov-15.788272_pt1 | contig 15079 bp, 15 predicted proteins | sample MGYA00245781_ERZ724031 | MGnify/ENA primary metagenome ERZ724031 (study PRJEB28704, sample SAMN03018317) | fermentation metagenome | biome: anthropogenic terrestrial biome; feature: soil... | reverse complement strand
ATGGTTGCTTGATTCTCTTCATTTACTCTCTATCAACAGGATTTGACAAAGAGCCATAATAACAGTTAAAACTCCGCTAATAATAGCTAGATAAATTGGCATCCAGAGTGTTTGTGTATAAAGATAGCTCCAGGCAAATAACCCACCATAGATAATCTCAATCACAAACAATAGAAGTGAACTTTGAAAGTTTAATAAACTAAAGATAATTCCTGAAACAATAATTCCTAATATCGCAACTTGTTTGGTATTTCTTCGAAAAGCATAATTAAATAAAAATCCTGTTGCCAGAAATTCTTGCAGGATTGGCAGGATAATTCCTTGAACTAAAATCAAAAACCAAAACATGTCAACTGATTCATTTTTTAAATAAATCAATTGAAAATCATAATGTGGAATTCGATTATACGCCTGTAAGTACGAAATTAGGATCCGAGTAGCCGTAATCACCAAAGTAAGCAACATTACTGCCGAAAAGTTACCCAGCCAGGGCAGCTTAAAATCTCGAGCAAAAAAACGTTGTTCGCGGTTAAAGCGATAAATATAGAACAGTAATATCATTGCTACAACAATGCAAAATAAAATTAGATCCCAAACATGCAATGGCGTCTTCCTAGTCACCAACTTGACTACAGCAAAGACTATCACATACCCCACCAGGTATACTGCATAGCGGATAACATTTCCCTCTCTCGATTCTGGCGTATTCAAAATTTTCACTCCTACTCTGGATTCTATCCTACAAATTCCATATTATACCAAAAAAGTACAGTTTATTAAATACAGATAGGGCGTCCGTTTATTTCACTTCTACAATTGTCACTTTATATTCTCCAGCTGGTGCCTCAACTGTTGCCACTCCACCAGCTTCTTGTTTCATAATTGCTTGGCCTAAAGGTGAATCGAAAGAAATTTTTCCATTTGCAAGATCTGCTTCCATGCGTCCTACAATCTTATACTCTTGTGTTTCATCATCGTCATCAAACTTAAGAACAACGGTCTTGCCCCAATCCACTTTGCCGTCATCTGCAGTTTTCACAATTTCTGCATACTTTAATTGTTTACCTAAATAACGCAAACGACTTTGCAAGTGACCAAGGTCTCTTTTAGCCTCTGTATACTCAGTATTTTCTGATAAGTCACCTAAAGCCCGCGCTGCCTGCAGAATCTTTATTCTACGAGGACGATCCTTTTTTAATCGTGCAGTTTCATCTTCAATTTGTTTGTAGCCTTCCGGCGTCATTTTTTGAAAATATACCATAATTTAACACCTGATTAACAGTTCATTCATTTTTTCTTTCTAATTATACAAAAGTTATCCACAGGTGTTAAGCATTGATCTAGCAAAGTTTTTCTACAAAAATTAGCACTATATGCTTTTGAATGCTAAATAGTTTAACTTATTTAAAAAACGACTATAATAATCAGTGTAAGGAAAAAGAACGAGACCTTACAGATTAAACAAGCAAAAAAATTGAAAGGAAGTTTTCAATATGGCAAACGATATGATGAATCGTCGTAATGATATGATGGATGCAATGAACGACTGGTTTGGTTTTCCAAGAAACTTCTTTGATGACACTGAAATTGAAAACATCATGCAATCAGATGTTGCTGAAACCGATAAAGACTATACTGTTAAGATTGATATGCCTGGTATGAATAAAGAAGACATCAATGTAAATTACCAAGATAGTTTTTTAACAGTTGCAGGTAGCAGAAAATCATTCAAGGATACAAGCGACAAGGATAAGAATATTATCCACAAAGAAAGAAGCGAAGGTCGCATTTCAAGAAGCTATAGATTGCCAAATATAGTTGCAAGTGAAATCCATGCAAAGTATGATAATGGTGTATTGACTATCACCTTGCCAAAGCAAAACGCTGGCGATGATAGCAATTCTATCCATATTGATTAATTTATTAGATTAAGCAAGAAGTCTAATAAGTGACGGATACAATTCTCTGAAGCGAGTTCATTATTGAACCCGCTTTTATTTTGGCTTAAAATAGACTTAATTTAAGAAAAAATTAAAAATTATAAAAGGAGAATTCTTAAATGGCTCATGAATTAACTGTGCAGGAACTTGAAAAGTTTTCTGCTGATTTTAATAAAAATCCTAAAAATAAAGTCGTTGCTCGTGCTGCTCAACGTAGCGGTGTACTTGAAGCTTCTTATAATGACCGCGTTCAAAGCGAATTAACCCGTGTCTTTTCAACTGAACTTGATACTGACAACGTTACTAACCAAAAACACTCAGGTCGTTGCTGGTTATTTGCCACATTAAACGTTTTGCGTCATGAATTTGGCAAGAAATACAAGGCAAAAGACTTTACTTTCTCACAAGCATACAACTTCTTCTGGGACAAGATTGAACGTGCCAATATGTTCTACAACCGTATCTTAGACAGCGCTGATATGCCACTTGATTCTCGTCAAGTTAAGACTGACTTAGACTTTGCAGGTACAGATGGTGGTCAATTCCAAATGGCTGCTGCCTTAGTTGAAAAATATGGTGTCGTACCTTCATATGCTATGCCTGAAACCTTTAACACTAACGACACTACTGGTCTTGCCACTGCATTAGGCGACAAGCTTAAGAAGGATGCTTTGGTTCTTAGAAAATTAAAGCAAGAAGACAAAGATGAGGAAATCAAGAAGACTCGTGAAAAATTCTTGAGCGAAGTTTACCAAATGACTGCTATTGCTGTTGGTGAACCACCTAAGAAGTTCGATTTTGAATACCGTGATAACGATAAGAAGTACCACTTAGAAAAAGACCTTACTCCACTTGAATTCTTGCACAAGTACTTAGGTGGCGTTGACTTTGATGACTACGTTGTTTTGACCAACGCACCAGACCACGAATATGGCAAGCTTTATGGTTTACCAGCAGAAGACAACGTCTCTGGTTCAATCAGAATTAAACTTTTGAATGTTCCTATGGAATACTTAACCGCTGCTTCTATTGCTCAATTAAAAGACGGTGAAGCTGTTTGGTTCGGTAATGATGTGCTTCGTCAAATGGACCGTAAGACTGGCTACCTTGACACTAACCTTTACAAGTTGGATGACTTATTTGGCGTTGACCTTAAGATGTCAAAGGCTGACAGATTAAAGACTGGTGTCGGCGAAGTTTCTCACGCCATGACCTTAGTCGGTGTTGATGAAGACAACGGTGAAGTTCGTCAATGGAAAGTTGAAAACTCATGGGGCGACAAGTCCGGTGCAAAGGGTTACTATGTAATGAACAATGAATGGTTCAAGGATTACGTTTATGAAGTTGTCGTTCACAAGAAGTATTTGACTGATAAGCAAAAGGAACTTGCAGAAGGCCCAATTACTGATCTTCCTGCATGGGATTCACTTGCTTAATGAAAATTTAAACATAAAAATAAGCCTCAGAAGTTCTGAGGCTTATTTTTTATACTTATTTAGAGAGTTTTGATTAAAGGATTAGTCTTCATAACTAGCCGCTACTTGTTCGTAGTGCTTAACTTCATCGTCACTGCAACGAACAAAGTGACCAGGGCGAATTTCATGCATACTGCGTTCCTTACCGTCCATTTCTTCTTTTTGAGCATCATAAGGAGTACGAGTACGACTACGTTCAATTTCTGGGTCAGGGATTGGCACAGCGGAAATTAAACTCTTGGTATAGTCATGCAATGGACGATCATATACATCGTCTGCAGGACCAACTTCAAGCAGTTTACCGTAGTGCATAACTCCAATACGATCAGAAATAAACTTAACCATTGATAAATCGTGTGCAATAAAGAGATAGGTCAACCCGCGTTTTTTCTGCAATTCAATCATCAAGTTAACAACTTGAGCCTGAATTGACACATCCAAAGCTGAAATAGGTTCGTCAGCCACAATGAATTTTGGTTCAACCGCCAAAGCACGAGCAATCCCGATTCTTTGACGCTGACCACCTGAGAATTCATGTGGGAAACGACTGGCATGACTTTCGTTCAAACCTACAGTTTCAAGTAGTTCTTCTACTCGTTTGCTTCTTTCTTCCTTGTTTTTTACTAAGTGGTGAATATCAAGCCCTTCAGCAATGATATCTTCAACGGTCATTCTTGGATTGAGCGAAGCATAAGGATCTTGAAAAATCATTTGAGCATCCCTAGTAAAAGCTAATTTATCAGCTCTACTTTTCAGATTTTCAACATTCTTACCTTCAAAAATAACTTCACCGCTAGTTGGCTTATACAACTGTAAAATTGAACGACCGGTAGTTGTCTTACCAGATCCTGATTCACCTACCAAGCCAAAAGTTTCACCTTCATAAATGTCAAAACTTACATCGTCAACAGCTTTGGTGACATTACGGCCATTTTTAAAGTATTGTTTTAGATGTTTTACTTCCAAAATTTTCTTCTTTTCTGGCATAAAATTCTCCTTTGCTGCGACTACTTAACTCCTGGTAGTTTGTTTTCTTGTTTCATTAAATCATATTTCTTCCAGCGTCTTTGGATTTCCACTGGCGGTTTCACCTTTGGTGCACCTGGTGCAAGCAACCAAGTTGCTGCATAGTGCGTATCTGACACCTTAAAGAATGGTGGTTTCTTTTCTACATCAATTTTCATTGCGTATTTATTTCTTGGGGCAAATGGATCACCCTTTGGTGGATCCAATAAGTTAGGTGGAGTACCCGGAATTGATTCCAAAGTATCACTTTCAAGTGTTGGCATTGAATTAATTAAGCCCCAAGTATATGGATGTTGTGGATCATAAAAGATTTCATCGACACCGCCGAATTCAAGGAATTCACCGGCATACATTACGGCTACACGATCAGCCATCCCTGCAACAACACCTAAGTCGTGTGTAATGAAAATAATTGAAGTTTTTACTCTCTTTTGCAAATCTTTCATTAAGTCCAAAATTTCAGCTTGAACAGTTACGTCAAGCGCAGTAGTTGGTTCATCGGCCAACAAAATTTCAGGTTCACAAATCAGAGCAATAGCAATAACAATTCTCTGTCTCATACCACCTGAGAATTGGTGTGGATATTGGTTGATTCTTTCTTCAGCATGAGGAATTCCAACAGCCTTTATCATATCCAGTGCCTTGGCCCAAGCTTCTTTTTTAGAAACGCCTTTATGTTTAATCAAAGGTTCCGCAATTTGCTGACCAATCTTCATCGTAGGATCAAGTGAAGTCATTGGATCCTGGAAAATCATTGAAATTTCATTACCACGAATCTTCTGCATTTCTTTTTCAGGCAAATCCAATAAGTTTTTACCATGGAAATCAATCTCGCCACCCTCGATTTTGGCATTACGTGCCAATAAACCGATAATACTACGAGTAGTAACAGACTTACCTGAACCAGATTCGCCTACGATTGCTAAAGTTTCACCCTTATTCAAGTGAAAGGACACATTGCGGATAGCTTTAACCTCACCAGCATAAGTGTGAAAATCAATTTTTAAATTTTTAACATCTAAAACTCTTTCTTCTGGCATTTAGGTTAGTCCTTTCTATCTTTGTCCTCTTGGATCGAAGGCATCACGCAAACCATCACCAAGCAAGTTGAAGGCAATCATTAAGATACATAAAACAATTGCTGGGTACCACATTTGATATGGTAAGAATTGGAAGTTCTTTTGACCTTCATTAAGCAATACACCAAGTGATGTTTCTGGAGCAGAAATACCGATACCGATGAAACTTAAGAAAGCTTCGAAGAAAATAGCAGTTGGGATAGTGTACATCGTTTGAATGATGATGATACTTGAAAGGTTTGGTACTAAGTGCTTCCAAGCAATCTTCCATGATGATTCACCCAATGAACGGGCTGCTAAAACATATTCTTCGTTCTTCAAACTCAGCGTTTCAGCTCTGACCTGCCGCGCCATTGTCGTCCAACTAGAAATGGCGATGGCTAAAATAATTGAGGTAATACCTGGCTTTAAAACAACCAACATTAAAACAACGATAATCAGGTTAGGTACGGAAGAGATAATTTCGATAATTCGCTGCATCACGTTATCGACTCCTCCGCCTTTCCATCCGGATACTATTCCGTACGCGACCCCAATAGTTAAGTCAAAGAAGGTAGCAACTAAGGCAACAATTAAAGAAATCTTTGTACCATAAATAATTCTTTGACCAAGTGAACGACCTAAGTAATCTGTTCCGGCAATAAAGTATTTATCTTTTGGCACATTGTTTTCAGCATATGCATCAACCCACTTGCCGTTTTGCTTGATCTTACCGTTCAAGCCATTAACTGCACTCATGCCAGGAACCTTAGCAGGCAAGTTGGTATATTGTGGATGTGATTTAACCAAGGTTGATTTATTAATAAATGGCGTTGAACCAAAGGAAACAACAATCATAATAATAACGATAATTGCTGAAATCACAGCTGCTTTTCTTTGCTTAAAACGAATCCAAACGTTTTGGGCAAAGGACAATGATGGACCAGCAATATTTTCATTATCTTGCGCTTCATCTTTTGGTAAAGGTTCAAAGGCATCTGCAGGAAGGGTTAATTTTTCTTCAGCCATATTGTCTTCTAAGCCTCGCTTTCATCTAATCTAATTCTTGGATCAATCAATCCATAGATAATATCAGTAATCAACAAAATTACTACAAGTCCGATACAGTAGACCATCGTAATTCCCATGATTGTTGGGTAGTCGTTAGTCAAAATTGACTTAACAAATTGTTCACCAATACCAGGAATATTGAAGATATTCTCGATAACCATTGAACCGGTCATCAAAGCAACTGCATAAGGACCAATTAAGGTAACTAATGGAATCATTGAGTTACGCATTGCGTGCTTTCTAATAACTTCCATTCGGCTCAAGCCTTTAGCTTTACCTAATTCAATGTAATCACTACTCAAGGTATCAACCATGCTAGTTCTAGTGAACCGCGCCGTCTCGGCGAATGGTCCTACCGCCAGAGCAATTGTTGGCATGATCGTTTGAGAGAATTGACCCCAACCAGCTAATGGAAAAAGACCTAGCTTTAAACCAATATAGTACTCTAAAAGTACTGCTAAAACGAAGTTAGGAACTGATTTACCAATAATAGAAATTACGGTCGCAGTTGAATCTACCCAAGTTCCTTGCTTCACAGCAGCAATAGCACCGACGATTACGCCAAGTACAACGCCCAAGATTAAAGCTTGCAATCCCAATTGCATTGAAACTCCTAAACGAGCACCAATCAATGAAGATACAGGTTGATTACTGTATTGGAAGGACGTTCCAAAATCTCCATGAAGCATCCCAGCAATATAGATTAAATATTGTTGCCAAACAGGCTTATTCAATCCATATTGTTCATTCATAATATGTTGCTGTATTAGTGTCATCTTCGCTTCGTTAGCGTAAGGTGAACCAGGCATCAACTTCATTAAGAAGAACGTTACCGTGGCTACGATAAACAAAGTGAGGATCATAAAAAAAATACGTTTTAATAGGTATCTAGCCATATTAATTACTCCCTCATTTTTATTTTTATTTTATATTTTGTTTTTAATGTTGTTTTAATTATACCAAATGACTCAAAAATATCTAGGTAAATATTAAATAAAATTAAAAAAATCTTGCGATGATTTTACTTATAATTAGGTGCTGCCTTGGTCATTTGTACATCATGCGGGTGAGATTCACGCAAACCGGCATTAGTAATTTGTACAAATTGAGCTTTCTCAATCAACTCAGGAATATTTGCGGCACCGCAGTAACCCATACCAGAGCGAAGACCACCGTCAATTTGGAAGACTACGTCACTAACATCGCCCTTATATTCTACGCGAGCTTCAACACCTTCAGGTACTAATTTATTAGCTTCGTTAACTCCACCTTGGAAGTAGCGATCGCTTGAGCCGTGAGCTTGAGCCATAGCGCCCACAGAACCCATACCACGGTAATGCTTATACTTCTTCTTACCATTATCTTCAAAAATATCGCCAGGAGCTTCTGTAGTACCGCTAAGCATGCTTCCGAGCATTACAGCATTGCCACCTGCAGCAAGTGCTTTAACAACATCGCCAGAATACTTAATACCACCGTCTGCAATAATTGGCTTGTGGTACTCACGAGCAGCACTTGCAGCATCATAAATAGCGGTAATTTGAGGAACACCAACACCTGCTACGATTCTAGTCGTACAAATTGAGCCAGGTCCAATACCAACTTTGACTACATCAACGCCAGCATCAAACAATGCTCTAGTTGCATCCCCAGTTGCTACGTTACCGGCAATCAAAGTTTGCTTAGGGAAATGATCACGAATTTCCTTAATCTTGCGTAAAACGCCAGCTGAATGACCATGAGCAGTATCGATAACGATTGCATCTGCACCTGCTTCAAGTAAAGCTTCGGCTCTTTCAAAAGTATCGCTAGTTACACCAACTGCAGCTGCGCAAAGCAATCTATTTTGATCATCGACTGCAGCCTTGGTAGCATTGCTTGGTACCACTACGCTTTTAACATTGGCTACTTCGCTAGCTTGTTCTTGGATAGACATATTCTTATGTACAACGCCCAATCCACCTTGGAGAGCCATTGCAATAGCCATTGCACCTTCAGTAACGGTATCCATGCCGGCACTGATCAATGGAATATTTAATTTAATATTATCAGCCAATTTAGTACTTAAATCTACTTCATTTGGCAAATTTTGTATCCCAATTAGACATTTATGCTCTCCTTTTCTCATTCAAAAAATTATTAGCTATACTTTACTAGCAGATTTACCATTTTTCAAGAAAAAATTAAAAAGCAGAATGAACTTTTTTCAGTCTGCTTTTAACTTAAGAGAGGAGTTTTTATTATTTGTTGTTTATAGTTATTTGGCAACATATGCACCTTTGAAGTTGTAAGGAGCACCTGCACCATTGTAGATTACGTTTTTGACAGTTGGACGAACCATCCAAGCTTCTTCTGGGTGGTACAAAGGCGTTACGCCTTGAGTGGAAATGATTCTTTGTTCAGCCTTAACCAAATCATCCCAACGTTTGGTTTCACTAGGAGTTACTTTAGAATCAGCAACCAACTTGTCGTAGGTTGGATCTGAGTACTTTTCCCAGTTTTGAGAGTTCTTAGATGTGTTCAAGTCTAAGAATGAAATTGGATCTGAAAAGTCTGCAGTCCAGCCCATTAAGAAGACGTCGTAGTTGCCGCTTCCTGCATGGTTCGAGGCTGTTTTCTTAGGAATACTTTGTACTCTGACGTTTACGCCCTTCAAGGTTGATTCAATAGTACTTTGCAAGTATTCACCAGCCTTCTTAGAAGCATCATCATCGTAAGTCAAGATAGCAAAGTTGACACTCTTCTTGCCCAATTCCTGTTGAGCTTTCTTCCAGAATGCTTGAGCTTTACTCTTGTTAAAAGTATTGAACTGCTTGGTTGCTTCCCCTCTTACTAAGTCAGTGTAGTCTTTGCCATTGACTTCAGTCATATTTTCAGGTGAAAGCGTGTCTGCTGGTTCTGCAGCACCACCAACTGAGTTAGCCAATTCTTTTCTATCGATAGCTAAAGAAATAGCTTTTCTGAAGTTCTCGTTGTTAAATGGTTTCTTCTTCATATTCATTTCTAAGTAGATAGTTGAAGAAGTCTTTCTAAGCGTGTAGCCCTTTTGATTCTTCAATTGCTTAGAAGCTTGTGGACCAAGCAAAGCTGCATCTAGCTTGCCTGATTGATACAGGTTGTAATCAGTTGATGGAGTCTTTTGAACGCTGAAGTTGATAGTATCCAACTTAACGTTCTTCTTGTTCTTAACAAGTTTCCAAGAAAGGTTTGAGCCCGTCCAACCTTTTTGGATGAAGTACCATAGTTCTTGCCATATTGTTCAACTGCTTTTTGATTTTGTGGGAAGAATAATGGAAAGCCCATAAGCAACTTGAAGTAAGGAATACGTTTATCCAAAGTAACTACTAACTTATCCTTACCTTCGGCTTTAACACCTAAAGTGTTAGGTTTCTTCTTCCCTGCCACAATTGCATCTGCGTTTTTCACACCAGAGAACAAGTATGAGTATTGTGAACCCGTACTTGGATCAACGGTTCTACGCCAAGAGTACACAAAGTCTTGTGCAGTTACGAGATCACCGTTGGACCACTTATCATTATTGCGTAAGGTAAAAGTCCAAGTCTTGCCATCATTGCTAGTAGTTGTCTTAGTAGCCAAACCAGGTTCAACTTTAGAATTTTTACCCAGGCGGTAGAGTCCTTCCATAGTATTGTTCAATTGGGTAAAACTTGTAGCATCAGTAACTTTAGATAAGTCCATGCCTTCAATTTCTGTTTTATCCATCCAATTTAAAGTCTTTTTAGTGCCACTGGATGAATTGCTACTATTATTGCCACATGCAGCAAGTGCCGCACCAGCCAAGGCAACAACTCCTACAGCCATTACTTTTTTCAATCTTCACATAATTTTGCCTCCCAAGGTGCAGAAAAGAGTAGCTGCCAATTCAGCTACTCTTTTTTGTCAATGTACTATTGATTAATTACCAGATACGTAAGCTTCCTTGAAGTTGTAGTTCAAACCAGCACCGTTGTAAACGATACCCTTGATGTCTGGACGTACAAGCCAAGCTTCAGTCTGGTAGTAAAGTGGTGCGATACCTTCTTCGCTAAGCAAGATCTTTTCTGCCTTTTCAAGATCATTCCAACGCTTAGTATTATCAGCAGTAGTCTTAGAATCAGCGATCAACTTATCGTATTGAGCATTGCTCCACTTACCGTTGTTGTTAGCGTTCTTGCTAGTGAACAAGTCAACGAATGAAATTGGGTCGGCAAAGTCAGCTGACCAACCTGATACTACGATATCAAAGTTACCATTAGTTGAACGGTTCAAACGAGTCTTGAATGGAACGTTAGCTACTGAAACCTTCATGCCCTTCAAGTTTTCTTCTAATTGACTTTGAAGAGTTTCGGTAGTCTTTTGACCAGCGTCAGTATCATCTGAAAGGATGGTGAATGAAACGTTCTTAACGCCTAATTCCTTCAAAGCTTTTTGGTAAAGCTTCTTGGCATCAGCTGGGTTGTAAGAAGCACTTTCCTTATCGCCAACTACTGAAGCCCAATCCTTGCCATCGTGGTTAACAACGCCCTTAGCAGTCAAACTGTCAGCTGGAGTGTTGGCACCACCTAAAGCATTACCTAAAGCCTTTCTATTGATTGACATTGAGATAGCTTTACGCAAGTTTGCGTTTCGGAAAATCTTTCTCTTTTGGTTGAATTGAAGGTAGAATGTTGCAGCTGTGTCACGCAATGTGTAGCCTGCATTGTGCTTCAAGTTCTTAGTTTGTTGTGCATCTAAGACAGTTGCATCAAGCTTCTTTGATTGGTACAAATTGTAAGCAGTTGAAGGTGTCTTTTGAACACTGTAGTTAATTGCATCAAGCTTAACATTCTTCTTGTCCCAGTAATTCTTGTTCTTAACAAGCTTCCAAGAAAGGTTTGAACCTGTCCAACCCTTTTGTACGAATGGTCCGTTGAAAGCAGTAGTCTTGGATGAAGTACCATACTTAGAACCATTTGCTTCAACAACCTTTTGGTTTTGTGGGAAGAATAATGGGAAGCCCATTAACAACTTGAAGTAAGGAATACGCTTGTCCAAAGTTACGACTAACTTGTCATTGCCTTCAGCCTTAATACCCAAGCTGTTAACTGGTGCCTTACCAGCAGAAATCTTAGTTGCGTTGTGAATACCTTCGAAGAGGTAAGCATATTGTGAAGCAGCCTTTGGATTTACAGTTCTACGCCAAGAATATACGAAGTCCTTAGCAGTTAACTTATTACCATTGGACCACTTAGAAGGACGTAATGTGAAAGTCCAAGTCTTACCATCTTTAGAAACCTTAGTACTGGTTGCCAAAGCATTTTCAACTTTGCTCTTATTGCCCAAACGGTAAAGTCCTTCTTCAACGTTACCCAATTGGTTAAAACTAGTAACGTCAGTGGCTTTAGAAATATCCATAGTTGGAATTTCAGCTGAGTCCATCCAGTTGATGGTCTTCTTAGATGAACCTGACGAACTATTACTATTGCCACCGCATGCTGCTAGAGTGAAGCCAGCGATAAGTACTGTTGCTCCTGCGGCAAATAATTTTGTAAACTTCATATTATTGCCCCTCTCATTTATGAGAAAATTAATAAATTTCTCAAGTTGTTTATAAGTATATCCGGTACTTATTAATTTTGCAAGCTTTTTCTAATAATAATTTTAACTTTAAGCAAAGAAATAAGCCTCAATGTTGCTACATCAAGGCTTATTAAATATTAAATTATTTTAAACATTCCATTCATCCATGAATTCTTTTACAAAAGTACGCATGTATTCTGTTCGCCGTTGAGCTTCTTTTTTAGCGGCTGGTGTATTCATCAAATCAGCTAACGAGAACAATTTTTCATAAAAATGATTAATCGTAGTTTCTTCATGATTACGATATTGATCATGACTAACTAGCTTCTCAGGTTTAATCTCAGGATCATAAATCTTGTTGCCATGCTTTCCGCCGTAGGTAAAAGCACGAGCAATTCCAATTGCGCCAAGACTCTCCAAGCGATCTGCATCTTGCACGTATTGCCCAGATAATGGCAAATGATAGTGATGCTCAATATTTGCTGAAAAAGACATATACTGAATGGTATAAAGAATATCCCAAACTTCCAGGTCGTTAAAGCCAACTTGAGGCAATAATTCATCTATTTCTTTAACCACCTTTTCGGAATCAGCACAGACTTTTTCATCAATCGTATCATACAGATAAGCAGCAGTCTTAATAATCGCTACCTCACGGCTATCTTCATGTGCTGACTCGTGATCAGCTAGATACATCTTGCTGGCTAAATGAGCTACGCGTTCACCATGATAAAAATCATGGCCTGTTTTTTCAAGTGTTCCTTAGTAAATCGAATAACTGCCGCAATATCCATTATGCCATTGAGTCCCATGCTTCAACTGGGGTTGCTTCGCCTTCCCAGATTTTAACTAATTTATCTGGAACATATTGCTTCTTAACTACTACCTTGAAGAGATATTCGGTGAACCAGTCATCATCCATGACAAAGTAGCCTTTTTCACCAACTTTTGCACCCCATGAGTTTTCAATCTTCCATTGACGCGGCTTGCCATCAACTACATCAACACCGACTAGCGTCATGGCATGAGTTGAACCAGAAGCACCAGTTTGCAAGCGTTCCTTCTTGGATAATTTGGTTTCAATATTAAAAATAGTATCAGTTTGGTAAAGGCCTTCAGACAAGATACCCTTTTGACGATCACTGTCTTTGCCAACATCACAGCCAAACCAGATAGTTTCACCAGCTTCAAGTTGCTTAATTGCAGCCTCTTTTAAGTTGTCAATTTCAGTATTCAAAAATTGGACAGGAGTGCCGCCTTCAACATTATCCTCAAATGGCAAAGCATAAAGCTTATCAAATTCATGATCTGGCGCATTGAACAAAACAATATAATCATCAAGATCATCTGTAAAGTAATTATGGAAGAAATCAAGTGGAGTTAAATCACCATCAAAGTGGTACTTGCCATCGTCATCCTTGAATTCAAGATCAAATTTTTGAACAGGCTCACCAAAGGCAATGACAGCCATGCGGTAAACTTCGCTCAAGAATTCTTGACGCTTTGTTTCAATTTCATCGGTTTTATTTTTCTTAGCTAATTTACGCAAAATTAAGCCATCTTCACGCAATTTCATATTTAAAGCACTATTAAAAGCGGAAGTATTATTGGCGGTAAAACTTTCATCTTGAGCGTAGGTTGGCACCAAACCATATTTTCTAATCAAAGAAATAGCCATTGCCCATTGACCACCATCAGTGTCTGGGCCTTGCATATAAGTATGCACGGTACGGTCATCAAGAGGACGATCAGCTGTATTTAAGATATTATCAAAGAAAATATTAGCTCGTTCAACTCTATCCCAGAAGAAAAGATAGTTTTGAGAAAAGGTGAAGTTCTTGGCATTGTATTTTTTAGCAAAACCATGACGCAAGGTGTTCAACGCAGCGAATAACCAGCAACGACCAGATTGCTTTTGATCAGTTACATTATCTGTAGGGATCTCAATTGAAAAGGTCCGGTTTAATTTTCTAACGCCTTCATTGTTGAAACTAGCCTTTTGTACGCCGTTATTTACAACTGCTAGTTCTGCTACTCGATTTTGTGGTTCTTTTTTATATTCTTGTTGAAACTTGGCAATTTCTGCCATTGTAAGTTCGTGTTTCATAGATTTTCCTTTCTCGATAAAATCATTCAATTCAGTTGCCATCATTTTAGCATTATTTTAGCTATGAAAAAAAGGACTTGTTTAGCCCTTCAATCAAAGCCGCTTCCCAGGTTTGAACTGGGGACCTCCTCCTTACCACGGCGGTGCTCTACCTATTGAGCTAAAGCGGCGTCTTTATTGTATCAAAAAAAACAAAGACATTCATTTCGAATATCTTTGTCCTTTAATTTTCCTAATCCAAGAGTTTGAAAACAGAAATAGTCTGAGATCATTAAAACTGTTAATCTAAGTTTATTCCTTGCTCTATTAGTCCTTTACAACATCCTTGGTGTTCAACCATTGACTCTTGTTAATTCTAACAATCTTAGTGCTGTGAACTTTCTTAACTGCTTTAGCGGTGTAAGTTGAACCCATAGCAACTTTTTTGCTGGTTTTCTTAGCGTTCTTGTTATAAACAGTAACTTTTTGATTCTTAGTGTCTTTTACAACAACAAAGATCTTGTCACCCTTCTTGATTGAAGGATTAGTTGGAGCAACTTCTGCAGTACCCAACTTTGGAGCAACGAATGATGTAGCTTGTACGGCATTGGCACCAACACCTACAAGACTTAAACCGATTACCAAACTTGAAACAAACTTTAAAACTTTACTAGATTCTAACATTTTAATAACCTCTTTCTATCTTCTCGTTTTCCCTTTACACTTTTACTATAACACCAAAATCAAAAAGTAAATCAAATTGTGATTACTTTCACAGATTTTCAAAAAAAGCATATACTTTAGGGGTGTTTATTAGATCAATATCTGTGAATAGTATATGCATATATCTTATCACAGTTATTG
>ENA-UOOM01002482-UOOM01002482.1-fermentation-metagenome-genome-assembly--contig:-NODE-2482-length-15094-cov-48.693464_pt1 | contig 15094 bp, 13 predicted proteins | sample MGYA00245781_ERZ724031 | MGnify/ENA primary metagenome ERZ724031 (study PRJEB28704, sample SAMN03018317) | fermentation metagenome | biome: anthropogenic terrestrial biome; feature: soil... | reverse complement strand
GCCTTTGCCGTGGTTGTGCTCGAAGTTGTGTTTGATAGCCTCTTGTTTGCGGGTTGGGGATGCGGACGATAATCCGTACCAAACACGTCGTTTGGGAAGAGGTCGAAAGTGTATTCATATGAGGAAAAGAGAAGAGCTGTTGAGCTCTATATCCGCTACGACAAGAGTTGTGCAGCAGTGATAAACGAACTGGGGTATCCTTCGCGGGGGGCTTTGCTCGACTGGTATAAGGATTACCTTGAGCATGGTGAGATCAGAGAGGTCAACCGGTACCGTCGCTATACCAACGAGCAGAAGCAAGCCGCTGTTGAGCACTACTTCGAGCATGGTAGGTGCGTCGCTCGGACCATGCGCGCACTCGGTTATCCTGGCAGCAAGGAGCTGCTTTCAGGCTGGATAGACGAGTTGGCTCCCGACAGGCGCAAGATGCGTCTTGCGCCAAGATCGTTCACATACGAACAGAAGAGAGACGCAGTGGTGGCACTCGAGTCCAGAAACGGATCCGCCAAGGAGGTGGCCGCACAAGCGGGAGTCACACGATGCGTCCTCTACAAGTGGAAGCGGCAGCTCCTGGGCAAGGAGGCCGTCCACAAGATGATGGCAGATGTAACCAACCTTCCCGACGATGCGGACGAACTTCGTGCTGAGGTCGCCTCCCTTGAGAAGCAGGTAAGAGAGCTCGAACTCAAGAAGGCCATCCTGGAAGGGACGGTCGAGCTCCTGGGAAAAGAGCCGGGCGCCGACCCAAACCGGCTGACCAACAGGGAGAAGACCCTGCTGGTGGACAGTCTGAGGTCGGCGCACAAGTTGAGAGACCTTCTGGCGGCACTTTCGATGCCGAGAAGCAGCTATCAATACCAGGTGGAGACCATGAGACATCCTGACAAGCATGCCGATCTGCGCGCCCGCGTCGCCGATCTCTTCACTGCAAGCGATGGGCGCTATGGTTACCGCCGTATCCACCTTAACCTGCGCAGCGAGGGGATCAAGGTCTCCGAAAAGGTGGTTGCGCGCGTCATGCGCGAAGATGGTCTCGTTGCAAAGCGCGGCAAGCGTCGCAGGTACAGCTCGTACAAGGGTGAGGTGTCGGACGCTCCCGAAAATCTGATCGATCGCGATTTCCGTGCAAGCTCGCCGAACGAGAAGTGGCTTACCGACATAACGGAGTTCCGCATTCCTGCCGGTAAGGTCTACCTGTCGCCGATAATCGACTGCTTCGACGGTATGGTGGTGAGCTGGTCGATGTCCACCTCGCCCAGCGCCGAACTTGCGAACTTATCGCTGGCGGCGGCGATATCGACCCTTGATGGCAGCGAAAGACCTATATGTCACTCAGACCGCGGGTGCCATTACCGGTGGCCAGGGTGGATGGGGCTCTGCGAGCGTGCCGGGGTAACGAGATCCATGTCGAAGAAGGGCTGCTCACCCGATAACTCGGCGTGCGAGGGGTTCTTCGGCAGGCTGAAGGTGGAGATGTTCTACGGGCTCAGCTGGAAGGGTTGGAGCGTGGAGGAGTTCATCGCCGAGGTCGACCGTTACATCAATTGGTATAACAAGCAGCGTATCAAGACTTCGCTTGGGGGTCTTAGTCCGGTAGGATACAGAGAAAAGCTTGGCATCGCAGCCTAGGAAAGTACGGAAAAATGTCAGCATCCCCCACCGCCAAAAGGTGCAACCAAAGCTACATCAGCATCATGGCGGACCTCGACTGTCAGCGCACCGTGGCCGTCACGCAGGGCAGGGACAAGGGGGCCTTAGGCAGGCTCTGAGGCGAGCTTAAGGAGCACGGAGGGGACCGCACGAAGGCCTTAGAGGTCATACGCGACATAGCCGGGGCATACTCGTTGGGGGGCGGCGCCAAGATGCCCCAGGCCGCCCAGATTGTGGACAGCTTCCATGTGGTGCAGCTTCTGATGAGGGCGACAGACCCTGTGAGGTGCCAGGAGAGGCGCGAGTCCGCCTCGAAGCGCAGGCAGCTCGCAGGGACGAAGTACGTATGGCTCAAGAGGAGGGAGACCCTCACAAAGCGCCAGCTCGCGAAGAGGGAGGAGCTCGATCCCGCGAAGACCCATCTCAGGGAGGCACGCGCCTGCCAGATGGGAGAGGCGCTGCAGGACGTGTATTCATGCGCAGGCAGGGAATCGGCAGACAGGGCCCCAGAGCGCCTCTGCTCGTGGATGATGCACTCTGCCGTGGCCGAGATGAAGAGCGTGGCGAGAACCCTCAGGAAGGAGCGGGAGGGGATCTTGAACTGGTGGAAGAGGGGTTCGACCAACTCGTTCCTGGAAGGCCTCAACTCGGTCGTGCAGTCAGCCCGCAGCATCGCCAGGGGCTTCAGGTCTTCTGAGGTTGGCCGTCAGCTGCGGCATGTGCAGTCAGCCCGCAGCATCGCCAGGGGCTTCAGGAGCATTGCCTACTTCAGGACGATGATCTTCCTCAGGCTAGGCCGTCTGGACTTCACGGCCCAGAAGAAGCTCGCATGCGCTACCCACTAGAAACAGCGAAGAGCCTAAATTCCGTCATAGCCTCGAGCGGCGGGGACTCGGCAAGGCTTGTGCTTTGCGCCTGAACTTAGAACTTGAAGAAGCAGGGATCACGGCGCGGGGCGGCTCCATGGTGGATGCGACCTTCACCTGAGCCTTAAAGCTCCACAAAGAACCAAGACCACACACGTAACCCTTAAAGCGCACCAGTCCAAGAAAGGGGGAGCCTGGCGTATCGGATACAAGGCACATATTGGCGTGGATGCCGCAGGCGGCCTTGTGCATGGTGTGGAGACGATCACCTAGAATGTATCCGACATATCCTGTGGCACATGCACTCGTAAGGGAAGATGATAGGTTCTGCTGCGCAGACTTTAGGCTATATAGGTATAGCGAAGCGCCCTTAAGGACGCATAAAGATCCACACCTCTCATCTATGCGCTAAAGTGTCGCTAAGAAAGCCTTCGACTAGAGAGGGCCTTGCCTGTGCACTCTTCTCCGAAAAGGGTATCGAGTCCAGGAAGGCATCCGGCCGCTCAAAGGTAGAAGCATCCCTTCCTCATCGTGAAGCGGCGCTTCTGCCCCTTAAGGAAGCGCTACAGGAGGATAGAGAAGATGCCTGCACACTCAAGTCTGCCTCGCCCTTGCAAACCTTATCCATGTGCACCTTTTGCCGGCAGGCTGCACCTCCCGGCTCCCAGAGTCGCTTGATCCGTCTTGGAGCCTTCTTGTGGTGCATGGGGCAGGATGGATGTAAGGATAGCGACTTCTGCACGTGCTGGATGAGCAACCTTTTCTGCCTTTCCCGCATTCCGGCCGCGAAAGACCGTGTGGTCGGTCCCCTCTAACACGTTATGGGGCATTAATTATCGTTTCCCTAGGCTACTGGCTCTATGCTCTATGGGCTTAAGAACAACGATGTGAGGCTCTCCTGCAGCCGCTGGGGCACCTGCTGCGATAGTGCCGTGGCGAAGTCTTTGCCACTCTTAAAGGCGAGATGTACTAGCGAGAAGGCTTTGCAACAAGAAAGGATGCCACACATGCGCTAGTTGAATTCATTGAGGGCTACTACAACAGAAAACGTCCCCACTCAACGATCAACAACAAAATTCCAGCGAAGGTAGTAGATGCTTTCTTTGAAAGAACGAAACCTATATCAGAAGAGGACCAGATATCACCATCCAATGCAGCAGCGAATCCTCAGAGCAAGTGCAACGACTGGCGATGATAGACCTCCCAGGGACACTTCCACTCCAGACGCTTGCGGGGTCTTTGGTTGAGTCCTTTCCTCTATTGCTGTGAGTCATACCCAGCTGCCGCCATGCGAGAAAGTACGTTGTCTGCACTCAGGGCGGGGTTTACGGTGGAGTAGGACTCCGTGCAAATGGCAGCTGCTGCCACTCCTGCTGCACAGGTGTTGGCAAGGGATTCACCGCGGGTTTGCGCCCAGGTGATGGCTGCCATCATAGTGTCACCGGCTCCAGTCGTGCTTACAATGTTTGAGGCAAAGCTGGGGATGCGGACCACATTGTTGCGATCAGCTGCATAGGCTCCTCGTGCTCCAAGGGAGATGACAACCCGTTTCACCCCTTGATCGAGGAGCTTTTTTGTCGCGAGCTTCATGCTTCTGTCATCGGTAATATGGACACCGGTGAGGGTTTCTACCTCGAGCTGATTCGGTTTAATAGTGTCAAGTTTGCCAATTAAGCCCTTCACCTTCAGTGCCTTGGAGGTAGAGACCGTATCACAATACAGGGGTACTCTGACATGGTCTGCGAGATAGGCTAAGCACTCAATAGAGATATTGGTATCGACTACACATACCTGTGCGTGGTTGATCACACCTAGACGTGACTCGAGGGCTTCTGGAGTGAGCTGATCGAGGATCTTCATATCTGAGATTGCGAGGGTCATATCACCTTGTTCGTCCATGATAAACAAATGCGTAGAGGTGATTCCACCGGGGATGGTGATCGAGTTGTCGATATCGATATTCAACTTACGACAGTCATTGACAAGCTCGGTTGCTCTAATGTCATCCCCAAAGACAGTGATAAGCTTCACATTACAGCCAAGCAGTGCCAGGTTGTGAGCGATGTTTCTGGCAGTCCCACCAGCGGAGACGGTAACAGTACCTGGCATTGTGTCGTGGGCTCTTGGAGCGTAGGCAGGGTGTCCTGCGAGGTCCATATTGGTTCCTCCCACCACGGCAATATAAGGCTTATCAGCCAATACGTAGCGACGCCCCAAGATTGCACCTTTCTTCGTGAGATTGGAGATGTGGACAGCTACCGAGGAGCGTGAGATATGAGCACGCTCAGCAATCTCTTTTTGTGTAATGGAAGGATTGATACGGATCCAATTTAAGATCTGTTGTTCTCTGTCGGTGAGCATCGTGGAGCGCTCCTTCGGTGTCGAGCATGCTTTAGGCGTCTTTGATAGAGCTATTTGTATGCCCTTTCAATACTTGTGACCATTGAAAAATAATACGGTGATTAGCTCCAGTATAAGCATATGTTTATTTACGATAAGCAAAAGCCGCTCGGCGATAAAACGGCACCGATGGGCATAGTCATTCTACTGTTACAGTTATATTTCCATGATACTAAGGTTAAGCCGTTTTCCGTTTCAATACAGCACTCGTAGAGATGGGTACCCCTCATGAGTAGACGTGTATTTCTCATTGTTCTCGACAGTTTTGGTATTGGCGCTGAACCAGACGCCGCTGAGTGGGGCGACGAAGGAAGCAACACCCTATGTGCCTGCGCATCAACTGGTGAACTCGACGTGCCGAATATGACTAAGTTGGGATTGTTGAATATTGAAGGCGCACTGGAGTCTCCCTATGCCACAACGCTTGCCCCGATCGACAAACCTGAAGGTGTTTTTGCACGGTTACGGGAAGCTTCTGCCGGCAAAGATACGACTGTTGGTCACTGGGAGATGGCAGGTGTCATCTCACCGCATCGTTTCCCAACGTATCCCAATGGATTTCCCAAAGAGATCATTGAGGAGTTTGAGAAGCAGACCGGACGTGGAGTCCTGTGCAATAAGCCCTATTCTGGTACGCAAGTGATTCACGACTATGGTCAAGAGCAACTCAAGACCGGTGAGCTGATTGTCTACACTTCAGCAGACAGTGTCTTCCAGATCGCTGCACATGAAGATCTGATTCCGCCTAAGCAGCTGTACGAATACTGTCGGATCGCTCGTAGGATCCTAACTGGCAAAAACGGTGTAGCCCGCGTCATTGCCCGTCCGTACATCGGTCAGTATCCGAACTTCGAGCGTACGAGCAATCGTCACGATTTCTCACTGGAACCTACGGGCACAACGATGCTCGATGTGCTCAAGAAGCAGGGTAAAGATGTTCTCTCAATCGGAAAGATTTACGATATCTTTGCGCATCGTGGAATCACTGACTTTGTATACACCAAGAACAATGCAGACGGTATTGATCGCACGATAGAGGCAACGGAGAAGGACTTCGACGGCCTGTGCTACACAAACCTCGTTGATTTCGATATGGTCTATGGTCACCGTAACAACGCCGTTGGATATGCACATGCACTGAACTATTTCGATCAGAAACTCCCTGAGATTATGGCAGGATTGCATCCTGACGATCTCTTGATGATCACCGCAGACCATGGCTGTGACCCCGTCACACCGTCTACTGACCATTCCCGTGAGTATGTGCCATGGTTAGTCTGTGGTCCGAAGGCTCGTAAGGGTATCGATCTCGGTACTCGTCCGACCTTTGCTGATGTTTCAGCAACGGTTCTTGATTACTTGGGAGCTCCCTCACTTGAAGCAGGGGTTTCCCACGTCAAAGAGATTTTGGAAGGATAGCGACTATGCCAAATGTTCCAACACCCCACAACGAAGCACGTGAAGGTGAAATCGCGCCGTTCGTCTTGATGCCAGGGGATCCGCTGCGTGCAGAGAAGCTTGCCGATAACTATCTCTCTGATGTGAAGCGCTTCAACACGGTACGCAACATGTTTGGCTATACCGGCACCTATAAGGGAGAGCGTATCTCCGTTATGGGATCCGGCATGGGCATCCCATCCATCGGTATCTACTCCTATGAGCTGTATCACTTTTACAACGTTGAGACGATCGTACGTATCGGCACCGCCGGCGCTCTGTCTCCTGATGTAGATGTCCGCGATATTGTGCTTGGGGAAGGTGCGTGCACGGACTCTAACTATGCGCAGCAGTTCCGCGCTCCAGGGACCTTAGCACCGATTGCAGATTTTGGTCTGCTCCGCAAAGCAGCAGATGCAGCAGATTGTTTAGGCTACCCGGTTCGTGTTGGCAACGTGGTCTCCTCTGATGTCTTCTACAACGACGATGAGACGGTTAACGATCGCTGGGCTCGCATGGGAGTTCTTGCAGTGGAGATGGAGTCAGCTGCACTCTACCTCAATGCGATGCGTGCTCGTAAGAAGGCACTGACGATTCTTACGATCTCAGACAAGCCTGCAACCGGAGAGTCTCTCTCTGCACAGGAGCGTCAGGAGAGTCTGACGCGTATGATGGAAATAGCACTGACACTCGCTACTGATGGATAGGTTGTGAACCGGTGAGTGTGATCTTACTGGTTAAATAATGGATTGTTTGTATCGTTTCACGTATAAGGTGTGCAAACAAACGAAAGGGGATCTCAAATGGGTGCGTCTGGTAATGTTTCACGGCGTGGGTTCTTACTGGGAGCCGCAGGTATAGGCGCTTTTGGCGCTACTGCTTTCCTGGCAGGTTGTGGCGAATCTTCCAGCTCCAACAATGCTTCAAATTCTAATAGTTCCTCAGATGCTGGCAAGAAATATAAGGTTGAGATGGTCACTGATACCGGAGGTGTCAACGACCAGTCATTCAACTCCAGCTCCTGGCAGGGACTGCAGAAGCTCCAGGACGAGGAAGGCTGGGATGTCAGCTATCTCGAGTCCAAGCAGGAATCTGATTACGCAACCAACCTCGATAAGGCAGTCGACGATGAGGCGAACCTGATCTGGGGTATTGGTTTTGCAATGGCAGATGCAGTTGGCAATGCCGCTAAAGCAAATCCTGATGTTCAGTTTGCAATAATCGATAATGTAAACCCAACTGGTGGTAGCAACATCACCGGTGTGACCTTCCGCGCACAAGAGTCCTGTTTTATGTGCGGCTATATTGCGGCCCGCTTCAGCAAGAGCGCAATGGTCGGCTTTATCGGCGGTATCACCTCCGATGTTATTGATCAGTTTGAGTACGGCTACAGAGCCGGCATCGACTATGCAAACAAAGAGCAGGGACTCAACGTACAGTGCGAAGTTCAGTATGCTGATTCCTTCTCTGACTCTGCAAAAGGTAAGTCAATCGCAAACAAGATGTTCTCCGATGGTTGCGACGTTGTAATCCATGCAGCTGGTGGTGTCGGTGTCGGCGTTATCGATGCTGCAAAAGATGCTGGTAAATATGCTATCGGTGCTGACCTCGACCAGGGGCACTTGGCTCCTGAAAACGTTTTGACTTCTGCTCTGAAGAAGTGCAACGTCGCAGTCGACGACGTCTCAAAACGTCTGCTCACCGGCGATCTCGAGGGTGGCAGCAGCATCGACCTCGGTCTCTCTGATGATGCAGTCGGCATTCCTGAGAACCACGACATTATGGGCGACGAGATTTACAACGCCGCTATTGAGGTCGGCGACAAGATCAAGAGTGGCGACATTGTACCTCCTGTAAATAAGGAGCAGTACGACCAGTACACCGCCAGTCTGTAGTGGCATATATGAGAGCGTCACAGCTGAGCGTATGAGGCGCCCTCAGGTTTTCCAAAGGGAGGGTGAGAGAAAACCCTCCCTTTTATTCATGGAGGAGGTGGGCAGTGGAGGTCAGTTCTGACTATGCCGTACAGATGCACGGCATAGTGAAAACATTTGGTACGTTTAGAGCACTAGATGGTGTTGATCTCGATGTTCATAAACAGTCTATCCATGCGATCCTCGGTGAAAATGGTGCCGGCAAATCGACGCTTATGAATGTGTTGTATGGCCTTTTAAATGCCGATGAAGGTGAAGTGTATTTAAACGGTGAGCGCGTCGATATTCAAAATCCGCAGGATGCTATCAAGCACGGTATCGGTATGGTGCACCAGCACTTTATGCTCGTAGAGAACTTTACAGTCACCGAAAACATTGTATTGGGAGAAGAGATCTGTAGCACTGCCGGTGTGTTGGATATGGCCGGCGCTCGCAAAGAAGTCGAACGGATTATCGACGAGTACGGGCTTGAAGTTGATCCTGGCGCAAAGATTGAAGACATCAGCGTCGGTATGCAACAGCGTGTTGAAATCTTGAAGGCGCTCTATCGTGGCTGCGATACGCTGATTCTGGATGAGCCAACCTCAGTCTTGACGCCTCAGGAAATCACTCAGCTCATCAAGATTATGAGAGAGCTTGTTGAAAAAGGTAAGACGATCATTATCATCACGCACAAGCTGAAAGAGATCATGGAATCTGCAGATAAGTGCACCATTATTCGCCGTGGTAAGTACATGGGTACTGTCGATGTTTCCAAGAGCTCAGAAGAAGAGCTCGCTTCAAAGATGGTCGGTCGTCACGTCGACTTGTCAGTCGATAAGACTCCTGCAAAGCCGGGAAAAGTTGTCCTCTCCGTTAAAGACTTACACGTAAAGGACGCCCGTGGTATCGAGCAAGTCTGTGGGCTCAACCTCGATGTGCATGCAGGTGAGATTGTGGGCCTTGCCGGTATCGACGGCAATGGTCAGAATGAGTTTATAGAGGCACTCTGTGGTCTTACAAAGAGTGAGTCAGGAACTGTCACCGTCAACGATGAGGAGATCCAGAATAAGACTCCGCGCGAGATCATCGATCACAAGGTCTCTACGATCCCTGCTGACCGCCAGCGTTTTGGCTTAGTCTTGCCCTTTACGGTGGCAGAAAATACGGTCCTCGAGCGCCACAACGAGAATAAGTTTGGTGCAGGTATTACCCTTGATTACACGAGAGTGCGTGAGTTTGCAAACTCCTTGATCAAAGAGTTCGATATACGTCCTGAGGACTGTATGGATCACCCAGTGGGGGGTCTTTCTGGTGGTAATCAGCAGAAGGTCATCATTGCTCGTCAGGTGTCCAGCGACCCCGATCTGCTGATCGCTGTACAGCCGACGCGTGGTCTGGATGTCGGTGCTATCGAGTTTGTACACAATACCTTGATCCGTGAGCGCGATAAGGGGATGGCCATTCTTTTGATCTCTCTGGAACTAGATGAGGTCATGGATGTCGCAGACACCATCGACGTTATTCACCGCGGTCAAATCGTCGGTTCCTTCAAGCAACATACGGTGAGCGGAGAGAAAGTTGGTCTTTTGATGGCGGGAGGTGGCAAGCATGAATAGTACAGTCGCTAAGATTCTCAAGAAGCCGATTACCTCCGCAATCCTCGCTATTGTTATCGGTTTTGCTGTCGCGGCTATCATCCTGTTGTTAGCAGGCTACGATCCTGGTGGATCCTTTGCAGCTCTGTTTGCAGGTGCGCTATCCAAGCCAAAGTATATTTCGAACGTTATCATCAAAGCGACCCCGCTGCTTTTGTGTGGTATCTCTGTCGCCTTTGCATTTAGAGTTGGTCTGTTCAATATCGGTGCTGAGGGCCAATACATTGTCGGTACAATCGCAGCAACTATCGTCGGTATTCTGGTTGATCTGCCAGCTCCTTTAGAGATCCCGCTCGTGATCTGTGTAGGCACCCTTGCTGGTGCAGGCCTCGGCGCCCTGATCGGGTGGCTGAAGGCAAAGTTCGGGATCCACGAGGTTATCACCTCAATCATGTTCAACTGGATTGCACTGTACCTGTGCAACTATGTGGTATCTCTCGATATCTTCCACCAGCCAAATTCCACGGGATCCTATCCAATCCACGAAAGTGGCTTTACGATGATCCTGCCGAATTGGAAGACCTCCGATGAGGGTATGGCGGCACTGTCCAATATCCCTTGGTTGCGCGAGGTGATGGTGAAAACCGACGTTAATATCGGTATCATTGTTGCAATCGCTGCTGCTATCTTTATCAATTGGCTCCTCAAGCGCACCAAGAGGGGCTATGAGATGCGGGCGGTCGGTCTGAATGCTGACGCTTCCCGCTTCTCTGGCATCAATGTTCAGAAGAACTTAGTTCTGTGCATGCTGATCTCCGGTGCCCTGAGTGGTCTTGCCGGTGTACTCAATATCACCGGTATTTCTCCTCACGGAATCGCGACGATCGCAGCCTTTGAAAACTATGGCTTCAACGGTTTGTCGGTTGCCTTCATCGCCGGATGCTCTCCGCTTGGCTGTATCCCTGCATCCCTTCTGTTCGCTGGTCTCATCTACGGTGGTCAGACCTTACAGCAGGTCATGGGTACCCCCTCTGAGATCATCAACATTATGATCGGCACCATCGTGTTCTGCATGGCGTTGGGTAACGTTATCCCTATGCTGATCAATCGTTCTGAACATAAGCGTGCCACAAAAATGCTTGCTCAAGAAAGTGTGAGAGGGGGAGACACCCATGTTAGCTAATCTGCTTTTGTGCCTCTCAATTACCCTCATGTACTCGACACCGCTTCTCTTTGGTGCTCTGGGTGGCGTGTTATCTGAACGCTCCGGTGTTACCAACATCGGTATCGAGGGGATGATGAACATTGGCGCTATGGCCGGTGTAGCAGGCAGCTTTATCACGGGAAACCCCTGGATGGGTTTTCTGTGGGCTGGCATCGCCGGTGGACTTGTAGCCGTGTTGCACGCAATCGCTTCAGTGCGCTTTGCAGGCGATCAGACGATCTCCGGTGTAGCGATCAACCTGATTGCTCCGGGCCTGGCACTCTTCTGGTGCCGTCGACTCTTTGACGGAGCTGCAATGTCTAAACCGATTACGACCTTACCGAAAGTCTTCGATACCACGCAGTTTGGTGATTCAGCGCTCGCGAGTCTCGATATCGATATCACCGTTATCTTAGGGTTGATCGCCACCCTCGTCCTGTGGTTCGTGCTGTATCGCACCAAGCTCGGTCTGCACATCCGTGCAGTCGGTGAGCACCCAGAAGCGGCTGAGACGTTCGGTATCAACGTATTTCACATCCGCTACAGCTGCGTTATTGCCTCCGGTGTTTTAGCTGGATTGGGAGGTGCTTCTGTCACCCTCGCAATCATCTCTCAGTACACACAGACCGCAATCAGTGGTCAGGGCTTCATAGCTCTTGCTGCCGTGATCTTTGGCAAATGGACCCCGCAGGGTGCCTATGGCGCGTGCTTGCTCTTTGGCTTCACTCAGGCGCTCGCAATTATGCTCGGGGGTGGCAATTCCATCGTACCGAGTCAGATCCTGGCAATGCTTCCGTACATTATGACCATCATTGTCCTGGTGTTCTTTGTGGGACGCTCCGTTGCCCCTAAGGCAGACGGTGTGCCGTATGTAGAGAGCAAATAAGTAGAGTTAGGAGGCATGGGGTATGAGCGTTTCAGATGAAGAGCTTGTGCATCTGGCGATTGAAGCTCGTGACCATGCATATGTTCCGTATTCTCACTTCTCGGTCGGGGCTGCACTTCTTACGAGTGGTGGCACTGTGTATCAGGGGTGCAACATAGAGAATGCAGCCTACACTCCTTCGAACTGTGCAGAGCGCACCGCCTTTTTCAAAGCGGTGTATGAGGGAGAGCGGAGCTTTTCTGCGATCGCCGTTGTCGGAGGGGCTGAAGGACAGGCTATCTCTGATTGGTGTGCTCCCTGTGGTGTGTGCCGGCAGGTGATGCGTGAGTTTTGTGATCCGGATCACTTCTGTATTATTCTTGCTCGCTCAGAGCATGAGTATCGCTCCACGTTATTGCGTGAGATTTTACCGGAGAGTTTTGGGCCAGATACTTTGGAGCGTGCGGAGACTACTACCACGCATTCAGGTGAAGAAGGTTAGTGCTAATGAGGATGTATGACATTATCGAGTCCAAACGTGATGGGCATGAGCTGAGCGATGCTCAGATAGATTTTTTTGTCCAGGGCTACACTGAGGGCTCTATTCCGGACTACCAAGCCTCGGCACTGTGCATGGCAATTTTCTATGAGGGGATGAGCGAGCATGAGACTGCTCGTCTCACCCTTGATATGGCGCACTCAGGGGATATAGTTGATCTTTCCGTGATTCCGGGGGTCAAGGTCGATAAACATTCCACCGGAGGCGTAGGAGACAAGACCACCTTGATCGTCGCTCCGACTGTCGCCTCACTTGGAGTACACGTTGCAAAGATAAGCGGAAGAGGACTGGGTCACACAGGTGGCACCCTCGATAAGCTGGAGTCTATTCCAGGACTTACCACTTCGATGTCGCGTGAACAGTTCTTCGATATCGTACGCACGGTGGGATGTGCCGTCATCGGACAGACCGATAACTTAGTGCCTGCTGACAAAAAGCTGTATGCCTTGCGTGATGTGACTGCCACTGTCGATTCACTGCCCCTGATCGCTTCGAGCATCATGAGCAAGAAAATCGCAGCGGGCTCCGATAAGATTTTGCTGGATGTTAAGTGTGGCAGCGGTGCGTTCATGAAGACAACTGACGACGCAATTGCTCTGGCACGTGAGATGGTCGCAATCGGTGAGCACGTGGGTCGTACCACTACAGCTCTGATTACCAATATGGATCGACCCTTGGGCCAGTGTGTGGGTAATGCCCTTGAGGTACAAGAAGCTGCATGCACGCTCCAGGGGAACGGTCCCGATGATCTCGTTGCTGTATGTATTGAACTTGCAGCAAATATGCTCGAGCTTGCTGGAAAAGGTAGTGTCGAGGAGTGTCGAGCGATGGTGCAAGAACAGCTGAGCAATGGAGAAGCACTTCAGAAGTTTGCACAGATGGTTAAAGCCCAAGGAGGTGATGAGCACTACGTGCTCGCGCCAGAGTGCTTTGGACATGACACCTGTAGCGTTGAGCTCAAAGCTTCATGTGATGGCTGGATTCACCATATGAATACCGAACAGGTGGGACTAGCCTCTACCGCACTTGGAGCCGGACGTGCTACCAAAGACGACCTTATCGATCCTCTAGCAGGTATCGTACTTGCAAAGAAGACGGGCGAGAAAGTACAGAAAGGCGAGGTCTTGGCAACCCTGTACGCTCAGAATGGGGCCAAACTTACTGAAGGTAAAAACGAGCTCAGTGGCGCCTATACGATTGGCAGTGAAAAACCGGTCCATGAGCCTTTGATCTATGCCCGCATCACACGCAGTGGTGTTGAAAAGCTCGTTTAAACTGTAGTCAATACGCGTTGAGCCATCGCATTGGTGTGAGCCTTCCATCCTTTGTATGCAAGAGGAGGATGTATTTTTTGGGCTCTTCGCTATTTATGATGGGTAGCACTCCTGCATTCCCTTAAGTACGTGGTGCCTGGACAGCAGGGTTTTGGTGACGGAAGGCTTTGGTCCTAAGGTGCGATATGGATGCTTAAGGCAGGTATGCTGGCAAGACGCTTCAAGAGGCCCCATAGGGCTTAGGGACGAATGGAAGGTCTAAGCCCCATCAATATAAGGGACAGCAAGATCCCAGATCTCTATGCGGCCTGCGTGGCCGCCAGATCGGATGGAAGGGCCCTCTCGAAGCGCTCGAAGACCTCCTGTCTGGCCGGTACCACTTGCCCTTGAGTGTCTCGAGAAGCGATTCTGCTTGTGCACTGTCGTGGCAGCTTCCGGTGTACCTTACAGGAGTGCCTCACGCCGTGCACGGCCGCCTGGGAGACAAGCTTAAGCGCTTATGTATTGGCTGTCCTGCTCGCTGTGGGATATGGCCCCACAGGCGATATATCCCCACACACGCGAATAAGCCATCTTTAAGGGCGGCAGGATCGTGTCGAGAAAGTTGGTGTAAGCGAGAAATCGCTGCGGGCGAATGAATAACGGCCATCGCCTAGAATCTGAAATTGCGAAAGATCGGATTCGTGGAAAGGACGATGACCGCAATGGAGACTATACCAGAGGCCTGCACGGCAGGCCTCGCCATGCCGAGGTTCGAGGACGGCGCCATCAACCTGCAGGAGCTATTCAGGCGGATGGCCGAGGACATAGTGAACGGCGTGATGGCCGCCGAGGCCGACCAGATGTGCGAGACGACGGGAAACAGCAGGAACGGCTACCGCGAGAGGAAGCTGCGGACGTGCGTGGGGGCGCTCTCCCTGCGCGTGCCGAAGCTTCGCGCCGGCAGCTTCTTCCCCGAGGACGTCATCGAGCGCTACCAGCGCGTCGACCGCGCCGTGGTCGCGGCGGTGGCCGAGATGTACCGCACGGGGACGAGCACCCGCAAGGTGCAGGCGGTGGCGGAGAAGCTGGGCATCGGGAGGCTCTCGAGGGACCAGGTGAGCGCCATCTGCGGCTCGCTCGACGCGGACGTGGCCGAGCTTCTCGGCAGGGACCTCTCCGGCCTCGACATGCCCTACGTCTGGCTCGACGCCACCTACGTGAGGTGCCGGCGGGCCCGTGACGAAATCCGAAAAACTTTCGTGCGCTAACCCGAAAGAAATCCATGCTCAAAAGGGGATGCGGACGATAATCCGTACCAAACACGTCGTTTGGGAAGAGGTCGAAAG
>ENA-UOOM01002481-UOOM01002481.1-fermentation-metagenome-genome-assembly--contig:-NODE-2481-length-15098-cov-5.217909_pt1 | contig 15098 bp, 15 predicted proteins | sample MGYA00245781_ERZ724031 | MGnify/ENA primary metagenome ERZ724031 (study PRJEB28704, sample SAMN03018317) | fermentation metagenome | biome: anthropogenic terrestrial biome; feature: soil; material... | reverse complement strand
GGTTTTATGCCTCTGTGTTACATGCTCCTATGCTTTCAAGCTAGGTGCATGGGCGAAAGGGAGGAACAGCGTCTGTGGTAGGCGTGTACTCTTCCTCTTTTTTCATATAAGCATTACTATATGGAATTATTGCATTTAGGTCAACAACTACTGATAAAAAAATGCCGTATATTACGGCATGCTATTATTAATTATGTTCTAGGCAACCAGAACCCAATTTGCAGTTATTTTATTGTTATAGAAGAATTAAAACGGGGTTCTACAGTCAGGATAGATGTTATGATTAGATTAATAGAGAGGTCATACATGAACCGTTAGATTTTCCAATTAACCAATCTGAATACGAGGGTTAAATATGAGCAATATAAAAAACTTGACACCAGAAGCTTTCCAAATAGATGCGCAGGATTGGTGTAAACAAATTGAGACTTTTATTAGTGATAAGTTTAGCCTATCATACCGAGACAGGATAGTTGTGCCAATTTCTGGCGGTCTTGATTCCAGCGTCGTAGCCACTCTTTGCACCCGTGCAATAGGAAAGGAAAAGGTAATCGGTTTAATGCTTCCCGAAAGGTTTGGAAATCCTGAAGCGAATTATTACGGCCAGTTGATTGCGAAACATCTTGATATTAAAACGATGAAAATAAATATCAGTCCGATACTGAAAGGGTTGGGAACATCGAATTTATTCCTGTCAGCCATATCAGGGCGAGAATTTTGGAGAGACATTGCCAATTGGTTTTTGCAAAAAAGGAATCAGACAGCAAAAATCCTGTATATAGATGCGTTGAAAGGTCAACTTAATCCGACATCCCGGGAACTGATTGCACAAGTTAATTCCAAGCAACGAGCGAGGCTTCTTGCCACATATAGAATTGCTGACGAGTACAACTTAATGGTGGCAGGGTCATCCCACAAAACTGAGCAGATGGTAGGACTCTTCGTTAAATATGGAATTGATGATTGTGCCGATATTATGCCTTTGAAAAACATATACAGAAGTCAGATACTACAATTGGCGGAATATATTAAAATACCTCCCGAAATTTTACGTCGTTCGCCAAATCCGGATATTCTGCCAGGTATAACGGATAAATACCAGGGCTATTTCGGGATAGACTACCTCAAAGTCGAATTAATTCTATTGGGAATGCAGATGGAATTGAGTACGGATGAAATTGCCAGGCAGCTTGGTCTTGATGATCAGACTGTAATTCAGATGTTTGAAATTGTTCAACTCAGTGAGAATTCTCGCAGCCACGCATTGGCGCCAGAACTGAAATAGGTTCTCAGTTGATGTAACAAAACGTGAAGACAGAGTTCTCCATACATCGGGAGTAGAGTAAGAGAAGTAAGACACCCTATGTGGTCAGACCAAAAGGAGGTTCTGTCTATGAAAATTACTATCTTACCGAAAACACCTGTGGGTAAACGGTCGGTTTACTTGTTTATTATCTTTATTGCACTGTCTATTGCAGGAAGCGTAATATCGAACGTGCAAGGTAATACCATCGAATATCCCAATCCGATAAACAGTCCATTATTAGGAACGACCATTTATTTGACCTTTATCATAGCTGCGATCGCTTTTATAACCGGGTTAAAGGCTTTATTTAAGAGTAAAGACCCAGCGATATTGGTATATATCATTATTTGTATTGGCGGCTATTTTTCTATCGCTGGCTTGATGCTTTTTATAGTTGGTTTCTTTCAGAGTATTTGATTCGGACAGTAAATAAAGACGGTCTTTTATTTCTGAGAAAGTTGGTAACTTAAAGAATTAAGAAGGGAGAAAGAAACTATGAAGATCCAGATTTGGTCAAAGACGAAGATCGGAAAATGGGCATCTATACTAACATTGCTCTTTATCGTATTGATGGCTCTAAAATTATCAGCTTTAGCGATTACAATCCGACTCCCATTTCCGTCACCATTTATTGCAGTTTTGGGCGTGATAGGCTTTGTATTGGGACTCATTTCAATTTTCAAAAGTAAAGACAGATCATTATTTGTTTTGTTGTCTATACCTGTTGGATTGCTGATTATTTTTTGGGTAGCGGCAGAAATAGCGTTTCCCCATTAATTGTAGTAATTTTTTATGGAGGTGATTGTCATGTCCCAAAATAATTTATTCAAGACAGTGCATGTCCTTGGTTTGACGCTGCTTGGAATATCATCATTTTTTATAAGTGGACTCATAGCTTGCATCGTGATATTGCGTTTTGATAATTATATTTTAGCAACCATTATTGCTGGCGGAATCGGAGGATTTATACTTGGTCTTTTCCACTGGAAGCACAGGATGCTTGGCCGAATGACCTTTGCGGGTCTTATCGCGGTCCCAATCGGCCTTTTGGGAAGTTTTATTTTAATTGAAGGTTTGGTAGGAGGTTTCGGCTTACTATTTCCCTCGATTGCTGCTCACTTTGAGAATACCGGCATTGGCGACATTATTGCAATAATATTAATGGGAATTATGTTCGGAGTAATCTTTGGGGCAATAGTTTATGGCCGTAAATCTATTCGGTTGTTTTCTGTTGTTTGTGGGGCTGTCTCAATTCCTTTCGGATTATTAGTAGGGGCTATGAATTCGGGATATTGGATAAAAGTGTGGCTGGAAAGTTTATTTGAGGCCTTTGGCAAAATTGACCTGAATCTGCTTGTAATTATAATTTCGTTTGGTCTGGGTATAGGCCTGAGCATAAGCCTGAATAATATGTTGCAACGTAGAAATGATAATAACTCAATTTAATGACTATGAAATGGATAAGGCACTCTACGGTGTAATTTCGTAGAGTGCCTTGCTCGTTTAAACCCTTATTCATTCACATCCACCATCACACCAGACTTGAATTCCATTGAAATGCTGTCACGCTGATGTGATGTTGATACGGAACTTGTTTCTTCTTTGTTGTCCTTTTGATATTTCTTCAGAATAGACAAAAGCAGCACCAGCGCAAGTGAGAGGGTTATCGCATCCGAAATGGGCTGTGCCCAAAGCAATCCTTTGAATAAAAAACGGCTGCTGAGCAGAAACAAAAGCGGGATGTAGAGCAGCCCCTGACGGGATATTGATAACAACAGAGACGCTTTTGCCTTTCCAAAAGCCTGAATGGTGGTCGAAGCAAGCATTTGTGGGCCAAGAACCAAAAATGACCACATATAGATTGTAAGAACGGTAGCACCTTCAGCTATGATTTCCGGCAGCGGTGTAAAGATGCTAATCAGACCCGATGCAAACATCCCGAACAGCATGGTCAGCACTATTCCTATGCCCGTTGTCATAAGCATACTGGTTTTTATGATGGACTTTACGCGTGAGAGATTCTTTGCGCCATAATTATAGCCGGTAAGCGGCTGGCATCCTGCTGCAAAGCCCATGAAAATGAATGTCCCAATATACATCAGCTTTGCAGCGACGCCCATGCCAGCCACCGCGTTTTCTCCATATGGCTTGGCGAGGTTATTGCAGACGATCAGTGCCCCGCTCATTAAGAACTGACTGAGCGCGGCGGGTATACCGATGCCAAAAGTTTGTCCCCATATTTTCTTTTGACCAGAAATGAGTTTCAGCTTAAATTTCACAAGTGACTTACCAGACAGGTAATAGTACATATAGTATCCCAGCGCAGCAACATTTCCTAAAACCGTGGCTATCGCAGCACCTCCAATGCCCATATCCAAACCAAAAATGAATATTGGGTCAAGAATGACATTAGTCACCGTTCCTATCATCATTCCGATGATTGAGGGCATGACTGCGCCTTCGCTGCGAATAAGCTGACCGCCGGTGTAGTTGAGCATAACAGGCAGCGTCCCGATAAACATAATGAAGGCATAACTGAACGCATACGGATATACCGCTTCTGATGCACCGAGCAGAATGATAAAGGGTTTCAAAAATATTAATCCCGCAGCCATCACCAAGATTCCAAGCCCTGTGCAAATGGCAATTCCCGTTGACAGCGTTTTGTTTGCGGATTGATTATCCTTTTTACCAAGGCAGCGGGAGATATAGGAAGCGGCGCCTGTGCTGACGATTGTAGCGATCGCCATCATCAGCATAAAAATCGGAGTTGTTATATTCGCCGCCGCAAGCTGATTCGGGTCGTTCAGCTTGCCGATAAAGAACGTGTCGACGAGATTATACAGCACCTGTACCATCATCCCGAGCACAACGGGTATCGACATTTTCAATATTGCTTTTGTGACTGGTGTATTGCTCATTAGCTCTATTTGCTTATTTTGTGTCATCTGTTATTTTCCCTCGCTTCTATCGCTTTTAATGAAAAGCTGATGGCCCGCCATACCCTTTTTCATACGCCTTGATTTAGGCTTGTCGCTTATGACTTTGCACCGGCATTCAGTGTATCTATTTGCATATAAAATATGCAGCTTAATGCCTTATAAGGCCTTTACTAACCGAATACATGTTTTCATTCATTTTCCACTAATCTCTTTTGCTTTTTCCAGCAGTCGTATACAACAGTCATGAAACTGTTCTTTTTCTACATTAGACAGACAGGATTCTATTTTTTTGAGCCATTCGTCGTATATGTCCACAACATCTGTAATCGTTTCCTTACCCGTGTCGGTAATATTCAGAATGTTTTTACGTCTGTTATCAGGGTTTTGTATACGCTTGATAAGCCCGCGTTCTTCAAGGGACAAAATAGCTTTCGCTACCGTGGTCTTGTCCAGCATAAGGGAATTTGCAATCATATCCTGATATGCATTACTGTGGAAGTAGAGGAATGTGCAGATTTTGTGCTCGGTATCGGATACTCCCGCTTCGCGTATTTTAGCGTGACCGTATCCCTTTGCGTATTTTAACAGTAAACTTATTGTATTAAAGTCCATTTTCTACCCCTTTACAGTTGATGTGTAAACAGTTGAATGTTCAACCGTTATAATATTACATATTATTTAGCTTTTGTCAATAGCAGTCAGATATTATTTTTGGCTTGCTTTATCGTGGTAAAGTGATATAATGTTAAAGAGTTTTATATTTTATATTGGGGGAATTAACAATGAAGAAATTAATGTCTGTGTTTTTAGTAGTAATTATGGTTCTTGCGTTGGCTGCATGTGGAAATCAGTCTCAGGATGAAAGCGATTTGGCTTATGTAAAGGGAAATGGCAAGTTGATAATTGGTTATACTGTTTATGCTCCCATGAATTATTATGAAGGTGATACTTTTACTGGTTTTGACACAGAGCTGGCAACCCTGGTCTGTGAGAAGCTTGATCTTGAGCCTGAGTTTGTTGAGATTAACTGGGATACCAAGGTAGTGGAGTTGGAAGCAAAGTCCATTGACACCATTTGGAACGGAATGACAATCACCCCGGAGCTTATGGAAGAGACGGAAGTTACCAAGCCTTATGTAAAGAATGCTCAGGTAGTTTTGGTGAAGGAAGGTACTGCTTATGAGAACACTGCATCCTTAATTGACAAAACTATAGCAGCAGAGCAGGGGTCTGCAGGTGAAAAAACTATTCAGGCAGATGATAACTTGAAACAAGCAGACTATGCTCCCAAGACCTTACAGACTGAAGCCCTTATGGAAGTGAAGGCTGGGACTGCTGATGCTGCTGTGCTGGATTTAACTTTGGCAAATACTATGACTGGTGCAGGTACCAACTACGAAGATGTTAAAATTGTAGATTACTTGGCTGAGGAAAATTATGGAGTTGCCTTCCGCAAGGGTTCAGATATTTGTGAAGAAGTAAACAAAATTTTTGATGAACTTATAGCAGACGGTACCATGGGCGCATTAGCTGAAAAGTATGGGCTGGATTTGTCTGAATAGGATTGTGGTAATAGATAATGAAGCGAAGGGCAGAGAGCAAAACCTCTGTCCTGTTGCTTGTATGTTGAGGTTATAGAGATATGAATCAGATTCTTGTTATTGTAAATAGACTATCGGAGAGTTTCTTACTGAATTTTAGGCTCTTTGCATTAACACTTGTGTTTTCACTACCCTTAGGGCTGGTGATTGCTTTTGGATCCATGAGCCGCTTTCACCCTCTTCGCTGGTTGACAAGAACGGTTGTTTGGGCTGTTAGAGGAACGCCTTTGATGTTGCAGCTTATGATAATTTTTTTTGGTCCAGGTCTTCTGAACATGTCTTTTTCATGGCCAGGTGGTGCGACAGGGCGTTTTGTTGCAGCAACTGCTGCCTTTGTCATTAACTATGCCTGTTATTTTTCGGAAATTTATCGTGGTGGTATTGAAAGTATAGCAAAGGGTCAATATGAAGCTGGCCAGGTCTTAGGCATGACCAAGAGTCAAATTTTTTTCAAGATAACACTCCTTCAAGTGGTTAAACGTATACTTCCACCAGTAGGTAACGAGGTGATTACCTTAGTGAAGGATACATCTCTTGCCCGCATCATTGCAAATAAAGAGATTATTATGATGGCTGGAGAATACAGCAGCAAAGGACTTATTTGGCCTCTCTTTGCCACAGGAATTTATTTTCTTGCCTTTGTGGGGGTATTAACATTGCTGCTTGATTGGCTGGAAAAGAAACTCAGTTATTTCCGTGCATAAAAGGAGGGGATTTCAATGGCAATATTAGAAGTGAAAAATATTGAAAAACATTTCGGAAATCTCCAAGTTTTGCGAAATATTGATTTTTCATTGGAAAAAGGAGAGACAATTGCAGTAATTGGTTCTTCCGGAAGTGGAAAAACTACATTGTTGCGGTGCCTTAACTTCCTGGAACGGCCTGACAAAGGGAGTATTATCATCAATAATAAGGTGATTTTTGATGCAATGGATCCCGCTACACAAAGAGAAAGTGAAGTGCGAAAAAAACGCCTGCATTTTGGATTGGTTTTCCAAAACTTTAACTTATTTCCTCAATACACAGTCATAAAAAATATTACATTGGCAGCAGAATTGTTAGCAAAAGAACATCCTAGCTTTAAACAGGAGAAAAAGGCCATTTTAAAAGGAATTCAAGATCGAGGGAAAATGCTGCTTTCGCAGGTAGGTCTATCGGATAAGATAAACAATTATCCCCATACGATATCTGGCGGACAACAGCAACGTGTAGCCATTGCCCGGGCCCTGGCCCTGGAGCCTGACATTTTGTGTTTTGATGAACCTACTTCTGCCTTAGACCCTGAGCTCACCGGAGAGGTGCTGAAGGTTATTAAGAATTTGGCAGAACGCAATACTACAATGATCATTGTTACTCATGAAATGGACTTTGCTCGGGATGTTGCAGACCGTATTATCTTTATGGATGAAGGTGTGATTATCGAACAAGGCACCCCTCATGAAGTGTTTGGTAATCCAAAGGAAGAGAGAACCAAGCAGTTTTTATCCCGCTATAAGAAAGAATAGAAGTATCATACATAATATTCTTCTTCTGTTTTTATACCTGTACAAACATCTATAGAGTGGTTGACAGTATCTTACGACGATTAAATGACTCTATCAATTATTGGTGTCTCATGGGTATTGATGGTACAGGAAAAACTAGTATAATACAGGAGCTGGTCAAAGGACGAGTTCGGTAATAGCTTGGACTAAAGGAATTTGATCTCAGTCGATATTTTTATTCTTGCAAATTTACATTCGAAGAAATCAAGGATTGCCATCTGTCTCAGGTAGATCATACCTTGGATACGGCTATACTTAAGCTGTTTATGCTGTATGGCTTGATCATTACCTGGTTTGAGAATCTCAATCATTACAATGAGTACCAGGAAGAATTCGTTAATAATATACAGGAAGCCGTCGCATACATTGAGTCCCTGGCGTTAATGCACTATTGACATTAAAAAGTGACGCTAATATACTGTATACAGATGAACAGCCGTTACAATCAGTATGAAGAACATTATGTAAGGGCTCTCTTGAAGGAGAAAACGGTTTACGACAGACACTTGTGTATAGCTTTATACAAAGAAAAGAGGTTTGATGGGCAGCGAGTTGTATGTGCCGAGAAAATTCTCACTAGTAAAAAGCATGCACAAATACAGGAGATGGAAAATGTATGAAGGAGCTTTTATTAAGACGTAAATGGAAATTTATTCAGTATCTTATAGCTACTTTTATGTTTATCGTAAGTCATTATGCGCAAATGGCAATGTTTGCACTAATTTTGAATGCGATTGAAAAAGCAGATCTCAGCTACTACAAAATGACAGTAGTTGTCACAATCATTTTTATAATCTTTGTACCGTTAAATTATTTGATATCACGAATGCTGCGTATCCGTTATATGAGGGATACCATTCTAGATGTAAGAAAACAGGCTTTTGATAGAATAATCAACATGCCCTTCAAGCAGTTTTTACAGAAATCAAAGGAAGTCCATATCTCCAACCTGATCAATGATATCAATATTTTCGAAAATAAGTTTTTTATTAGCTTGCTGAATTTCTTGATTAATATTGGGATGTTCTTAATTTCCATGCTGATTCTCATTATACTGGACTATAAACTGGCTGTTGCCATGTTTGCTTTTTCCATTCTGTTATTTTTCCTGGCTGGCTTCTTTTCTAAAAAAACAATCGCTTTGGAGCAGGAGATTTCAAGTGCCAATGAGGTGTTTACAACAGATATATCCAACACCTTTGCAGGAATGGAAATTTTAAAACTGAATAACATAGAAAATAAATTTCTTATGAAGAGCATAGGCACAATAAGCCGTGTTGAAAAAAAGAAATATGCGGCCAATGTGTTCTCAGAATTGCAGCAACATATAATTCGAATATTGGCTTTCGTGATATCATTAGTTGCCTTGATATACCTGGGGATATTAATGCAGTCGGGTCTTACACTTGGGATGGCTGGATTTGTCTTTCAACTTTGCAGTTCAATCAGCAATTATTTAATTAGCGCTTTCCCGATGTGGAATCAGGTAAAGGCGTCTGTTAGTATTTATAAAAAAATTGCACAGCCTGAGGAAATTACAGTTAACGTAGGAAAAGGAAATCAGCTGTTTCGGTTTGAAGACCGTATCGAAGTATCACATGTTAAGTTTTCTTTTGGTGATAAGCAAATATTAAATGATGCGTCTTTCGTTATAGAGAAAGGGAAAAAGTACCTAATTAAAGGCGTGAGCGGTGCCGGCAAAACAACTTTAATGAATCTGCTTGCCATGGTTTATGAAGATTTTGAAGGATCCATAACAGCTGATGGAATTGATTACAGAGACATATACGATAAATCATTTCATGATAAGGTTGCCTTAATTTATCAGGATGTTTTTTTGTTTGAGGATACAATAAAGAATAATATTAGTTTGTACAAGGATATTCCTGAAGATCAAATTGCTTATGCTGCAAAGGTTTGTGGACTAGATACTTTAGTGCAGGAGAAAAAGGATGGCTTGAACGAAAGGTTAACGGAAAATGGAAAGAACCTTTCCGGCGGACAACGTCAACGAATATCAATTGCGAGAGCGATTGCTAAAAATGCCGAGATCCTGTTTGTAGATGAAGGTACCTCTAGTTTGAATGAAGAACTGGGGAAGGAAATTGAAAAGGTTTTTTTAGGACTGGATAATACGGTTATTGCTATAAGCCATCGATATTATGAGGGAGTTTCTGAGAATTATGACTATGTAATTGAAATAAAAAACGGAGAGGTTAATTGCTTTCCTGCCATGGACTATTTTAACGAGGTGATTACATGGTAAAAAAATACATAAAAACACTTCCATATCTACTGTTGGCAATCATTGTAGCAGCCATTTCTTCCGGTTTTTTTGGCTATGTAATGATACGCCTGATGAAGCTTCTTGATTATGCGCTAAATGGTGAATTGGAACTGCTGAAGCAAAGTGCACCTGGCATAATACTTATGGCAGTCCTGCTGGTACCCCTTGGCATACTCACTTCTCTAACCGGCAACTATTATAAAAAAGCTGCAAACAGTACACTGAAAAAGTATTACACAGCCAAAGTATTTGGGAAAAATATTGCTGAGTTTCAGAAGGAAAACAGTGCAAAATATCTATCTGCTTTGACGAATGATTTTAACACTTTGGAATCAAATCTGGTTAACAGTATTTATATGGTATGTACTGGTGTAATTGATTTTCTAGTTGGTATTTGGATGCTGACAACGGTAGATGCAAGAATGATTCTGCTGGCTTTGGTGATTATCATTATTAACCTGGCGATTTCAGTGTTAACGACCAAACCAACCAAGAAAGCATACAAGGAACGAAGCGATATGTTTGATGGCTATACATCATATATAAAAGAGGTTCTGTCTGCATTTCACATCGTAAAAAACTACAATTTGCATGAAAAAGTTACAAATGATTATTATGCTAAAAGCGAGGAAATTCAGCAGAAAGGTTATTTGATTGAACGAATGCTCTCTTATATTCATAGTTCCCAAAATGGCTTAATTATGGGTTCGCTCTTTGCCGTTATCTGTGGAATAGGTTATTTTGCTATGCTGGGAAGGATTACCCCCGGAGGTTTGCTGCTGGTAATAGAAGGCATTGAAAGGATGATGTTCCCCTTATTTGAAATTGGCGAAAGCCTACCAAAGCTGTTTACAACATCCGATTTGATAAAAAAGATAGAAAAGACCCTGGAGAATACTCATACCTATGTAGAAACCATTGATTTGCCAGAATTTCATAGTGGGATTGAACTTCAGAATGTTGATTTTCATTATGAAGATGAGCAACTGGTATTATCAGACATCAATCTGAATATAAGAAAAAATGGCAAATATCTGATTGTAGGACCAAGCGGCGGCGGAAAATCAACCCTGCTGAAACTGTTTCGTAAATACTTTAACCCAACTGCAGGGAAAATACTAATTGATGGCTATGATCTAAAGGATGTAAAAAGAGAGCAGTATTATAAGCTCGTTGGCAATATTGAACAACAGGTGTTTATCTTTGAAGATACCATCAAAAACAATATAACCTTATATAAGGATTATTCCGATGAGGACATTTATAAAGCAATAAAGGCAGCGGGGTTGACTGATTTTGTAGAGGCCCAGCCAGATGGGCTCGATTCAATCATCTATGATAATGGAAAGAATATTTCCGGTGGGGAAAGAAGTAGAATTGTAATTGCCCGTGCATTGCTGAGTAAGGCGAGTATCTTATTTATGGATGAAGCATTTGCTTCAATTGATATGGAACGTGCGAAAGAAATCGAGAAAACCATATTGGGTTTAAAGGATATGACTGTTATTAATGTGAGTCATGTTATTTTCAAGGATACGAAAGAGCTTTATGATCGTGTTATTACAGTTAAAAAGTCTGCTTACTAAAATATGGACAGGGAAGGAATTTCGGGTATGAAAAACCCTTTGCCTATTATGGGAATTTGAAAATTTGTTAAGAGAGCTAAATAGTGGTTATCAGTACTAAAATAAAAGTAAGGTTGGAGGTATCAAAATGAGTAAAATACTGGTTGTAGTGGACATGCAAAATGATTTTGTTGATGGTTCCCTTGGCACAAAAGAAGCAGCTGCAATAGTTCCAAAGGTGTTATCAAAAATAAAAAGTCACAATGGAATAGTTGTCTATACACGGGATACCCATCAACCGGAATATCTATCAACCCAGGAAGGAAAGTATCTGCCAGTTCTTCATTGCGTTGAGAACACTATTGGCTGGCAAATTGTAGCTGAGATTCAAGCGTTGGCTGATAAAGGAGAAAGCAGGATATTTAACAAGGATACATTCGGTTCAAAGGACTTGATCGAGTACCTGATAGAACTTAACGAAAAAGATAGAATTGATGAGATTCAGTTGGTTGGTCTATGTACAGATATCTGTATCATATCAAATGCACTGGCTGTTAAAGCTTATTTCCCGGAGGTACCAATTATTGTTGATGAAGCTTGCTGTGCAGGGGTAACACCAGAATCCCATGAAAATGCAATCAATGCTATGAAAGTATGTCAGATAGAGATATTGAACCCATAATCTATCTTGTGAAATGAACAAGGCACTGTACTTTGACAAGAAGAAAAGTTTTGGATCTTTGCTATTGACTTTTCATCCTGGTTGGTTTATAGTAAAAGACAGTGATAATCGTTATCATTGGTCAAGGTAATCATAAGTCGGGAGTACTCGACTTTTTATGTGAGTGTAAATTTATTGTGCTTTGTTTATAATCATATTAGTACTAACTATTTGGGGATACAGCATGAACTATAGTTTTGAAAATCTATTATTTGCTTTTGGGATTACATTATTTGCCGGATTGTCAACAGGTATTGGGAGTCTGTTGGCTCTTAGAGTCAAAAACATCAATGAGAAGTTTTTATCAGCAGCTCTGGGTTTTTCTGCAGGTGTTATGATATATGTGTCTATGATTGAGATGTTTGCAGAAGCGAAAGCTTCATTGGAATCCTTATATGGTTCAACAAGAGGATTTACATATACCACTCTTGCCTTTTTTGCAGGTATGGCAGTAATAGCAATTATCGATAAGTTGGTTCCAAGTGCAAAGAATCCTCATGAGGTTCATAATATGGACAAGCTTATAGAATGTGAAAAAAGTAAAAAAGACGACTTATATCGAACAGGTTTACTTACCGCATTGGCTATAACAATACATAATTTTCCCGAAGGATTTGCTAATTTCATTGGTGCTTTGGAAGATCCTGCTCTAGGTATTAGTATTGGTATCGCAATAGCAATTCATAATATTCCCGAAGGCATTTCAGTTTCTGTCCCTATTTATTGCGCTACAGGCAGTAAGAAAAAGGCAATCGGCTACTCATTTTTATCAGGGTTATCAGAACCCTTAGGGGCTCTTGTAGGCTATTTTATACTTAGATCCTTTGTTACTGATGCTATGTTTGGAGTCGCATTTGCACTAATAGCTGGAATTATGGTTTATATTTCATTTGATGAGCTGTTGCCTACAGCTGAAAAGTATGCTGAACATCACATTGTTATCTATGGATTAATAGCAGGAATGGCAGTAATGGCATTAAGTCTTTTGATACTTAATTAAATTGTGAGGTAGTAAAAAATGTATTACAGCACATTATAAATCCCCAGTTGGGGATTTATTGCTTGTAAGTGATGAAAACAGCATTATCGGTTTGTGGATTGGCAGGGAAAAATATATTGGAAGCACTATGCCGGAAGATACCATAGAAAAAAAGACCTTCCTATACTTAAAGAAGGTATAGCTTGGTTAAATGATTATTTTGCTGGTGAGAAACCAGAATTGTCCAGATTGTCTCTTGCTCCTACAGGTGGCGACTTTAGGCAGCAAGTGTGGAATATTCTTACTGAAATACCATATGGTAAGCTGACTACATACGGAATAAGAATCTGCTATGGATTAAAAAAATTCTTTATGTGGAATTCTAAATATACTTTACTTATTGCTTTAAAAAGCGTAGAATATGAATCAGTGCATGATTATACATCGTGATCACATGATTATACATAGGAGAGATATTTATGAATAAAAAGAATGTTATTATTATAGGTGCTGCAGGTCGTGATTTCCACAATTTCAACACATATTACAGAAGTAATGACCTTTATAACGTAGCAGCTTTTACAGCAACTCAAATACCGGATATAGATGATAGAAAGTATCCTTCAGAATTAGCTGGTGATTTATATCCAGAAGGAATTCCTATATATCCACAGGACAAATTACCTGAGCTGATTAAAGAGCTGGACGTAGATGAATGTGTTTTTGCCTACAGTGATGTAAAATACGAGACTGTTATGGCTGTGTCTGCAATTGTTAATGCCAATGGTGCTGATTTTACTCTTCTTGGACCTAATAGTACCTCGCTAAAAAGTACAAAACCAGTGATTTCTGTATGTGCAGTTAGAACCGGTTCAGGGAAAAGTCAAACATCACGTAAGATTATTGAAATACTTATGGAAAACGGGCTTAAGGTTATTGCTGTCAGACATCCTATGCCCTATGGCGACCTGGTTGCCCAAAGAGTACAGCGTTTTGCTACTGTAGAGGACTTAGAGAAGCACAAATGTACTATAGAAGAAATGGAAGAGTATGAGCCCCATGTAGAGCGTGGTAATGTTATCTACGCTGGTGTTGATTATGAAGACATTTTACGAGCTGCAGAAAATGATCCGGATGGCTGTGATGTAGTTTTGTGGGATGGCGGAAATAATGATTTTTCATTCTATGATGCAGATTTGTCAGTTACTATAGTAGACCCCCATCGACCTAGGCATGAACTTAGCTACTATCCTGGAGAAGTCAGTCTGCGAATGGCTGATGTTGCAGTAATAAATAAGATTGACAGTGCAAACCCGGAGTTTGTAGCCATAGTGGAGGAGAGTATCTCCAAGGTTAATCCTGATGCAAAGATTATAAAGGCTGATTCCAAAATTACTGTTGATAATCCAGAGATAATCAAAGGTAAAAGGGTTTTAGTTGTTGAAGATGGGCCAACCTTAACTCATGGGGAAATGAAGCTGGGTGCTGGAACGGTTGCTGCAGAAAGATTTGGTGCAGAGAAGCTTATAGATCCTCGCCCTTACGCAGTTGGAAAGCTTAAAGATACCTTCAAGATTTATCCCAATATTGGTGTTTTGCTGCCTGCCATGGGATATGGTGAGCAACAGTTAAAGGACCTTGAAGAAACAATAAACAATACGGGTTGTGATTCTGTAATTATAGGTACACCTATAGATTTGACAAGAATTATAAATATCAATAAACCTTATACTCGAGTGCATTATGAGCTGGATGAGATTGGCAGCCCAAACCTTGATGAAATAATACGAGATTTCATTAAAGAACACAAATTAGGTAAATAAGAATCCAGTTAGAAATTTTAGGATGCATAGAATTTTATTATATTTTTAACGAATATCTTCCTTCATTTCCCGTCTTTATAAGTGAAGACCCTTATTTTAAAGAGAAAGGAGTATCTTATGGAGGACCTCGAAATCGTCAAATTGTACTGGTCACGAGATGAAGCAGCAATACAGGAGACTAATACAAAATATGGTCGTTTACTGCTGGGAATTGCATATAACATCTTATCAAGATATGAAGATTGTGAAGAATGCGTAAACGATGCCTACAACAGAGCGTGGAATGCAATAGAGGACTGCAGTTTGAATGCAGCCAGAGTCGGATCTTAT
>ENA-UOOM01002480-UOOM01002480.1-fermentation-metagenome-genome-assembly--contig:-NODE-2480-length-15104-cov-3.143000_pt1 | contig 15104 bp, 12 predicted proteins | sample MGYA00245781_ERZ724031 | MGnify/ENA primary metagenome ERZ724031 (study PRJEB28704, sample SAMN03018317) | fermentation metagenome | biome: anthropogenic terrestrial biome; feature: soil; material... | reverse complement strand
GGTTGATTTCGTCGGACACCGGCTCCATCGGCGCAAAGTCCTTCTCGATCATCATATCCTTGGATTTGAGGTAGGCGATGGTGCCGTCGTAGGCGTCCACGGTGGCCTTCACGCTGTTCCGTATGTAGTTGATGGTGAAACGGCTCCCCAGACGGATGGGCTGGGAGTAGGGGTACCGATCCGTCGTGGTGTAGGCGTCCTGCATCCACACGAGCCGGCCTCCGGAGACGACGAGGTAGGGGTCGCCGTCGAAGGCGAGGAATGGGGCCACCATGGCCAGGCGCTCGCGGATGTTCTGGTAGTAGAGGATCCTGCTGTCCGGCGTGAAGACATCGGAGAAGAGGATCTTCATGTCGGCGAACTTGATGGCGAAGAGGATTCGCCGGAGGAAGGAGCCCATGGGGACACCGCCCTTGCCCTCGTAGGCCGTCCGGACGTTGGAGTCCCCCATGGGGTAGTCGAACTCCCGGACGGTGGTGCCGACGAAGACGTAGGAGCTTGGCTTCTCGCCGTAGTAGATCTGCGGCCGGTCCAGGGCCAGGGGGATCTCCCGTATGGGGGGGATGTCCCGTATCCAGAGCCTGGGCTGCCCCGTCCCCGTCACCTCGTTCACCGGGTTCATGACGACGCCGTAGCCGTGGGTGAACTCGAGGCGCATGTTGATCCACGTGGGGTTCTGCATCTCGTGGATGTCGAGCTCCCGGGGGGAGAGCATGACCTGGCGGTACTCGCCGTCCACGGTGTATCGGTCGATGTCCACGCTGGAGAAGTCGTAGTAGGTCCGGATCTCCTGGAGCTGCTTGTAGCTTCTGAGCAGAGGGGCGTGATCCCAGAGCCGGACGTTCCGGATGGTGTCCTGGTTGCCCTCGATGTCCTCCCATCGGATGGCGTCGTCGGGGACGACGGTCCTCAGCTCGATGTCGTGGAGGTCGTAGGCCTTGAGGGTGGCCTCGATGTTGTTCTGGATGTAGGGCCTCTCCCTGTCGAACTCGTTGGGCTCGACGAAGTACTTCTGGACCAGGGCGGGGTACATGCCCCGGAGGACGATGTTGGACAGAAAGAGGAGCGCCACGAGGCCGAGGGAGATCTTCCAGGTCTTGCGCACCAGGCTGGCGAGGAGAAAGACCGCGATGAGGGCCGATATGGCCGCCAGGACATTCAGGGCCAGAAGTTCGGCGTGGACGTCCGTGTAGCCGGCTCCGTAGGTGGCCCCCCGGGGTGAGTAGAGGATGGCGTACCGCTCGAGCCAGTATCGAACGCCCCAGAGGAGGGCGCCTGCAGCCGCCAGGATTGTGAGGTGGGCCTGAACCCGGGGCGGAACGGAGAGTGTCCCGTCCTGGGCCCGGTCGCGCATCAGGAAGAAGGCGTAGGCGCCTCCCGCGGTGAGAAGGCAGAGGAGGAGCAGGTCCAGAGCCTCGCCGTGGAGGAACTTCCAGAAGGGCAGACCGAAGGTGTAGAAGCCGATGTCCTTGCCGAAGATGGCGTCCCGGGTCCCGAAGGGCATCCCGCGGAGGAAGCGGAGGACCATGCCCCATTCGGTGGAGACGGAGGCCCCCGAGGACAGTCCGAGGAAGAGGGCCGCGGCCAGAAGGACGAGGCCGATGGGTCGGGCGCCGAGAAGGCCGTCGTACTGCGGGGCGACGGCCCGAAGCGTCCGGCGGACGGACGCGAAGTGGAGCCACAGGATGAGGCTCGTGGCCAGGAAGCCGGCGATGAAGAGCGGTATCCTGGCCACGATGCGTGTCCAGAACACGGAGCCGTAGCCCTCGGTGCTGTACCAGAGGTACTCCGTGTAGATCTCCGTCAGGGCCGGGAAGGCCAGAAGAAGCAACAGGACAAGGCCGCCCCCGACGACGAGGGATTTCCGTATCTTCGGCAGCCGGGGAATATGGCGGCGGACCTCTTCGTCCGTCTTATCCCAGAAATCTTCGGGGAACCAGTTGTTTTTCATCATACTGGCATTGTACCGGACTTCGCTCCGTTGTCAAAAGGGGGGATCGTCCTCCCGCGAAAAGGGTCGGCCGCCTCGGACCACAGGGCTCGGATCGTTCTCCCCCTCTGTGCTGCGATGAAATCCGGTATAATACGCAAAGGAGCCGGTGACGGGGACGGCTGAGGAACGCCTTCCCGATCGTTGTGCTCTACGTCGAAGACCACAGGATAAGGGGAGATGGATCATGAGGAGCACGACCCGGATACGCGAGATCATTCGCCGTCCCGGAGCGGTGGTGATACCGGGGGTCTACGATTCTTTGAGCGCCCGCATCTGCGAGATGGCCGGTTTCGAGGCCGTCTTTCATTCAGGGTACGGGACGTCCGCGGCGCGTCTGGGGCAGCCGGACATCGGCCTGCTGACCCAGACGGAGATGGCTGCCCAGTTGAAGTCCATAACGAGAGCGGTGCGGATCCCGGTGCTCGGCGACTCGGACAACGGCTTCGGCAACGCCGTCAACGCCTACCGGACGGTTCAGGAGTACGTGTGGACCGGAGCGGCGGGGCTCTTCATGGAGGATCAGGTGTCGCCGAAGCGGTGCGGCCACATGGAGGGCAAGCAGGTGATCCCCGAGGACGAGATGATGGGAAAGCTGCGGGCCGCCCTGGATGCCCGCGACGCCATCGACCCGGACTTCGTGGTCATGTACAGGACGGACGCCATCCATGTGACGGGCTTCGACGACGCCCTGCACCGGGCGAAATCCGCCGTGGAGGTGGGCGTGGACATGGTCTTCGTGGAGGCTCTCGAGACGCGGGAGCAGATGAAGCGCGCCCTGGAGGAGATCCGGGCGCCTCTCATGCTGAACCTCATCGAGGGGGGCAAGACGCCCCTGGTCCCCGTGCAGGAGGCCGAGGCCATGGGGTTCAAGTTCATCGTCCCGGCCCTCTCGGCCCTCTTCGCCGCCGCCCGAGGGATGTACGACGTCATGACGAAAATCCGCAAAGAGGGCGTCTCCGACGGGTATCTGGACAAGCTCTTCACCTTCGGCGAGTTTGCCGAGGTGGTCCGGCTGGAGGAGATCCAGGCCATGGAGGAGCGATACATCCCCAAGAAGATCCTCGAGGAGAAGTACCACGGCAAGAAGCACATCGTCGGACACTGAGGCGGGTGTCCTCCGCCTGTGACAATATCACGACCGGTCTGGAGGGGGAGCAATGGCGAACGAACTGAAGAGAAGACTTGCGGCGGGCGAGGTGGTCCTCGGCCCCTTCATCACGCTGGATTGCCCCGACATCGTGGAGATCGCGGGGCTGGCGGGCTTCGATTTCTGCATCATCGACACGGAGCACGGCCCGGGGAACCCTCACTCCGTCCAGAACATGCTTCGGGCGGCGGCTCTCCGGGGAATCGCCCCCATCGTTCGGGTGACGGATACGGCCCCGACGACGATCCTTCGGACTCTGGACGTGGGCGCGGCGGGGATTCAGGTGCCCCAGGTGAACTCGAGGGCCGCGGTGGAAGGGGTGGTCTCCTCGGCCAAGTACTTCCCCAAGGGGGAACGAGGGGCCTGCCTCACGCGGTCCTCCCGGTACGGCTTCGTGACGAGCGTGGCGGACTACTTCGCCGAGGCCAACGAGGACACGGCGGTGATCGTCCACTGCGAGAACAGGGAGGGGCTCGACCGGCTCGACGAGATCGCGTCGGTGGACGGCGTGGATGTGGTGTTCGTAGGCCCCTACGACCTCTCCCAGTCCTATGGCATCCCGGGGCAGATCTACCACCCGGTGATGGTGGACGCCGTGGCACGCGCGCTGTCTTCCATACAAAGGGCGGGGAAGCCCGCGGGGATCTTCGTGGGCTCCGTGGACGAGGCGAACAAGCGGATCGAACAGGGGTTCCGCTACATCGCGTACAACATGGACACCCTGCTCTTCGCGGAGCTCTTCAGAGACATCGTGAAGGGCGTGAAGAGGTAGGCGGAGGGAAGACCAAGGGCGACCGACGCCAGGGGTATGACCCTCCGAAGAGCGTGGAGCCCGATATCGATCGTGAGGCGAACCGGTGAGGGGAGCCGGGTTCAGACCTTCGCTCGGGAGTCCGCAACCGCCTCGCCGGGAGGGGAGCCCGCCAGTGTACGGTCTTTTCGCCCCAGGCGGCGCACTGTGAGATTTTCACCCCCCCCTGCCTTTCCGTCGTCCCGTCGGTATGGCATGAAGGAACGCCGCGCCCCGCGCGGCGATGTCCGGACAACCGAACAAAAGAGCCGCCCCTTCGAACAGGAGGGGCGGCTCCGTCTGTTCCGCGGCAAACCTCGCAGAGCTACATGCCCATGTAGGCCCGTCGAACCTCCGGAGAGTCGAGGAGCTCCCGGGCCGTGCCCGAGTGGACCAGGCGACCGGTCTGCAGCACGTAGCCCCGGTCCGCGATCTCAAGGGCCTCCTGGACAAGCTGCTCCACAAGGAGCACGGTGATGCCCTTTTCGTTGATGGCGGTCACGGCCTCGAAGACCTTTTCCACGAGGCTCGGCATGAGGCCGAGGGAGAGCTCGTCCAGCATGAGCAGCTTCGGCCCCGACATGAGCCCCCGCGCGATGGCGCACATCTGCTGCTCCCCTCCGCTCATGGTCTCCGCGGTCTGGTGCAGCCGGTCCTTGAGCTTCGGAAAGAGGGAGAACACCTCGGAGAGGCGTTCCTCCACCACGGAGCGGTCCTTCTCCGTGAAGGCCCCGAGCTCGAGGTTCTCGAGCACGGTGAGCCTCGGGAAGAGCCTGCGGGCCTCGGGGATGTAGCTTATCCCCTTCCGGATGGTCTCCGAGGCGGGAAGACGGCTTATGTCCTCGCCCTGGAAGAGGATCTGCCCTCTGTCCGGGTGCATGAGCCCGCAGATGGTCCTCATGGTGGTGGATTTGCCCGCGCCGTTGGCCCCGATGATGGCCACGATCTCGCCCTCGTTGACCTCCAGGGAGAGCCCGTGGATCACCGGCACGCCGTCATAGCCGCAGTGAATATCCCTGGCCTCAAGCATCGCAGCCATGATCGTCCTCCTTCCCTTCCGTCCGGAGCCGCCGGCTGTACTTCTCGCCGAAGTAGGCCCGGATGACCTCGGGGTTCTGCACCACGGCCCGGGGGGCGTCCTCGCAGATCTTCACCCCGCTGTTCAGCACCACCAGCTTGTCGGCGATGGGCATGATGGCCTCCATGATGTGCTCCACCATGAGGACGGTGATGCCTTCGTCCTTCATCCGCCGGATGACCTCCACCATCTCCTTCACCTCGGTGGAGGTGAGCCCCGCGACGGCCTCGTCGAGGAGGATGAGCTTCGGCTCCGTGGCGAGCGCTCGGGCGACCTCGAGACGCTTCTTGTTTCCGATGGTGAGTCCTCCCGAGAGGTGGTCCCGGTAGGAGGAGAGGAAGCAGAGCTCCATGCAGCGCGTGGCGATCTCCGCGGCTTTCGCCGTCTCTCTGTGCCGCATGTGGGCTCCCACGAGGATGTTCTCGAACACCGTCATCTCCTTGAGCGGGCGGACGACCTGGAAGGTCCGCGCCACGCCGAGGCGGGCGATCTTCCACGACGGCAGCCCCGTGATGTCCTCCCCGTCGAGGGTGACGGTCCCGGAGGTGGGCTTGTAGAGCCCCGCAACGCAGTTAAAGAGGGTGGTCTTGCCGGCCCCGTTGGGGCCGATGAGCCCGACGATGGAACCCCGCTCCACGTCGAAGGAAACCTCGCTGTTCGCCATGAGGGCCCCGAAGGTTTTGGTGAGATTCCGGACCTCCAGCAGCGTCATCACGCGTCACCTTCCTTCGCCGGAACGGTGCTCGTCCTGCGGGTGACGCCCCGGATGATGCCCATGATCCCCATGGGCTGTTTGATCATGGTCAGGATGATGATGATCCCGAAGATGATCAGGTCCACGCCGGAGCCGAGATGGCTGAGGTAGGCGCGCGTGTACTCCTGGAGGGGAATGAGGACCGCGGCGCCGAGCAGCGGGCCCCAGAAGGTCCCGAGCCCTCCCAGGATGGTGATGAGGAGGAACTTCATGGAGATGTCGAGGGACATGACCATGGGCGGGTCGACGCGGTAGTTGTACTGGGCGAAGAAGGCCCCGCAAAGGGCCGTCAGCCCGGCAGAGAGGGCCATGGCCGAGAGTTTCACGGCCGTGCTGTGCACGCCCAGGGACTCGGCGGTCTCCTGTCCCTCCCGAACGGCCCGGAAGTAGTAGCCCATCCGGTGGGACTCGATCCATCGGACGACGCCGAAGATGAGGGTGAAGAGGGCCAGGGCCCCGAGGTAGTAGCCGTTTTTGTCCGACGACCAGGAGAAGTTGCGCCAGCCGTCGTCGAGGATGGGGTAGTCCAGCCCGATGGCGCCGCCCACCCAGTCCCATATCATGAAGAGGCGGCTGAAGATCTCCACGATGGCGAAGGTGGCGATGGCGAAGTAGTGCCCCTTCAGCTTGAAGCAGGGGGCGCTGATCAGGACGGAGGTTACGGCGGCCACAACAGCGCCGACTGGTGCGCCGTACCAGGGGAGGGTGTTGAACTGCACGACGGCCATGGCGGCGCCGTAGGCCCCTATGCCGAAGAAGACGGCGTGGCCGAAGGAGGTCTGTCCGCAGTAACCGCTGATGATGTTCCAGGCCTGGGCCATGGCGGCGTAGAGGAGGACCATGGTGAGCACGTGTCCGTGGAAGCTGTTGCCGATTCCGCCCGGGATGAAGGGCAGGACGAGGGCCGCGGCGAGGAAGAGGTACCAGAGTCTGTCGGAGAGGGTCGTCTTCTTCGTCATGGCGTCACCACCCGAAAAGGCCCCTGGGGCGGAGCAGAATGACGGCGAGGTACACGGCGAAGACGGCCACGTACTTCACTACGGCGGCGATGTAGAAGCCCGAGAAGGACTCCACGAGCCCGATGAGCAGGGCGGCCAGCAGGGCGCCGGGGATGCTGCCGAAGCCGCCGAGGGCGACCACGACGAAGGCGATGAGGCTGAACAGCCCGCCGACCTCGGGGTAGACGGCCAGGTAGGAGGTCATGAGGCCCCCGGTGATGCCGACGCAGGCGCCGCCGATGCCGAAGACGAGAAGGAAGATGTTCTCCGTCTTGATGCCCATGAGCTCCGCCGCCTCCTTGTCCATGGCCGTGGCCTGGATGGCCCAGCCGAGGCGGGTCTTCTTCAGCATCCAATAGAGCAGGCTCAGCACCACGAGGGCGAAGAGCGCCGTGACGAGCTGGGGGACCGAGATGATCGCCCCGCCGAAGGACAGGGTCTTCCCCTCCAGGATGGTCCCCGAGAGCAGACGGAAATTGGGGGTGAAGCGGTTCATGCAGAAGTTCTTCAAGACCATGGAGAGGCCGAAGGTGGCGAGCAGGGGGGCCATGCCCGATTTGCCGAGGCTGTTCCTGATGATGATCTTATAGGTGACCGCTCCGAGAATGAAAAGAAAAAGTCCCGCCGCGACCCACGAGAAGAGGGGGTCGATCTTCAGGATGAAACCGAGCCAGTAGCTGACGTACATTCCGACCATGAGAAACTCTCCGTGGGCGAAGTTGATGACGTCCATGACGCCCCAGATCAGGCTCAGCCCAGCAGCAACGAGGGCGTAGACAAGCCCGTTCAGCACTCCGTCCAGGAGGACCTGGAGAAAGTTGTCCATCCCTGACACTCCTTCCGATAAAAAGGAGGGCAGACCAAGCCCGCCCTCCCAGGAATACCAGTACGTGCGTTTCTCAGAAAAAAACTATCTCTTGTCCCAGGGCGCCATGGGGTACATGGGCTCGGAGTCCTGGTACTTCGTGGGGTAGATCGTGTTGTACTTCAGGTCCTTCATCTGGGTGATGACGCTGAGGGCCTTGACGTTCTGGCCGCCCGGCTCGAAGGCCACTTCGCCGCTCAGAGACAGAGGGGAGACGAAGGTCTCCGTGGCGAGGATCTCGCGGACCCTCTCCGTGTCGAGGCCGCCGGCCTTCTCAATGGCCTGGGCAAGGATCAGGAGCATGACGCCCTCCTGAAGGGAGTCGCTGTCGAACTCCTGGTTCGCGAGGGGGCGATAGTACTTCTCCTGGACCTTGATCGCCTCGGGCATGAACTTCTGGGCGAGCTCCGGCGAGAAGCTCATGCCGCCCATGAAGTAGTCGCCGTCGCCGGCAAGTTCCTTCTGAACGGCAGGGTTCTGGTAGCCCGTGCAGTAGTTGACGGCCATCTTGGGAAGCCAGTTGACCTGCTTCATGGTCCGCACCCAGAGGGAGTAGTCGGCGCCGAGGGCCGCGCCGAACACCACGTCCGGGTTGGCGGCCTTGAGGGTCTGCACTTCGCTGCTCAGGTTCGTGGCGGCGTTGTTGAAGGGGACGTCCGCGACCACTTCAAGGCCGATCTCCTTGGCGGCCTTCTTGCCCTCGTCGGCTGCGTGCTTGCCGAACTCGGTGTTCTCGTAGAAGAGCCCGATGGTCTTGATGCCGGCGTTCTTCTCCTTGTTCAGGTACTCGATGTAGTCCGTGAACTCCTTGGACTCGATGGCGTCCGTGGGGGCGTGGCGGAAGAAGTACTTGAAGTCTCTCTCGGTGAGGGCCGCGGAGCTGGAGGCGCCGCAGAGGAACAGCTTCTTCGCCCGCTCGGCGACGGCGCTGGCCGGCTTCGTGGCGGAGCTGTTGTAGCTGCCGATGATGGCGAAGACGCCCTCCTGGTTGTACAGGCGCTCGGCCTCGGACTTGGCCACATCGGGCTTGCCCTGATGGTCTGCCTTCACGATGACGACCTTGTAGCCGTCAAGCAGCCCGGCCTTCTCCGCAAGGGGGATGTTGAGGTCGGGGTTGGCGTTGTTGATGACCTCCGCTGCGGCGAGAACGGAGTTCAGACAGTTCTGCCCGGACACGGCCGACGGACCCGTCAGCGGAAACAGGGTACCGATCTTGATGATCTTCTCCTCGGCGAAGGCGCTGCCTGCGAAGAGGACGGTGCAGAGGACACACAGAGCGACGAAAAGCGTTCTTTTTCTGGATACCATGGACATACATTCCTCCTTACGAGAGATAGTATGGATCTGGTACAGAATCGACGATGTGGGGGCGAAGCGGAAAGGCTATGCCGAACCGCCGAGGTCTTCTCCTCTTCTGCCGGTCGGCGCGTTAAAAACAAAACCCTACAGACCGCAAAACTGCCGCCTTGGACAAAAAACATGATAATTTTTTGCCGGTTGCCTGTCAAGTTCTGAGAGGTGAGGAACCGCACTGTCGTGTCACAAGAGCCCGGGGCCTGGAGGAGCGCCCCGGGCTGTACGTCTGGGAGAATTACAGTCTCTTTAGGATAGCCTCGCCGACGGCCGTCGTCGTGCCGTCACCGCCGAACTCTCTGGGCAGAGCCTTTGGCGCGGCCTGTTCGAGAAACTCCGTGACGGCCCGTTCCACGGCCGTCGCCGCTCCCTGTTCGCCGATGTGGTTCAGGAGCAGGGCGCCCGTGAGGATCGTCGCGATGGGGTTCGCGCTGCCCGTCCCCGCGATGTCGGGGGCGGATCCGTGGATGGGCTCGAACATGGAGAGCCCGTCCCCGATATCGGCGCCGGCTGCCACGCCGAGGCCGCCGGCGAGCCCCGCCAGCAGGTCGCTGACGATGTCGCCGAACATGTTCGGCGCGACGATCACGCCGTAGAGGTCAGGGGTCCGCACGAGGTGGTAGCACATGGCGTCCACGTTCACGACGGACATCTTTATGCCCTGGCGGTTCGCCTCGTCCCTGGCCACCTCCTCCCAGAATCCGTACATTTGAGGCAGGGCGTTGGCCTTGGAGGCGACGGCGATGCCCTCCTCGCCCCGCGCTTTGGCTGCCCTGCAGCCGTAGGCCACCACCCGCCGCACGGCGGGCTCCGATGCCACGCCGAGCTGAAAGGCTCCCTCCGTCGCTCCGGAGAAGGCCCCTTCGAGACGCCCCGTCAGAGTGAAGAGCCCCCGTTCCGTCGCCAGGTCCACGGATGTTTTCCCCCTCTCCGTCCGCCCGCCGATGCCTATGTAGAAGTCCTCGGTGTTCTCCCGGACCACGAGGGTGTCCAGCCCTTTCCCGCTCTTCGGCTGGATGGGGAGGGGGACTCTCGGGTAGCTCTTCGCCGGGCGGAGGTTCACGTACTGGTCGAAGTGGAACCGGAGGTGGAGCAGTATGCCGCGCTCGAGGATCCCCGGTTTCACCCTGGGGTCTCCCACGGCCCCGAGGAGAAGGGCGTCTGTTTCGCCCATCTCCCGGACCGCCCCTTCGGGGAGGACCTCTCCCGTCCGAAGGTAGTGCTCCGCCCCGAAGGGGTAGTCCACCCACCGAATGGCGAAACCCGCCTGTTGCCCAGCTGCCTCCATGACCTTCGACGCCTCGCCCACCACCTCGGGGCCTATGCCGTCGCCCGCAAGGCGGGAGAGGACGTACTCCCTCACGCCCCTCACGCTCCCTTCGCCGCCGAGAGGCGCTGGCGGACGTAGGGGACCAACCCTCCCTCCCGGATGAGCTCCTGGAGGAAGGGGGCGAAGGGGATCACGGAGTAGGTCCTGCCTTTGGTCGTGTTCCGTATGGTCCCGGCCGACGGGTCCACCTCGATCCGGTCGCCCGTCTCAATGTCCTTCACCGCGTCGGGGCATTCGAAGATGGGGAGCCCCACGTTGATGGCGTTTCGGAAGAAGATGCGGGCGAAGGACGAGGCGATGACGCAGCTGCACCCCGCCCCCTTGATGGCCAGGGGCGCGTGCTCTCTCGAGGAGCCGCAGCCGAAGTTCTCTCCGCCCACGATCACATCGCCGTCCTCCACCTGGCTTATGAACCTGCTGTCGAGGTCCTCCATGCAGTGTTTCCCCAGTTCGCGCGCGTCCCCCGAGACGAGGTACCGCGCGGGGATGATTCCGTCGGTGTCCACGTTGTCGCCGTATTTCCAGGCCTTTCCCTTGAATGTATTCGCCATGGCTATTCCTCCTCCATGAATGTGAAGAATTGGCTTCCCTCCACGTCTCTCGGGTCGACGAGACGCCCCGCCACGGCGCTTGCCGCCGCGGTGAGCGGGCTGGCCAGGATGAGCTCGCTCCTCGGGCTCCCCATGCGGCCCACGAAGTTCCTGTTGCTCGTGGAGACGCATCGCTCCCCGGCGGCGAGGATGCCCAGATGGCCTCCCAGACAGGGGCCGCAGGTGGGGGTGCATACCGACGCGCCGGCCTCGGTGAAGATCCGTACGTACCCTGCGTCGAGGGCCTTGTTGTAGACCTCGTAGGATGCCGGGATGACCATGCACCGCACATGGTCGGCGACCTTCTTGCCCCGGAGCATCTCGGCGGCGGCCCGGATGTCACGGAAACGGCCGTTGGTGCACGATCCGATGAAGACCTGGTCGATGGCGGGGGAGCCGCAGTCGCGCACCGGCTTCACGTTGTCGGGGGAGTGGGGCATGGCCGCAACGGGCTCCATGGTTTCGAGGTCGAAGGTCTCGCGCCGGAGGTACGGGGCATCCCCGTCGGGGTAGCGGGGAGTGAACGGCCGGGCGGCCCGTTCCTTCGCATAGGCGAGGGTCTTTTCGTCAGGGATGAAGATGCCCGTTTTCGCGCCCCCCTCCACGGCCATGTTGGCCATGGTGAACCGGTCGTCCATGGGGAGGCTCTCGACGCCCTCCCCGCCGAACTCGAGGGCCATGTATCGCGCGCCCTGAACGCCGATCCGGCCCAGCAGAGAGAGGATCATGTCCTTGCCGGTGATCCACCCGGGGCGTTTGCCCCTGAAGTCCACCCGGATGGTGGGGGGGACTTTGAGCCACGTCTCGCCGAGGGCCCACACGGCGGCCAGATCGGTGCTCCCCACTCCCGTGGCGAAGGCCCCCATGGCGCCGCCCGTGCAGGTGTGACTGTCCGCCCCGATGACGATGTCGCCGGGGAGTATGTACCCCTTTTCAGGCAGGAAGGTGTGCTCCACGCCGACACGGCCCACCTCCCAGAAGAGCATGCCATGCGCTTTGGCGAACTCGCGCCCTCTTTTCGTCTGCTCCGCCGAGGCGATATCCTTGTTCGGCGTGAAGTGGTCGGGGAGCACGGCGCACCGCGTCCTGTCGAAGACCTGCGTCCCCCCCATCTCCTCGAAGGATTGAAACGCGGGGGCGGCGGTGATGTCGTTCGCGAAGGCGAAATCCACCCGAACCTCGCATATCTCTCCCTCCCGCGCCTCCCCGGACGAATGTGCCGCGATGATGGAACTAACCAGCGTTCTGCCCATTGACCTGCACCCCTTTCATGGCTTCTTTCAGGAAAAGACGGTTGATGCCGTCGATGTACGCCTTCATGCTCGCCTCGATCACGTCCGTGCTGGCCCCCCGCCCCATGACCTTCATGTCGTCCATGAGAAGGGTGACCCGGGCCTCTCCGATGGCGTCCGTCGCCTCCGTCACGGCTTGGATCGAGTAGCTCTCCAGAATGGGTTCGATCCCCACGATCCGTCGGATGGCCTTGTACGCCGCGTCCACCGGGCCGTTCCCCGTGGCGGCGTCGGTGACCTGCCGCCCCTGATCCTCGATGGTGACCGTGGCCGTTCCGTGCCCCTGCCCCACCTGCACCATGAACTTCTTGAGGGCGATCCGCCGCCCCTCTCCCTCCTCCGATCGCAGGACCTCGGTCTCGATCATGGCCTCGAGATCGTCGGTGGTCACGATCTCCTTGCGGTCGCACAGGTCCTTGAAGATCGCCATGGCCTCGGAGAGCTTCTCCTCCGAGAGGGAGTAGCCCATCTTCTCCACCTGCTGGCGGAAGGCGTGCTTGCCCGAGTGCTTGCCGAGGACGAGCCTGCTGCCGGCTCCCACATCCTCGGGGCTCATGATCTCGTAGGTGGCCTTGTTGCACAGCATGCCGTGCTGGTGGATCCCCGCCTCGTGGGCGAAGGCGTTGGCTCCGACGATGGCCTTGTTCGGCGGGACGGGAAAGCCCGTCATTCGGGAGACCATGGAGCTGATGCCGCAGAGCTTCGTCGTGTCGACCTCCGTGGTGCATCCGAAGCTGTCCCTTCTGGTGCGGAGGGCCATGACGATCTCCTCCATGGAGGCGTTCCCCGCCCGTTCCCCGATGCCGTTCACCGTGCACTCGATCTGCCGGATCCCCGCACGCACGGCCGCCAGGGAGTTGGCGACGGCGAGCCCGAGGTCGTTGTGGCAGTGGGTGGACCATATGACGTCGGGGCGGCCGGATGCCTCGATGACCGCGGCAAGAAAGTCGCCGAACTCCGTCGGGATGGCGTACCCCACCGTATCGGGGATGTTGAGTGTCGTGGCGCCGCACTCGGCGGCCACGCGGAACACCTCACCCAGGAAGGCGGGATCCGACCGGCTGGCGTCCTCCGCGGAGAACTCCACATCCGACACGAGGCTTCGGGCGTAGGTCACCGCCTGGCGGACCTCCTCGAGGACCTCTTCTGGGGTCATCTTCAGCTTATACTCCATGTGGATGGGGCTCGTGGCGATGAAGGTGTGGATCCGCGGCTTCGCCGCAGGCTTCACCGCTTCGGCCGCGGCCGCGATATCCTCCCTCCTCGTCCTGGCAAGCCCCGCGATGATCGGTCCCGGGATCTCACGGGCGATGAGCTGCACCGCGTCGAAATCCCCCGGGGACGCTGCCGGAAATCCGGCCTCGATGACGTCCACCTTCATCTTTGCGAGCTGGGCGGCGATCTGCAGTTTCTCCTTGGTGTTCAGGTTGATCCCGGCCGCCTGTTCTCCGTCTCTCAGCGTGGTGTCGAAAATCCGAACATGCTCGTAGGTGCTCAAAACGCTCTCTCCCTTCTATATGTCCTCGTCGCCCCGCTTTGCGGGGGCAGAGGGTGTGGACTGCTCATCCCATAAAAAAGGCCGGAACCTCTCAATAAAAGAGGTTCCGGCCCGGGAATGCCGTGTGCAGCCATCAAGCTGCCGGCGTTCCAGGGGGGAACCGGCAACCGAGGAGGAGCAGGGAAATGGTCATGGCGCAGAAACAGCGGACTGTCGCGTTCATATTCTCCCTTCCTCCCTCCTCGACTTGATGAAATTTTGCCCATTGTGAACGAAGGGAGCGTTTTTGTCAAGACAGTACACAAAATTTTTTGTAGGCCGTGGCCCCTGCGAAGCATGAAGTGGCCTTACCGTGCTGTGCCATGGTCTGTCGCATGAAAGCAGGGAGGATACCCTCCGCTTTCGCGCGGCGTGTTACGGGAAATGCCCTTGACGGGCACCTCTTTTATGGTACATAGGGAGGAACGAATACCCCGTGCTGGACGCGGGCGTGCGAAGGAGGAGTCCTCATGAAGAAATTCTGGGCGATATTTGCGTGTATTGTGGGCTTTGCCCTGTTTGCTCCGGCCCTTGGCCTGGCGGACGACGACAGGCTCCCGAGGAACGCCAAGAAACTGTCCGAGATCATACGGATCGTTGAGAACAGGGGGTACCACCCGGTGGTGGACGTGGAGTTCGACGATGGACGGTGGGAGATCGAAGCCTACCGGAACGGCCGGGAGGTGGAGCTCAAGGTGCACCCCGTCTCGGGCAAGATTCTCTCCGTCGAGAGGGATGACGACGACGATGATGACGATTAAAAACGACGGACCGGAGGCCTGAGAACGAGCGACAGCGATAAACCCGTGCTCCCGGGTGGGCGCGGTCCAGATAGGGACGGGAGGGCATTTTGGCTATGTCCTCCCGTTTCTGCGGCGTGAGAGGTGTCCTGTTTCTCCTGTCGGTTCATCGTTGTGCCGTGCTGTCCGAGGCCACCAAGGAGGCGTTGTCATGGGATGGAGACGCAAAAATATGTTGGGAATCGGGGTGGCGGTGCTCATGGCGCTTCTTCCGGCGACGGGTACGGACCTGTCTCCCGGAGGCGGGGCGCTGCACCGGGCCTGCGCCGGAGGGACCGCCGACGAGGTCCTCGCCGCCCTCAGGGCCGGAGGCGATGTGCAGGCACGGGACGATTCGGGGCGGACTCCTCTGATGATCGCCGCTCTTTCCTCCGTGGACCCCACCGTCGCCTCGACCCTCCTGGAGTGGGGGGCCGACGCCGCCCTGGCCCTGCCCGATGGCCGAACGGCGCTCATGATGGCGGCGGCCCGGAACTTCAACGCCGACATCGCTGCGGCCCTCATCGATGGAGGATCGGACCCGAACGGGCGGGACACCTCGGGTGCCACGCCGCTCATGTACGCCGCGGCGTATAAC
>ENA-UOOM01002479-UOOM01002479.1-fermentation-metagenome-genome-assembly--contig:-NODE-2479-length-15109-cov-6.734556_pt1 | contig 15109 bp, 13 predicted proteins | sample MGYA00245781_ERZ724031 | MGnify/ENA primary metagenome ERZ724031 (study PRJEB28704, sample SAMN03018317) | fermentation metagenome | biome: anthropogenic terrestrial biome; feature: soil; material... | reverse complement strand
TGGACGCCACTTCCTTGCCATTGGCCAACAGGCGGATGGTGATGCTTTCAGGCCGCTTTCCATCCTGGTCATCGCTGTCATCCCAGGTTTTCCCGCCTTCGAGCGAGATCTTTTCCACCGCATGGGTATTTGTGACGATAAAGCCTGTTGCCGCGTCACCCGTGATGGCCACGGTGTAGCCCGCGACCGTCACTTCCGCCACAGTGTAAACGATCTTCTGGCCGTCTTTGTATTCGTCCAGGTCTGCAAAGCTGCCGGCCCAGTGGTTGGCCTGGTTCAGCTCCAGCGTCCGCCCGGTATCAAGGCCATCCGCCAGAAGCTTGATGACCACGCTGTCAGGGCGCTTGCCATCCTGGTTGTCCGCGTCCTCCCAGATTTTGATGACAGGCACGCTGGTCTTGCCGGGGGTGTAGCGGTTGGTCACATGATAGCCATGGATGGTGGCGGTGTAGCCTTCAACCGCATCCTCTTCCACGGTGTAAACAATCTCCTGCCCGTCTTCGAACTTGTCCAGGCCCTCGAATCTCCAGTGCCATTCGCTGCCGGCCACTTCTTTGGACGCCACTTCCTTGCCATTGGCCAACAGGCGGATGGTGATGCTTTCAGGCCGTTTTCCATCCTGGTCATCGCTGTCATCCCAGGTTTTCCTGCCTTCGAGCGAGATCTTTTCCACCGCATGGGTATTTGTGACGATAAAGCCTGTCGCCGCGTCACCCGTGATGGCCACGGTGTAGCCCGCGACCGTCACTTCCGCCACGGTGTAAACGATCTTCTGGCCGTCTTTGTATTCGTCCAGGTCTGTAAAGGTGCCGGTCCAGTTGTTGAGGGCAGTGAGGATCAGCTCTTTGTCCGTCACAGCGCCATCGGCCAATAGCTTCACGGTGACTGCACCCGGGCGTATGCCGTCCTGGTTGTTGGCATCCGCCCAAGCCTTGGTGACCTGCACGGAGGTCTTGCCGGGGGTGTAGCGGTTGGTCACGTTATGGTCATTGATGGTGGCAGTGTAGTCTTCGACCACGTCCTCAGTCACCGTGTAGACAATCTCCTGCCCGTCTTCGAACTTGTCCAGGCCCTCAAATTTCCAGCGCCATTCAGTGCCGGCCACTTCTTTTGACGCCACTTCCTTGCCATTGGCCAACAGGCGGATGGTGATGCTTTCAGGCCGCTTGCCGCCCTGGTCGTTGCTGTCGTCCCAGGTTTTTGTGCCTTCAATGGCAATCTTTTCCACCGCATGGGTGTTTGTGACGATAAAGCCTGTCGCCGCGTCACCCGTGATGGCCACGGTGTAGCCAGCAACCGTCACTTCCGCCACAGTGTAAACGATCTTCTGGCCGTCTTTGTACTCATCCAGGTCTGCAAAGCTGCCGGCCCAGCGGTTGGCCTGGCTCAGCTCCAGCGTCCGCCCGGTATCAAGGCCATCCGCCAGGAGCTTGATGACCACGCTGTCAGGGCGCACGCCATCCTGGTTGTTTCCATCTTCCCAGGCTTTGCTGACCGGCACGCTGACTTTTTTTACATGGTTTGTGATATCCAGAAGAATTCCTTCAGCATCGGACTCCTGCACCGAGAAACTCAACTCGCCAGCGCTCAGCGGGTCAAAGTCAATCCATTCCGGCGCGCTGATTTCTTTGACGGTGTAGGCTGCAACCGGCAATTTCTTGATGTTGGCAACGCCGTTTTCATCCGTGGTCAAGGTGATTTCAGTTTGATCGTCAACAATCACCCCGCCATCCACTCTTTTTAAAATGAAACCGACACCGGGAACCCCAATTGCTGTCCCTTGGATCACTTTATTGATTTTTAGTTCCCCTTTGACCGTCCCGGTCACCCCGCCGCCGGCGTGAATGTTCTCCACAGAGTGGTTAAACTTTCCTCCCACGACTGCGGGCTTGTTATGTTCCTGAAACCAGGCCGTTGAGTTATTGCTGAACCACTCCTGGTTTGGCTCGGTGATGGTGGTATTGTACATGATGGAAAATGCGTTTAAGGATGCCCACCCTTCAGGGATCACAACCGTGATGGTATTTGCCGCCGCATCAGCCCAGATTCCCGCTCCGGGGAAGTCGTTTACAAAATCATTAATCGCATTTGCGCCATAATAATCTTCGTTTCGTTGGCCGGACACAGCAATATTGAAGCTGTCCATCTTGAGAACCTGGCCACCCTGGATTGCGTCATCAATGCGGATCTGACCGGTAACATAGGCCTTCTCATTGTTGATGTTCAGCCACCACGTGACGTGTTCGGTATCTGAAGGGTCGATGTTGCCGGTTTTATAGTAAAACGTTCCAGCAATACCGGATTCCGGCTTGGTTACGGAAACTTGCACCCGTTTGCCACCAGCTACGATGGTGCCGGTTTTGGTGTTTTCCTCGGGCGTATCAGTTAGGTTCCTCCCCAGGATTTCAAATTCCACCCACCCTGTGACATCATCCAGATTGTTCACATAATCATTAAAGGTGATGGTTGCGCCGCTTTTGCTGATCACCGCATCCGCCACATGGCGCCCTTGCACCATAAGCGGTATTGTCTTTGCAAACCCTTCAAAGTACAGCTCACCAGAGCTGGGCCATGTGACATCAATGGTATTGCCGCCTTGGATTGCGCCAGCAGCTTCTGAAAATTCCAAACGAACTGTCGCTTTCCCGCCATCAGTCAGCGCTGTTGGATTCACGGTCAATGCTGTCACACGGGAGTCAATGTCACCGCCGTGTGCTGTAAAGACCATGCTGAGCACCAGCAGGGCCACCAGCGCCAAAGCCAGTCTTTTATTCATAGGACACCTCCTTGAAACACTATATGCAACCATGCATAAACGTAAAGAGTATATCAACTATCACGCATTCAGGCAAAGCGCCTGGCTATTTTTTGACGCAATAGTGTCATTTTATCGATTATTTATCACGGAATATCAGTCGGTTCCGTTATTTCCCATTCGATAGGGCGATGTCATCTCCCGGCATTTACAGGAGACAAAAGTTTGGCAAATCAGGTCACCAATCTTGACATATACTCCGTCCCCGCTTATACTTCACCCCGGTGCCAAGATCAAAGTTCTGGCGCCTAAATCACAGCAAAGCCAGGCCAACCATTGAACCATCAATTGACCGCTTTTCTCTTAAGCCCCGGCTACATCAACCGGGGGGAACCGCCGGACAGAGCATAACTGCCCGGAAGGTTGTTTTATTCTTCTTCAGTCAATCAAACACTTGATTTTTGAATAAAATATTCCGGGTCAAGGGAGGAAGTCCCTTGTCAGGGGTCTGGGGGATGAAATCCCCCGGCATCCCTTTAAGGTGGCCCAATATTGAAATTAAAGGAAACACTAAGGATATGATCAGACAGGATATTCGCAACATCGCCATCATCGCCCACGTGGACCACGGCAAGACCACGCTGGTGGACCAGATGTTAAGGCAGGCGGGCGTGTTCCGGCAAAACCAGCAGGTGGCAGAGCGGGTGATGGATTCCGGCGATATTGAGCGGGAGCGGGGCATCACCATCCTGGCCAAGAACACCGCCGTGCACTGGGGCGATGTGAAGATCAACATCGTGGACACCCCCGGCCACGCGGATTTCTCCGGCGAGGTGGAGCGGGTGCTGAAGATGGTGGACGGCGTCTTGCTGCTCACCGACTCCTTTGAGGGCCCCATGCCCCAGACCCGCTTTGTGCTGAAAAAGGCGCTGGATCTGAAGCTGCCGGTGCTGCTGGTGATCAACAAAGTGGACCGGGCGGACGCCCGGAACGAAGAGGTGGTGGGCGAGCTTTTGGACCTGCTCATCGACCTGGAGGCGGGCGAGGAAACCCTGGAGCACCCGGTTCTTTATGTGTCGGGCCGGGACGGCACCGCCACCACCGACCCCAGGAAACCGGGCAAGGATTTGACCCCGCTGTTTGAGGCCATCCTGCGCTATATCCCAGGGCCTGAGGCCGACCCGGCCGGCCCCGGCCAGGTGCTGATTTCCACCATCGACTATAACGACTATGTGGGCCGCATCGGCATCGGCCGCATCCAGCGGGGCCACATCCAGGTGATGAGCCAGCTGGTGCGCTGCAATGCGCTTGACAAAAGCATCAATGACCGCTTCCGGCTAAGCGAGCTGACCACCTTTGACGGCTTGAAGCGCATCCCGGTGGAGGAAGCCGCGGCGGGGGACATCGTGGCCATCTCCGGCCTGAACGATCTGAACATCGGGGACACGGTGTGCGACCCCCAAGCGGTGGAGCCGCTGCCTTTTGTGTCGGTGGGCGAACCCACGGTGACCATCACCTTCTCCATCAACGACAGCCCTTTTGCCGGCCGGGAAGGGGAGTTTGTCACCAGCCGTCACCTGAGGGCCAGGCTGTACAAGGAAACCCAGACCGATGTCTCCCTCAAGGTGTCCGACGGGGAGACGCCCGACCAATTCCTGGTGAAGGGACGGGGGGAGCTGCACCTGTCGGTGCTGATGGAGAACATGCGCCGCCAGGGCTATGAGTTCCAGGTGTCCATGCCCGAGGCCATTTTGAAAGAGATTGACGGGGAAACCTGTGAGCCCATGGAGCTGGTGCGGGTGGACGTGCCCCAGGGCGCCTCAGGCGCTGTGATTGAAAAACTGGGCAGCCGCCGGGGGCAATTGCTCTCCATGGCGGGGACCGACCGGGTGCGCATGTCCTTTTTGGTGCCCGCCCGGGGCCTGTTTGGCTACCGGAACGAGTTCCTCACCGACACCCGGGGCGAGGGCATCATGAACGCGGTGTTTTATGGCTATGAGCCCTACAAGGGGGAGATCCCCCGGCGCAATGTGGGCGCCCTGGTGTGCCATGAAGCCGGGGATAGCACCCAATATGGCCTGTACGCCGCCCAGGAGCGGGGAACGCTGTTTATCGGCAGCCAGACGCCGGTCTACGCCGGGATGATCTGCGGGGTCTCCAGCCGCCCGGGGGACATCGTGGTGAACGTCTGCCGCAAAAAGCACGCCACCAACATCAGGAACGCGGCCGCGGCCGAGGACAGCATGCGCCTGGCCGTGGTGAGGCCGCCCACGCTTGAGGAAAGCCTGGAGTTCATCGATGAGGATGAGCTGCTGGAGGTGACCCCCAAGTCCCTGCGCATGCGCAAAAAGGAATTGAACCACGAGCTGCGCGCCAAGCGCCAGGGCAAGGCCAAAAAAGCCTGAATGATTGACAAAATCGCCCCGCGTCAATACACTATCACCATTATCAATGCAATGAATGTCCCCGCCCCGCCAGGCGGAGGCCAAGGAGCAGCGTGAACCAGGACAGCAGCCCAAAACCCGACCGCCTCATCACCCGCAGGCCCAGCCGGCGCACCAAGCGGCAGCGCAAGGCCAGGGTTCTGGCGCTGGCGGGCGTTGGCCTGGCCGTGGCAGCGGTGGTCCTGATCATCAGCTATGTGAACCAAACCAACCAGACCCGGGCAGAGCAGGAGGCCCTGCGCGCGCTGTATCACAGCGCCGCCCCCAGCGGAACGCCTGAGGTTCTGGCCGCTGCCCTGACCAACCCGCCCGCCCCCGCGTCTGAGGCCCCAGCCCCCAGCCCTTCCCGCGCGCCGAACCCTGATTATCGCCCCGCAATGGCAGAGCGCTTCCTGCCGCTGATGCGCAAAAACCGGGATGTGGTGGGCTGGCTCACCTATGCCGGCATCACGGAGATGGATTTCCCCATCGTCCAGCGGGACAATGTCTACTACCTCAACCGGGATTTTTCAGGGCGGGAGAACATGGCCGGCTCCATCTTTCTGGACGGTGCCAACCACATCTGGCCCCAGGATGACAACCTCATCCTCCACGGCCACAACATGAAAAACGGCACCATGTTTGGCAAACTCGCCCGGATGCTGGAGCCGGAGATCGCCCGCTATTTCCCCTTCATGCAGTTTGCCACCCTGTATGAGGAGTCCCTCTATGTGCCCTACGCGGTGACCGTCTTCTCCAACGACCCGAAGGACAGCCGCTATTTTGAGGTGTTTGCAGCCAATTTTGCCTCTGAGGGCGAGAAGGAGACCTATGTGGCCACACTCCGCCAGCGCTCCAGCCTCGTCTTTCCCACCGATATGCAGCCCACCGATCAGCTCCTCACCCTGGTCACCTGCCACGGCCCCATCGATACCGAGCGCCTGGCCGTGGCCCTCAGGGCCCTGCGCCCAGGGGAGGATCAGGAGGCGCTGAAGCAGGCATTTATGACGCAGGTGGTGAAGCGGTAGCCCCCGCAGAAACCTTGCAGACCATACCGCGCGTGCTTGATCCTGTTTTGGGGTTATTTTTGTGCGCCGTCTTGAGAAAGCCCGGAAACCCGGCTATACTATGCTGCATCATGGCCAAGGAGGCAGGCATGGGAAGACGCCAGGTATTTTTGCGCGGCGCGCGGGATGCGGTGCCGGTGGCTTTGGGCTATCTGAGCGTGTCCTTTACCCTGGGTCTGGCCGCGCGCCAGGCGGGGATGAGCATCCTTCAGGCCACGGTGATGTCGCTGATCACCGTCACCTCGGCGGGGCAATTTGCCGGCATCGCGGCCATCGGCGCAGGCTCAGCCCTGCTGATCACAGCCCTGGCCCAGGGCTTCATCAACCTGCGCTATGTGCTCATGTCCCTGAGCCTCACCCAGCGCATTGACCCGCATGAGCCCCTGGGGCGCAGGCTCCTGATGGCCTTCGCGGTGACCGATGAGCTCTTTGCCCTGGCCCTGGCGCGGGAAAAGCCCCTTGAGCCCATTTATTACTATGGCATGATGGCAGCCTCCATCCCCGGATGGACGCTGGGAACGCTCCTGGGCGCGGTGCTGGGCGAGCTGTTGCCCCCGCCGGTGGTGAGCGCTGTGAGCGTGGCGCTGTATGCCATGTTCATCGCGGTGGTGGTGCCCCCATGCCGGCACAGCAAAAAGCTACTCAAACTGGTGAGCATGTCCATGCTGGCCAGCGGCCTTCTGCGGGCGCTGCCCTGGACGGGCGGCATGGCGCCGGGCTTGCGGGTGATCCTCATCGCCCTGCCGCTGTCCTACATCTTCGCCCGGGGCTTCCCCCTGCCTGAGGAGGGCCACCATGACTGAAATCTGGGTCTATATCCTGGTGATCGCCGCCACCACCTTTCTGGTGCGGGCCTTTCCCTTTGCGCTGGTGCGCAGGCCCATCACAAACCCCACCCTCCGGGCCTTCCTAGCCTATGTGCCCTATGCGACGCTGGCGGCCATGGCCTTCCCGGACATGATGCTGTCAACCGCCTCCATCTGGTCGGGCCTGATGGGCTTTGCCGCCGCCATCGCCATCGCCTGGCTGGACGGGAGCCTCATCAAGGTGGCGGCCGGGGCCTGCGGCATGGTGCTGATCATGGAGTTGATCCTATGACCGGGGTGCTTGTCAACGTTGCGCTGGTTATCCTGGGCAGCGCCATCGGCCTGCTCTTTGGCAGGCTGCTGTCTGAGCGGCTGAACAAGGCCGCGATGACCGGCATCGGGCTGTGCACGCTGTATATCGGCATCGCGGGCGCGCTCAAGGGTGAAAACACCCTGATCCTCATCGCCGCCATGGTGCTGGGGGCCATCATCGGTACCCTGCTTGATATCGACGGCTTCGTCCAGCGCCTGGGCGATCGGGCCCAGGCCATGACCCGGCAGAAGGGCGGGAGCGTGGCGGAGGGCTTTGTCACCGCCTCCCTGTTGCTTTGCGCGGGGGCCATGGGGGTGGTGGGCTCTCTTGAGGCCGGCCTCACCGGCAACAACGCCACGCTGTATACCAAGTCCGCCCTTGACTTTGTGGCCACTATCTTCCTGGCCTCAAGCCTGGGCTTTGGTGTGGGCCTCAGCGCCCTGAGCGTGCTGGTCTACCAGGGCGCCATCGCCCTGTTGGCGGGGGTTCTGGCCCCGGTGATGACCCCCGCGGCCATCAGCGAGCTTTCAAGCGCGGGGTCCCTGCTGGTTGTGGCCCTGGGCTTAAACCTCCTGGGCGTCACAAAGATCAAAGTGGCGGATTTTTTGCCGGCGCTTGTGATAGCGCCGGTTATCACCATTGTTGCCAGCTGCTTTTAGTTTGCTTCCTGTAAATGGGTATGATGGATAGACATGGCTTTGCAACCGCCATGAAGAAAAGGAGGCAAGATGAAAGTTATCAAGATAATCCTGATCATCCTGATCATCGCAGCGCTGGTGCTGTTGGCCCTGCATCTGATGGGCAAAACCAAGCGCACCATCGAAACCGTCACCCACATCGATGCTCCGCCCGAAGCCGTTTGGCAGGCTCTGACTGATTTTGACAGCTACCCCGCCTGGAACTCCCCCCTGGTATACACCAAAGCGCCCGGCGCGGTGGGCGAGGGCTTCTCCTTCCATTTTGTGAATGAAAAAGGAGAAAAAGGCATGGAGATAAGCCCCACATTAAAAACCATGGACCTGGAAAACGGCCTGAGCTGGCAGGGCAGCCTGCTTGTGCCGGGCATTTTTGACGGGACACACTACTTCCGGGTTGAAGCAGCCCCTGAGGGCGGCTCCACCCTCACCCATGGGGAAGCGTTCAGCGGGATCCTCATTCCCTTCACAGGCGCTGTTTTTACGGAAACCGAAAGCCATTTCATCGCCTTTAACCAGCGCCTCAAACAACAGGTGGAAAGCGCCCCGCCAGCGCCATGAGCAGGCTGGGCGATCTGATCAGGCAGGAGCGCATGCGCCGGGGCATCGCTGCCAAGGCCCTGGCCAAAAAGTGCGGGGTAAGCGAAAAGTTTCTGCTGGAAATTGAAGCTGGCACCCGCATCCCCCGGGACGACCAGGCCCAGCGGGTCCTCAAGGCCATGGGGGCGGAAGCCCCCATGGCCAGCAGCTTCACGCTGGATGACATCGCGGCCACGGTGGACCTGCAATCTGCCCTGCCCCGCATGGAAAAGGCCCCGGTGGCCCAGCCAAAAGCGGCGCCGGAGCCCGCCAAAGGCATCGCCGGCTCCATCTGGCTTGACGCGCTCAGCGAGGTGCTCCAGCGCGTGCCCATCTACAACGCCGTCATGAAGGAGGTGGGCAGCCGCCTGCTGCCTGTCAAGAACGGCAAGGTGGAGGGCGCTGCCAAGGACAAGGTGTTTTACTTCCAGGCGCCTGACGACCAGATGCGCGGCTTTCGTGTGCACCGGGGCGATCTGGTGCTGGTGGTGCCCTCCAAGGCGGTGGAGGATGGCGCCATGCTGCTGCTGGACAGCCCCCAGGGCAAGGTGCTGCGCCTGGCCAAGCTCCTCCCCCGCTACCAGGTGATGCTGCAGCGCTATGACAGCGCCTTTGAAAGCGAGATTGTGAACCTGGCCGACCTGCAGGTTGTCGGCCGCTGCGTGCGGCTGGAGGCGGAATTGTAGGGTGAGGAAACCAGAGAGCGGTTTATTTGAAACGAGATGGGCAATCACCGCTGGCGTAGGCAGGGAGCGCGGCAGATGAGAAAAGTGCTGGCGCTGGCCGGCTGCATTTTCCTGGGGCTGGGGGCCCTGGCGGCCGTGGTGCCCCTGCTGCCCTCCTTCCCCTTCCTGTTGCTGGCTTTTATTTGCTTTGGCAAAAGCTCCCAGAGGCTGGAGGCCTGGTTTTTAAGCAGCAAACTCTATCAAAACAACCTGGAAGGCTACCTGAAAGGCCGGGGCCTGACCAGGGCGGCCAAGGTCCGCGTCATCGCGACTGTCACCCTGGTGATGGGTATCAGCTTTTATTTTCTCAAAACCCTGCCCTGGGTGCGGGTCATCCTGGCCCTGGTGTGGCTGGGGCACATGGTGTATTTCATCTTTTTTGTCAAGGAAAGGTCCGCGATGAACCCGCAAAGGGAATATGACGGGTGAAACGGTCCCGGAAATAGCGCCGCCTGCAGTGTTCAGGGGCGCTTTTCTTTTCCAATTCTGCCCGCGGGCGTCAGGCCGATGGCCTTCATGAGCCTGGCCGGGCGCAGCTCCCCCGCCATCTCCCGGGCGATCTCCTTCGGGATGCCATAGCGCACCGCCTCCTGCACAAAGCACTGGCTAAAGCGCCTGTGGCCCCGGGTGAGGTGATAGACGGCGCTGGGGAGCAGTTTAAGCCCCAAGCCCATGGCTCTTAGGCCCTGTCCCACAAAGCTTGCAACTTCACCCCAGCCGTCCTGTTCTGCCATGGTCATTCCTGCCCATTATCTTCGTGGGGATCGTAGCGCCGCTTATCCTCTTGGCCGTAACGATGCTTCTCGCCAATCTGGGCGCTGAAGTTCTTGCTGACCAAATCCTTGATGGAGATGGAATAGGATTTGGTCATCTCCAGTGCCGCCTCCTGGGGGATGCCCGAGGCGATTAGCTCCTGATAGTAGGCGCCTACGGACTGGCCCATGTTGGTCCCCGCCTCCTTGGAATAGAGGCTGCCCACAATGTCCCGGATGAGCTTGGGCACCCTGTCTCCCACGGTGTCCAGCACATCGCGCAGTTCATTCACGTCCTCGGAGGGCCTGTAATCGTTGTTGCTCATTGTTATCTTTCCTTTCTTAAGTCAATTTATGATAGAAAACCAAAGGCAAGGCGCATCGCACTGCGCGAGGTGTCCATGGCTTTTTGCACCTGGCGGATGCTGTGCGCCAGGGCTTCCGGCACGGGGAGTTCAAGCGGAATCAGGAAGGCCGGGGGCTGCGTCTCCGCGCGGGCCAGGGCCATGGCCACCTCCCGCTCAAAGGCCATATCGTCCAGGGGCTCTTGTTTGTCATTCTTCACGGGTTTTCCTCCTGTTCTCCCATCAAGGCCCTCAGCCTTTTTTTCAGGGCAAAAACCCTGCTTTTCACCGTGCCCTCGGGGATGCCCATGGCTTCCCCCGCCGTCTTGTACGTGAAGCCCTGGTTGAACACCAGGTAGAGCAGCGCCCGGTCCTCGTCCTTTAGGGTGCTCAGCGCCTGGTCCAGATCCAGCCGCAGGGTGCTGTGCCCTTCAAACCCGGCCTGGGGAACGTCTTCCGGCCAGCTTTCCTCCCGCTGATCCCGCCGGTACTGCCTGCGGTGGGCGTCCATGGCCTTGTGCCGGGCGATGCCATACAGCCAGGGGCGGCGCGCCTCCGGGTCCTTCAGGCTGTCAAACCCCTCCCAGGCGGCCAGCAGCGTTTCCTGATAGATATCGTCGCATTCCCGGCGATTCATGTGACGGATAAAGGCATACAGCCCACGGCTGTGGGGAAGGACCGCCTGTTCAAACGCTGCCCGCCTTGTCACCTGCCAGCCCTCCTTTCACCTATGATGTCGTTCGCCAGGATCAAAAGGTTCACAGATGCATAAAACAATATCACGAAAGGTCAACAAGCTCAGGATATGAAGCGTCCTTCGGCGCATACACGCATTTTTCTTCTCCACTCCCGCCCGCAGGCATCGGAGGGACTTCCCTCACACGGAACCACCGAGCGCTCTTACCCACGAAAAACACGGAGCAGCAGTTGCCTGCCGCTCCGCGAATCATTTTGTGTATCAGTGTCAGTCCATCATGCCCTGCAGCGCTTCACGGTATTCCTTGTGCTGCTTGAGGTTGGGCCAGTAGCGCCCATGCCTCATGTCGCCGGTGTAGTAGTCACGGTAGGTGGCCACGTTGCGCACAAACAGCAGCACGTTGGTGTCTCCGTTCAGGTCTTGTTCGATGCTGATGGGCTCGCCAAACTTGAACCCTTCGCCCAGCTTCTCCGGCTCCACCTCGGTGACGCTGGCCAGGTCCGGGAAGAAGGTGAAAAACTCGCTGTGCACCCGGAAGGTGCCAGCACTCCCCTGCCCGCGCGCCATGTAGGTGACTATCACCTCATCGCCCTTCACGTTCACATACACCCGGCCCACGATGAACGCATTGCTGGCCACCAGCGGGATCACCTGCTCGCCGTCCCGGCTTAGGTCAATGGGGGTAAAGTGATACCATTTCTTGGTGAGTTCCGGCTTCACTTCCCGGAAGCTCAGCCCCATGGTGGACACGGTGTTGTTGGGGAACCAGGTATAAACCGGCTGCGGCGGCAGCACCGCCACTTTCTTCACTTCCTTGGATACAACAACGCCGTCCCGGTTGATAACCAACACCTCAACCAGCGCGCCCGCCTTGTCATAGACCTCAACGACTTTATCATTGTAATCGTTGTAAGAGTATTTCTCCATGCCGTTTGCCGTCATGAGGAAGCCGCCGGTGTAAAGTTCGTCTTCGTTATAGCGGCGTTCTTCAATGACAGTGCCCTGGGCGTTCTTCGTGGTCCTGATTGTACTCCCATCGGGCTGTTCTTCCCATTGCGTGGTTTCTATCACATTGCCATCCAAATCCCGAGTTTCCATGCTAGTTGGCAGCAAAGTCTCCGGATCGCGCTCGCCATACTGGCTGGTGCTCACCAGCTTGCCGTTCACATAGGTTTCGTAGCTTTCAAACGGGCGGATTGATGATGTCATATCCATCTTGTTGCGGATGGTGGTGACGGTGCCGTCCGGCGCGGTTTTTTCTTCAATGTAGATATCGCCTTCAGTGGAATACGCGGTCTTCACGCCGTTATGGTCCAACGCCCAGCCTGCCCATTCACCGGTATCCGGCTCACGCCAATCCTCGCTGATGATCTTTCCAGACCCATCTTTGATTGTCATGGTGAGCTGCTCACCGCCCTCGCCATAGGTGGATTGGGTCTCGCTGATGACGTTGCCGGCAACGTCTTTCCTGATGGTTGTCTGCGTATCGCCCGAGTCGCTTGTAATCTGAGTCACCGTCTGATACAGCGCATCGTCCCGGTACACATAGTTGACCGTGGCTTTGCCGCTAGACTCACTGATCACTTTGCCCGCGTCGTCAAACTCTTTAGAGGAATAGCTGCCGTCCGGCTGATACGTGTATTCTGATACTATGACGCCGTTTTCACGATATTCTGAGAAAATATAGCCATCCTTGTTATCCAGGACTTGGCTCTTCAAAGTGCCATCGTCATAATAAGATTTTGAGTAGTATCCCCCATCCTTGTCCCAGACGGTTTCCTGAATCAACTGATCAGCGGGATTGAAGGTCTGATCTATCGTGGTTCCATCATCCAATTCTTTATATGTGCCGTATGAAAGAAGGACGCCCTCTGGCGAGTAGGTATTGCTTCGTGAACTGCCATCGGCTTCACTCGTGCGGATGATGTATTCCATCATCACCCTATTACTGTCGTAATTTTCCGTGACCCTAGTTCCTTCAGCTTCATAACTGATTGTTAAATCCTCTAATTCTTTGTCACTATTGTATCTTTCCCAAACATCTTTTCCTTCAGCATTAGTGTACCAGATGTTCATGCTTTCGAACACACTATCACTATCATATCTTTCTATAACTCTTTTTCCATCAGCATCAGTGTATGAGATGTTTATGCTCTCAAGCACACTATCACCATTGTAGTGTTCACTTACATCTTTATTCTCAGAATCGGTATATGATTTGTTGACCCAGTTCAGGGAACTCGAAGAATCATAGACCTCATATACATTTTTCCCCTCACCGTCTGTGTAATTCTTCGAAATCTCTGTTAGGGAACCCCCGGCATCAAATCTCTCTTGCACATACTTCCCATCAGCATCAATATGTGATTTTGTAGACCCCCTGATAGTACCATCCGGGTAATAAAACTCAGATTGGTAATAAAACCCTTCACTGTCGATGTAACTCTTTTCTCTGATCACCCCATCCTCAGAATAAATCTCGATCCGGCTACCATCTTCATTGATGATGGTTTCTATTTCTGCCACAGCCCCGCTCACAGAAAACAGCATCACCAGAACGAGCACCCAGGTCATGATGCGCCTGAAACTCATATTTTCACCCTCCAATATTGATGTAAATTGATATTATAGTGTGGTGTTCATATTGTCAAGCGTCATATTCCTTTATTTTGTCGCATGTTTTTAAGCTTCTGGCCCGAAAATGTATGATTCCATCACCAATAATAACATCTCAATATTTGATTGACACTGTGCTTAAGTGTGATATACTGTACTTGTCATGACAAGTACACTTTGGCGAAAAGGAGGTTTTCCTTGGATATTATCATCTCAAATCGAGCCGGGACGCCCATCTATGAGCAGATCATGGCCCAGATAAAACAGCAGATCGCCCAGGGCACCCTTGAGCCGGGGGAGGCCATCCCCTCCATGCGTGCCTTGGCCCGGAGGCTCCACATCAGCGTGATCACCGTGCAAAAGGCCTATGAAACGCTGCAGCAGGACGGCTTTATAGAAACCGTGCAGGGCAAGGGCACCTTTGTGTCTGGCGCCAGCGGGGAATTCATTAGAGAAGAGCAGCTGCGCCGGATTGAGGCTCACCTGGAGGCAGCGGCCCTGGCCGCCCGTGAGCATGATATTCCAGAGGAAAAACTCATTCAGCTCATCCAGTTGTTTTATAAGGAGGAACCATCCCAATGACCATCAACACCAATGGCTCAGCCGCCATTTCCGTGCGTGGGCTTCGGAAAGCATTTCCTGGCTTTACGCTGGATGATGTCACCTTCACTGTGCCCAGGGGCCGGATTGTGGGGTGCATCGGGGAAAACGGCGCTGGAAAAACCACCACCATTAACCTGATGCTGGGCCTGACGAGCCCGGACGCGGGGGAAGTCAAGCTTTTAGGCCTTGATATGGCGCAGCATGAGCTGGAAATCAAAGCCCGGGTGGCCGCGGTGCCGGACGAATCCCCCTTTCCGCCCCAGCTGTGCGCCAGGGATTTGGACAAGATCTATCGCTACCTCTACCCCGCCTGGGATGGAGCGCGCTACCGGCAGCTGGTGCAGGATTTCCGGCTGCCGGATGACAAAAAAGTGCAGGATCTCTCCCGCGGCATGAAGGCTAAACTGGCCCTGGCGGTGGCCGTAAGCCAAAGCCCCGAGCTGCTGATCCTGGATGAGGCCACCACCGGCCTTGACGTGGGCGCCCGGGATGAGATGGAAGCGCTGCTGCTGGACTTTATTCAGGATCAGGAGAAGGCGGTGTTTTTTTCCACCCACCTGACTGAGGACCTGGCCCGCATCGCTGACCATATCCTGCTGATTCATGCTGGCCGGGTGATTTTCCAGGAGGACAAAGACAGCCTGCTTGACAACTGGGGCATTGTTAAAACGCCGCTGGGCGCCCAGGTCCGCCTTGAAATGGCTGAAGTGGTGGCCAGCAAGGAGGACAGAGGG